>JAEIGA010012632.1_pt1 | contig 12821 bp, 13 predicted proteins | sample 9270691 | NCBI WGS metagenome assembly JAEIGA01 (sample SAMN17057246, study PRJNA624740) | gut metagenome | biome: biome; isolation source: fecal sample | host: Bos grunniens | place: China: Xizang | collected 2019 | reverse complement strand
GCTTTGACAGTTGTTCAGAAGTCTTCTCCATTCGCAGCTGCGGCTGACGGTATGATGAACCTCGGTGAGGCGACTGTATATGCTTTCGCAACTTCACTCGGTTTCGGACTTGCTATGGTACTTTTTGCTGGTCTTCGTGAGCAGCTTTCACTCAACAATGTTCCTAAGGCTTTCAAGGGAATTCCAATTGCTCTTGTGACTGCAAGTATTCTTGCCATGGCCTTCATGGGATTCTCGGGACTTGTTTAATATTTTGAGTTGGTAACAATGGGAGGTTATTTACGGTGACCCCCGCCTCCCTTTCGGGAGGCACCCCCTAGCCGGGGGTGGCATGTCACCTACAATAATCTCCCATTGTTACTGCGGACAAAAGTTTTAAACTATTCCCTTCGTTAAAGCAAGTGTTTATGACTGCTAAGGAATTATTAGAAAAGGCAGAGGAGTTGAGGCGCAATGCCCGTTTTGGGGATGCAATCAATCTATATCGGGCTGCTGCTGAGGCTCCGGATGCCACAGAAGATATAATAAAAAAATCCCTCGCATCTGTTGAACTGATGCAAGAGATTAACGGTTTTGTGAATGTCGACCTTATGAATCCATAGGGTCGACATTTTCTTTAGAAGCGCATCAAATGGACCGGATGTGCTATTCTATATGGAGTCGCTCTGATGAATAGCAGCCATTGTGCTGCGAAATATGTGCTGAGCAGGACGATGCCTGCATTTGGAATCGGCTCCACGAACATGTTCCAGGCTAAAACGAAGTCTGAGACTACAAATAGCATTGCCCCCAATGCATAGAGTGAACTTCGCTGCATAAGGGCAGTCAGAAGCATAATGCAGATTATCACTGCATAGATGCCGGTTCCGATGCGGAGAATGCCCTCAGGTGCAGCAGGAACCACCCTTATGAAGATGAGTGCTAGAAGTGAACATATACATATTCCAAGCATCATCAGGAATCCTTTCATCTTGGCTGTCATCTTCGTCTTTTTTCTGATGAATCTGCGGATGAAGAAGGCTGTGTAGAAGATGTGTGCAACTGCAAATGTTCCCATCTGAACCATCAAGTTGCCGCAGTCTCCTGCAAGGTCACCGATGGCCGAGAATAGAAGGGCAACGGTTATTTCCCATGGGGTCAGCCACATGGATGCCACGCAAAGTGCGGCTACAGGGAAGCATATCTGGTGCGGAAACTTTAAAGGTGTCAGTAATGTTACTGCAAGGAGCAAGAATATTCCAGTTATTGAGAATACAAGCGGTTTAATGCGGATGTCGTTGATATTCAGTATAGCCATATCCGTATTTTTTAAAATGAATATGCGAATATAATACTTTATAGCCAAATAGTGTTGATAACTTTTTCTGAAATCTTTTAGATTCAGTGTGGAAATTTATATATTTGTAACTGTGTTTTACGGAAGTATTAACCCTAAATATTGTTTATTATGAAAAAAATCATTCTTGTAGCAGCTATGGTACTTGGTTTTGCAGTAGCTGCGTCAGCTCAGCCTAGAGCAATTGGTGTTCGCGGTGGTTTAGGTGCAGGTATCTCTTATCAGCACACTGTAGGAGCTAACTTTATTGATGCTGACCTTTCCTTTGGTAATGGTCTTAACGTAGCAGGTACTTATAACTGGACACTCATGCAGCCAAACTGGACAAGCAGAGGTGAGTGGGGTGTTTACGCTGGTCCTGGTGCAGCTCTCGGTCTTGGAATTGGTGCAGTAGATTATTTGAATCTTGCAGTGGCAGCAGAGGTTGGACTTGAGTACACATTCTGGTTCCCACTTCAGCTTTCAGTTGATATGAGACCACAGCTTGGTCTTTTCCTTAGCGGCCAGTCTGGACTCTACCTTGGTGGATTCGTTCCAACATTTGCAGTTCGCTACAGATTCTAAGCTTCAGCTTATTGCATAACAGGCCTCTGACACAATTCCGTGTCGGAGGCTTTTTTGTTTCCCTGATGGTAACTGGCACGCTTTTGGGTTTGCGCTCTGGTGTTAAACCTTTAAAATTAGTAGTGTATGAAACAGTTACTTATCGCGACTCTGCTCGCTGGTGTTCTTCCTATGATGGCTTGCACCAAAGATTATTTCGACAATTCTACAGTCTCACAGTTCGATCTCTCCCGTTATCTTGGAACCTGGTACGAGATTGCCAGATTCAATCATAGTTTCGAGAGGGGAATGGACAATGCTATGGCTCAGTATATTCTTCAAGATGACGGAACGGTTGTTGTGTTGAATACTGGTTGGAAAAACGGCAAGTATAAAATAGCTGAAGGAAAGGCCAAATATCCTGATCCAGAAAAAGAACCAGGAGCACTCAAGGTTTCATTCTTCATGTTCTTCTATTCTGAGTACAATGTGATGATGGTGGATGAGAACTACACTATTTCCTTGGTGGGCAGCAAGAAGGATAACTATCTCTGGATTCTCTCACGCACACCAGAACCTGATCAGGATCTTCTCCAGGCTGTCCTTGCTGAGGCAGAGGCTCGTGGATACGACACATCCAAGCTTATCTGGGTTGACCAGAGCCGCAATATTGAGGCTCAGAAATAGCAGTGTGCTCGATGGCGGTTTTTGAGGTCCATCGAGCACGGGTAAACTTTGTCTGAATGCGTTCCAATAAGGAACAGGTGTGCTCGATGGACCCTGAAAATCGCCATCGAGCACACCTGTCAGGGGCAAGTGGGCTTAATCCCACACTTCAAAGTGTTCCTTTCCCACGCCGCATGCCGGGCAGGTCCAATCATCGGGAATATCCTCGAAAGCAGTGCCCGGCATAATTCCGTTTTCAGGATCACCCTCTGCCGGATCGTAAATATATCCGCAGAGAACACATACGTATTTATCCATAATGTCCATTTGTTAAAGTTCACATTGCAGCCTTGTCAATATTCAAGCCATTTTACGATATATCCAAAATGTTTAGTAACTTTGCTTGGTTGTATTATAATACTTTGATACTATGGCATCTATTTTAGGCATCGGAAACGCCTTGACCGATATTCTTGCAGTCCTTCCTGACGATACTTTCTTGAAACAGTATCATCTTCCACGCGGCAGTATGCAGCATGTGGATATGGAAACCGGCGACAAGATCTGGCAGACACTCAAACCAATGGGAGTTCAGCTCGTGGCAGGAGGTTCTGCAGCCAACACGATCACTGGAACAGCAATCTTCGGTATGGAGTCCGGCTTCATAGGTAAGGTGGGTGATGATGATCTAGGCCATCTTTTCAAGAGTGATCAGGCTCAGTACGGTATCAAGTCGATGCTCCTCAAGGGTGTGCATTCTTCAGGCCGTGCGATGGTGTTCATCACCGCGCCTAATGCGGAGAGAACATTTGCCGTGTATCTTGGAGCAGCTCTTGAACTTGTTCCTGAGGATCTGAAGCAGGAGTGGTTCGAAGGTTATGATTATTTCCATATTGAGGGTTATCTTGTTCAGAATCAGGCAACTATCCGTCGTGCAGTGGAAATGGCAAAAGCTGCAGGATGTAAGATTTCCATTGATATGGCTTCATATAACGTGGTTGAGTCCAATCGCGTGTTCCTTCACGATATCGTAGAGAAATATGTGGATATAGTCTTTGCAAACGAAACAGAGGCAAAGGCTTTCACTGGTCTCGAACCTCGTGAGGCGCTTGATGAGATTGCACGTCATTGCGAAATTGCTGTTGTGAAGGTGGGCAAGGATGGCTCAATGGTAAAGAGTGGAGATGAGTATCACTTCATTGAGTCTTGGCCTGCTGAGCCTGTTGATGCTACAGGTGCCGGTGATACTTATGCGGCCGGATTCCTTTATGCACATTCGCTCGGTATGCCTCTCAAGGTATGTGGTGAGGTGGGTTCCATCATTGCTGCCAAGGTCGTGGAGGTTGTGGGAACAAAGATAGATATCCCACGTTGGAAGGCAGCCAAGAAGGAAATCAGAGAACTTATTGCAGCAAATACTCCTACAGCATAATCGTTATGTTCGAAACCATCAAAAGATTTTTTCAGGTACGCAAGCTGCGTAAGTATGCCAGCGACCTTCCGACCGGGCTTCTTCCGATGAGCGAGATCAATACCGTCAATGTCGTCATCGATGTGGAGGAGCAGGGATTTGACTTGTTGAAGGAGGATATTCTCGCGTGGGGAAGATCTGCAGGAGTGAAAGTGAATATATATTTCTTTGACTTCAGAAAGTTGGGTAAGGATGAAATCCTTATGACTACCATTGACAAGACCTTGTTGCGTAAGGGACTTGATTGGCTGGGCACTCCCAATGTCGCTAAGCTCACCAGCCTTTTTGAGGAGAAGAGCGATCTGCTGATATCTATGATAGATAACGGAAATTATTCGATTGAGTTTCTCAGTAAGTGTGCCAGAGCCCGCTTTAAAGTAGGACGCTATGCGTTCCCTGGACACGCCTATGATATGGTTGTCCGCGGCGCTTCGAGTGAGGATCTGCGTTCAGACTCAAGAAAGATATTCCAGGAAATAACAGAGTTTTTAATTAAGATTAAATAATATGAGAAGTTTGAAGGATTACCTGGTCATCTGTGTCAAAGGTGCCTGTATGGGTGGCGCTGATGTTATTCCAGGTGTGTCAGGTGGAACAATTGCCTTTATTATGGGCATATATGATGAGTTTGTCGGATCTATCGCTAAATTGGATGCAGCAGCTGTGCAGCTTCTTTTGAAAGGAAAGTTCCGCGAGTTGTGGAAACATATCAACGGTTCATTCCTTTTTGCTGTTCTTGCAGGTATTGGAGTGAGTGTATTATCTCTTGCCGGTTTGATGCAGATGTTGCTCAGCGATTTCCCAATTCAGACCTGGGCTTTCTTCTTCGGTCTGATTGTGGCGTCTTCGATATTCATTTTGAGGGGCATATCAGGTTGGAAGTTGCGTGAGGCTCTCTTTCTTGTACTCGGATGCGTGCTTGGTGTCGTAGTATGTACTCTTTCTCCAACTCAAACTCCAGATGCGCTCTGGTTCATCTTCCTCAGCGGTGCAATTGCAATCTGTGCAATGATCCTTCCAGGTATTTCAGGAAGCTTCATTCTCTTGATTCTTGGAAAGTATCAGTATATAATGGGCTGTATTACAGGGGTGGTAACAGGGGAGAATGTAGCTTCTAATATTCTTATTTTGGCAGTATTCCTTATTGGTGCAGTTGTGGGAATCGTTGCATTTTCTAAGTTCCTTCATTGGTTGCTGGCGAGATGGAACAAGGAGACCCTTATTGTTTTGGCTGGATTTATCATCGGTTCATTGGTAAAGGTATGGCCTTGGAGCAACACTGAGGCAATTGTCAGCTCACAGTTCCCGGAGGTTGCTGCACTTGGTGAAGCAGCCCATCACGGAACACTTGCAGCCCAAGAGGCATATGAGGCAGCTGTCGCAGCAAATGCACCGATGATTGATATGCAGATCGGTTCGGCAGTGGTGTTTGCACTTATCGGATTCTCTCTTGTTACAGGTATCGAGGTAGTGGAAAAGATACTGAACAGAAAGAATAGAGCATAATTGCATAAAAATTTTGCAGTTTAGAGCAAAATCCCTATCTTTGCGCTCTCATTTGGAAACAGAGCATTTCTGAGAACAAATTGAAAGGACTGGTCCGGTAGCTCAGCTGGATAGAGCAACAGCCTTCTAAGCTGTGGGTCACAGGTTCGAATCCTGTCCGGATCACATGAATAGACGTTGTAAATCAGATGAACAGATTGCAACGTCTTTTTCTTTTAAGTTTAGGCTTAGGCTTAGGAGAAAATCCGGTTGTCTTGATTTGCTGAGGCTTCCGATTTTTAACTAAGGCTGATTCATTCTAACAGTAATGATTGTGAAAGCAAAGAATGCACTGAAATACATTATCTCTCTTGCCCTGGCTGCTCTATTATTATGGGCCTCGTTCCGGGAGGTGGAGTGGAATGATTTCAGATTGGAACTCAGAAATTGCCGATGGGAATTTATTCTTCTTTCCATGGCAGCCGGTGCATTCGCTTTTTGGCTGCGTGCTCTTCGATGGAGGAGACTCCTGCTTCCGATTGATGATAGTATCACGCGCATAACTACTTTCAACGGAATCAATATTGGAAATATCTCTAACTTTGTTTTTCCGCGTATCGGTGAATTTGTCCGTTGTGGAGTCATCACCCGTCATTCTGCTTTTATAGAATCAGAATCTGATCAAGAAGCTCTTGATGCAGCATCTGCCGGATATAATTCTTCTGCCGACGATTCCTGTACTTTACAGAGAAAAGCTACATATGACAAGGTCCTTGGAACTGTTGTGCTTGAACGAAGTTGGGAACTCCTTGTGATGTTGCTGCTGCTCGCTGTTGTTGTAATCGGTGGTTTCGATCGGTTCGGCTCATTTTTCGTGGAGCAGATATTGACTCCGATATCTTCGCGATTCGACTTCAGTCTTTGGTGGATCGTCAGCGTCTTAGCAGCTGTTGCATGTCTGTCAGTATATTCAGTGTGGCACTTCAGAGATACAAATGCCTTTTGTTCTAAAGTCGTTTCAATCATTCGCGGAATTCTTCAAGGATTCGCCAGCTGTTGGAAGATGGATAAGAAATGGCTCTTCTTTGCATATACTGCATTGATCTGGATGACCTACTGGTTTATGGCAGCAAGTACAATGTGGGCTGCACCTTTTCTTGAGGACCTGGATATAATTGACGCGCTCTTCCTCAGCCTTGTCGGTGGCCTCGGCTTCGCGATTCCTGTTCCAGGTGGTATCGGAGCTTTCCACTTCATAATCGGCCTCGCACTCTCAGTAATCTATGGACTTCCTATGGAGTTGGGTATCATCTATGCAACCCTTTCTCATACATCTCAGGCAATCACTCAGATCATCTTCGGCCTCGGCTCCTATGCTTATGAGGCTATCCGCAAATAAATTTAATGGGACTCCGGTAGTGACTGTTTTGTAATGTGCTGATTTATAGTAGAATAGCAATTGCGGGGGTCCACAGGTGCCCCACTTGGACTGGGGTATCTGTGTGTTGGTTTGTCTGTAATTGCTTGAGTATTAGATTTTTCCAGAAATCCTACTCCCGCGGTCCGTCTTAAACTAGCTTGTTGATTATCTCCATTTTCAATTTAGTAATCATTGCAATCTGCTTTCTGCTTGCCCGGAAATTCCTCCACATCATACTGCATAATTCCATTTTTTGCTCGAGGCTAAGTTGACTTACTACCCTCGCGCCGAATTCTTCCTGAATTAACTCCTTTACAGAATCCTTTAACTCTTTAATGTCAGGATTATACTTGTCGGCAGTCCCTAAGAAAATTTCTACTTCAGCTTCCTTCTTCGTGGCTATAAGTCCCAGCAGCCTGGATGGGTGTCCGAATATATCTTCGACTGCTTTATAATCAATGTAGCATAATGGAGATATCATCAAGTTTTCATCAATTATATATTCTCCGGGAACTGCTACCCTGCTGAAAAGTATTTCGCGTTCGAGTTTGATTTTACTATAACTATCAACCCGATTTCCTTTTGCGCTGTAGTCATTTCTAAAATAACAATCTCCGGATCCCCATTCATATTGACCAGGCATTAGTCTATATCCAGCGGCAATCGGATTTCTAAGAACGTAGGCAATGGCAAATTCAAGATATTGCTTGTTGTCGATCTCCTTAATCTGAACTTCAACTCCGTGCATACCGCTGTCTATATTTTGCAAACGCTTAATCATCATTGCGCATAATCTCTTATATTCATTTCCAAATAGAATACACTTCTCATATGTACCATATAGTATAAAATGGAAATGATTTCCCATAAGACAAAAGCATAGAATTTTAATATCAAACTTTTGGTAGCATATTGCAACATAGTTCATACCCATAATGAACTCCTTTCGATTTCTAAAAATCAGATTCTTTTCCAATCCTTCGCTGCACACGTGATAATATCCTTTCTTCATAATCCAATATTTAACTTCTATATTTCCACTGTTTGTTTCCAGTGATTAATTTCCAGGTATTGATCTTCAGGGATTAAGATCCAATGCAAGTCTCCTCAGACCAACCGGCTCTGAAATTTTCGGGTGTGAATATACCTGCTTCAATGGACTTTCTTGTTGTTTTATATAAATACAACGTAATTATTTCTTTTTTTTATTATCGCGTTGGATTCTTGTAGAGGAGTGTAGGTGGAAATGTTTGGAGTGACCGAGGTAGGGTGAATCTGTAAGTTCTTGATATATCATGATTTAGAGCTAAAGAGGTCCCGCGGTACCCCAGTCTGAATAGGGTATCAAGATATTGGGTTTGTTTTAAGTTGCTGGATATCAATAATATAAGATTAGTGCACTACCGCGGTGGTGGCAGATTGTATATAATAAAACATCCGGAACGGATCTCACGACCTGCTCCGGATGAACTATAACCCTATTATTAACAACTAAACTAACCGTACTAAGCATTTTGCAAATGCTGTGCCAAAAAAGGGTCTGACCTGAAATTTAGTCAAACCCTTTTACGTTGTTTTTAGATATGGTCAATCCTGACATTGTCCAGAAGTGTTCAATTCTCAGAAACTGATCAGGATTTTGAGATATCTGAGAATTATTTTTGTCTGAGGAAAATCTGTACCGGGCAGCCAAGGAAATCGAAATGCGAACGCAACTTGTTTTCAAGGAAGCGACGATACGGCTCGCGGATATACTGCGGAAGATTGCAGAAGAATGCAAACGAAGGAGATCTGGTAGGAAGCTGAGTGATGTACTTGATCTTGATGTATTTTCCCTTCCATGCAGGTGGCGGGTAGTTCTCGATTTCAGGAAGCATCACCTCGTTGATATCAGAAGTCTTGATCTTGCGTGAGTAGTTCTCGTAAACGTGTGCTGCGGCATTGAGCACGTCCATGATTCTCTGCTTGTTGATCACAGATGTAAATATGATCGGAAGGTCGTTGAATGGAGCAAGGCGTGCCTTGATGGCCTCGGTGTACTCCTTCATCGTGTTACTGTCCTTCTCCACGGTATCCCACTTGTTGACAACCACCACGCAAGCTTTCTTGTTGCGCTGGATAAGGTTGAAAATGGCCATGTCCTGAGACTCTATGCCGGTCTGAGCGTCAATCATAAGGATGCAGACATCAGAGCGCTCGATGGCGCGGATTGATCTCATCACAGAGTAGAACTCGAGATCTTCGTGTACCTTTGTCTTCTTTCTCATGCCGGCAGTATCCACAAGCATGAACTCATGACCGAATTTGTTATAGAGGGTTGCGATTGAGTCGCGTGTTGTTCCCGCTATAGGAGTCACAATGTTTCTCTCCTTGCCCAGAAGCGCATTAGTGAGAGACGACTTGCCGACATTAGGCTTACCAACGATAGTGAAGTGTGGGAGCTCCGGATGTTCATCTGTGTCAGGATCCTCTGCCGGAAGTTCCTTCACGATGGCATCAAGAAGATCTCCGGTACCACCTCCGTTGGCAGCGGAAATGCTGTATACCTCTCCAAGTCCGAGTGAGTAGAACTGGAATGCGTCATACATCTTCTCTCCCGAGTCAATCTTGTTTACTGCAAGCACAACAGGTTTTCCGCTTCTACGCAGAAGATCTGCGATCTCCTCATCATAGTCTGTGATGCCGGTACCGGCTTCAACCATGAAAAGTACTACAGCGGCCTCTTCGATTGCGAGGACAACCTGCTTGCGGATTTCCTCTTCGAAAATATCGTCTGAATTGGATGTGTATCCGCCTGTGTCTACAACAGAAAATTCTGTACCGCACCACTCACACTTTCCATAGTGCCTGTCGCGTGTCACTCCGGCTGTTTCATCCACGATGGCCTGTCTCATTCCAACAAGCCTGTTAAAAAGGGTGGACTTGCCCACATTTGGGCGTCCTACAATAGCTAATAAGCTCATAATTAATAGGTTTAATTGTTAATATCCCGCCTCACGGCGATGATTGCCCGTCTCTATCCGAGACCGATAATATAAATTGCTTAGTGACAATCTGTGCGTGAACCGCAACTTGCGCAGCCTCCTTCATCACAGGAAACAGGACTGCCATCCGGGTTCTTCTTGCCCCAAAGCTTTATCTCGTCTTCTTTGGCGCACTTGATGCCTCGCTTGCGCATCTCCACATTATTTTCAATCTCAGTTTCAGGGAATTTGCCATCCTTTCTGAAGATGATATTGAAACACAGGCCGAAGATGCACAGTCCGACCAATACAAGTGCTGCAAAAAATATTTCCATATTTAAAATCAATAAATTCCGTCGGAAGATGTTCTTCCGGCGGAATCTGTGACTGACTCAGTTCCTTAGTTTATGAAGCTAGGACTGATTGAATCGTAATTATAAACCTTGTTGATGATGTCTGCAAACATCTCAGTCATACTCAGAACAGTGATCTTGCTCTTGTCCTTGCCTGGATCGTTGCTGAGTGGAATGGTGTCCGCAACAATCACCTCTTCGAGTGCCGAGTCGGCAATCTTCTCATACGCAGCACCAGAGAAGACAGGGTGAGTTGCGCATGCACGTACGCTGGCTGCTCCCATTTCCTTGAGGACATTGGCTGCCTTTGCAAGGGTGCCGGCTGTGTCAACCATATCATCGACGATGATCACATTCTTACCAGCAACATCTCCGATGGCCGTGATTGAACCGACTACGTTAGCCTTTTCGCGAGACTTATGGCAGATGATCACAGGGCACTGGAGATATCTTGCGTATGCATTTGCTCTCTTTGCTCCACCCATATCCGGTGCAGCAATTGCGAGGTTCTCGATATTCATCTTCTGGATGTGTGGGAGGAATACTGCACTTGCGTAGATGTGGTCAACAGGGAAGTCAAAGAAGCCCTGGATCTGATCCGCGTGGAGGTCGCAAGTCATAACGCGGTCACAACCTGCAGCGTGAAGCATATTGGCTACGAGTTTCGCGCCGATTGAAACTCTTGGCTTGTCCTTACGGTCCTGGCGTGCCCATCCGAAATAAGGCATGACAGCGATAACTCTGTGGGCTGATGCGCGTTTTGCTGCATCAATCATCAGAAGAAGCTCAAAGAGATTGTCAGTTGGCGGGAATGTTGACTGAATGATGAATACAGTCGCTCCTCTGACGCTCTCATTGTAGCAAGGCTGGAATTCGCCGTCGCTGAAAGTGAGTACATCTGAATCTCCCAGTTCAAGATTCAATGCCTTGGCTACCTTCAGGGCAAAGTCCTTGGATGCCTTACAAGCGAAAAGTTTGATTTTGTGTTCGTGCTGCATATTGTTGAGGGTTTATTCGTTTTCTTTGTTTAATGTTTCAAGTACTGATTCGATGTAGTCAAGAATATCTTCGCGACCCAGTCCTGTCTCGGATGAACTTACGAACGTTGGTGGGAGTTCCTCCCAAAGTTCAAGAATCTGAGCCTTCATCCTGTCCACCTGTGCCTGGAGGGCATTCGGACCGTTTTTATCCCCTTTTGTAAATATGATTGCAAAAGGAATCCGGCTCTGGCCAAGTTTAATGAGAAAATCCATATCCACTTGACCGATATCGTGTCGTGAGTCAATGAGAACGAAGAGCATGACCATCTCCTCGGATAGATTGATGTAATTCCTGATGACCTGTTCCAGTTTCTGCTTGCCGGTTGCAGACATTTTAGCGTAGCCATATCCCGGCAGGTCAACCAAGTACCACTGTCGGTTGATGAGGAAGTGGTTCACAAGCCTTGTCTTGCCAGGCTTGCTGGAGGTCATGGCCAGTTTCTTGTTGCGGCACAGCATATTGATCAACGAAGACTTGCCGACATTGGACCTTCCGATGAACGCGAACTCAGGAAATTTCTGTTTCGGTTTCTCGGAAATCCTCGTGCTGCTGCCGGAGAAAAGAGCTTCTGTAATCTTCATAATAAATCTGGCTCGAAATCAGTTGGCAAAGATATTAAAATAATTTGATTATTTCTTATGAAAATATAGGTGGTCTTGATTAAAAAAATATTTAAATTTGTAACGTTTGAACTAAAACCGTATGGAAAAAGAATATATCGATCTCTTTGAACTGCAGTCAAGGCTGAAACAGGGGGTAGAATCGCTTTTTCCCAAACGTTTATGGATTAAGGCCGAAGTGAGCGCAGTAAAGGCGCGAAGCGGTGGCCATTGTTATCTGGAACTCTCTCAAAGTGACTCCAACGGCTTGATTGCAAAGTCATCTGCTATAATTTGGAGCTCCAAGTATCGTTTCATTGCACCATATTTCGAATCTATTACCGGCTCTCCGATTATGGAGGGTATGGTTATCCTTGCAGAAGTTCAGGTGAATTATAGTCAGCTATATGGTATGTCGTTGATAATTAACGATATAGATCCCGAATTTTCTCTTGGGGTCAAGGAGCTTGAAAGGCAGAAGACCATAGAACGACTTCAGAAGGAGGGACTTATGGATCTTCAGAAGGAACTTCAGCTTCCACTGTTGCCATATGAGATAGCCGTGGTTTCTGCCGAGGATGCTGCGGGTTATCGTGATTTCGTCATGCATCTTTCAGAGAACCCCTATGGGTTCCGCTTGAACTGTACTCTTTTTCCTGCCCTCATGCAAGGAATCGATTGCCCTCAGTCCATTATCTCTGCTCTCGATGCCATTGTTGAAGACGACAAGGAGTGGGATGCTGTCCTGATTCTTCGTGGCGGAGGTGCCAAATTGGATCTGGCCTGCTTTGATGATTATGATCTGGCAGCTGTCATCGCTCAGTATCCGATTCCGGTGCTTACAGCCATCGGTCATGATCAGGATTTTCATGTTTGCGACATGGTGGCGCACGAGTTTGTGAAGACTCCTACAGCTTTAGCTGATTTCCTTTTGAGCATGTATG
>JAEIGA010012631.1_pt1 | contig 12821 bp, 14 predicted proteins | sample 9270691 | NCBI WGS metagenome assembly JAEIGA01 (sample SAMN17057246, study PRJNA624740) | gut metagenome | biome: biome; isolation source: fecal sample | host: Bos grunniens | place: China: Xizang | collected 2019 | reverse complement strand
CAAGCAAAATCGAAGAATTGGTTCCGCTCGATTCTAAACCGTTGAGCGAAATAGATGCAATTTTGGTTACTATTCCAAACTTTAAAAAAGACAGTTTTATCAACGGCGCTAAAAAAGCTTTTCAAGTTATTACCGAAGCATTTAACAAAGCCGATATCGAAACCTTAAAAATGTTGGTCAGCAAGTCAATATTTAACAAAATGCAAGAAGTTATTAAACAGCGCAAAGAAGACAATATTACCGCAGAAACAGACTTTATCTGCTTTGAAAAAGTTGACATTATCAAAGCCTCAATTAACGATAAGCAAAAGGCATTGATAAGTGTAGAATTTGTCAGTGAGCAAGTAAATCTGTTGCGCAACAAAGATAACGAAATTATCGAAGGTGACGAAAATTATATTCAAACAATTACCGATGTTTGGACTTTTGAACGCAGCCTCGATGCAAAAACACTAAACTGGGTTCTGGTATCTACAAAAAAATAATGCAAAAATACTTATCTTTTATCATAGTCCTATTGTTACTTACATCTTGTGTGAAAAAAACAGATGATGTCGAACTTGAAAAAGTGTCTTTTTCAAAATTGGTAGATTTTGAAAAAGATAATATGACAGGGGCGTATAAAGCATTTCGTAAAAGTTGCGAAGCAATAGCCTTAAAAAACGGCGAATTTATTGATGATTCTGCAATAAAGATAAATCGAAAGGACTATATGGCCGTTTGCGCAAAATCATCAGGGATTACACCAAAAAAATTCGGCGAATTTATAAAAAATAATTTTACTCCTTATTTGGTAACTTTTAACGGATCTGCCGAGGGTAAGTTTACGGCATATTACGAAGCCGAGCTCAACGCATCTTATGTCAAAGACGACAAATATCGTTACCCTATATACGCTAAACCATATGATTTGGTAGAAGTTAACTTAAAAGATTTTGATAAAAGCCTTCCCGATAAAAAAATATTGGGACGAGTAGATTCCGGCAAGCTTGTACCTTATTACACTCGCAAAGAAATATATGAAAAAGGACTTAATGCACCTGTTATTTTGTGGGCCGACAGCTATGTTGATTTATACATTATGCAAATTCAGGGTTCGGCCGTGGCAAAACTTCCAAACGGAGAAAAAATCAGAATATCATACGCTGAAAACAACGGACACAAATTCAAAGGCATAGGCTCTATTTTGCTTTCCAAAAAAGTTATTCCTTCCGGTCAGGCTTCTATGGGCAATATCAAAAAATGGCTCAAACAAAACTTTGATAAAGCCAAAGAGCACATGAACGAAAACGAACGCTATATTTTTCATCGTTTGGGTAATGAAGACGGTCCTATGGGCGCATTGGGGGTTGGTTTAACATCCGGCCGTTCTTTAGCTGTTGACAAGAAGTTTATACCGCTTGGTGCAATGCTATGGCTCGAAACGAGTAAGCCTGACAATAAAAAACTTAACAAATTGGTGGTTGCACAAGATATCGGCGGTGCAATAAAAGGCGCTGTCAGAGGCGATTATTTTTGGGGTTCCGGCGGTGATGATATCTTGGAAAAGGCCGGAAAAATGAACTCTAAAGGTCAATATTATATTTTAATTCCAAATCATTCGGAGAAGTAAATGGCAAAAAGAATTAACAAAGCCGATAGGCTTACTTTTAAGGCTCTACAAACGGCAATTGATAAGGGCGAACTGCAAATTGCTCTGATAAATTCAAAAATAAATATTCCTTCATCACCGGTATATAACCCGTGGGAAGTGTTGCTTCCAACCTTAATTCCGACAGTGCTTGGTTTGTTTTTAATATGGCTTGTAGGTATTATTTTCGGCCTGATATTTATGATTGCCGGCATTTTGCTGTCCTCAAATCTGGTTAAGAAAAAAATGGAACAACGCTTGTTTGATAGGAGTAAACAATTTTTTGTATCAGATTACAATTCTTGTAATGAACTATGGGATTTTGGCGGAATAGTTTTAATCAATTCATCAAATAAAAAACATTGTTGTGTGTCTCCTGAGGGCAATTGGAAAGAATTTGTGGTTTTGAATTATTCTCAGTATATGACCGACAAAAAAGAAGCAGTTGTCGAAGAAGTATCGCAAGCAAGTAACGAAGATATAAAAGAAAATGAAAAAGCTGCCTGATATTGACAATCTTCCTCAAGACATTGATTTGTGGTACGCCGAAGTTGATGAAATTGAGGCATATAACCAACCGCAAGAAAAACCGCAAGCGCCTCTTATAATAAAAGAAATAAAACCGTCACTGAAAGGTGAGGGTTTGTATAATCACAACTCGTTTAATGAAATCACCTTAGGCTCTACCGCAAATATTGATAAAAATACGGCAACCAAATTTGTTAAGGGCAACTATCAGATAGATGCTCGTTTGGATTTGCACGGATATACCGAAAAAGGTGCTTTTGTAGCTGTTGCCGATTTTATAAAAAATTGTTATATCCAAAGGAAAAGGTGCGTTTTGATTATTACGGGCAAAGGGCTTCGTGATGATGACAAGCCTTGGTATGAAACTACCGGTGTCATAAATCAAGCCCTAATCGGCTGGTTGAATAACCCCGAAATAAGACCGTTTATTTTGAGCGTGGCTCAAGCCAAGCAATCGGATGGAGGCAGCGGGGCCTATTATATTTTGCTAAAGCGTCAACGCAATTCAAATAAAACCGAAATATTTTAGCAAAGCAAAAACAACCGCAATTTCCATAACAATCATAAGCTTGTATATTGCCTGAAAACTTTTCTTGGATGTTTTATGCTTAAAAAATCTTTGTCCGAAAAAAGCGCCTATCCATCCGCCCAAAAATTCCAAGGTATGTAAATCTTTTTCCGGTATGCGCCAAGCTTTTTTTTGTGCCGCCTTTTTATCGGCACCATAGGCAATAAAAGTTGATATGTTTATACTGCAAATATGAAAGACCAAAAACAGCAGCAATGTCTTATAAGTAAAGATATTTTGAATCTTAAAAACATTATTTTCAAAGAAATATGAGGCTATTACCACCAAGCCGATATTAAGCAAATAAAACTTGTTGTGCTTAAGCGGTGGTATAATTACCGCCAAACCTAATAAAATAAACAAAAAAGCACCGGTCAGCATAAATAAACATTCCTTATAAATTTTAGCACATAGTTTATTCATAAACCAAAGTTAAATAAAAATCAAATAGTGAATAAGTGAGAAAATGTATTTTTCATTTGCACGCAATTTATTTATATTATTCATAATGGTTCATACTAGGGAGCAATCATAATGAAAAAACAGCTTATTTTGGGTCTATGTATATTATCTGTGGCATCTTGCGGTGGTTTTTCCAAACAACATCGCAGTTACACTCTTGCCGATATGTTTGTATGGGGCGATGATTATGAAGCTCAGGCAGATCCTCAATATGTAAAAGTATCATACAAAGAGATTGACCCTTCACAAGCCAAAGAAGTTGAAGATGATAAACATAAAAGCCATCAATACAACGAAGATGTTGATGTAAAATATGTCGAAGTAGAACAACTTGAAGAAAATGAAGCAACGCCCAAAGAGGTTGAAAAAATTGCAGTAAAAGAAGTGGTTATTGAAGAGGCAAAACCTAACAAAGATACTCAAACATACACTTTAGCCAAACGCTCGGAGCGTTATAAAAATGTTGATGAAACCTTCTCACCTAATGTTTATGCAATCTTGGCATCTCGTGTTGTAAATAAGCTTTTAATGGATTTACCGGGTATTACGGCTGAAAATCCGTCACCTACGGTATATATTGCCGATACTGAATATGCCGACAGATATATGCCCGAAGCTGTTGATGTTGCAGGCAACACTACAAAAGAAATTTTAACCAACTCCAAAATGGTAAAAATTGCTTCGGATGAAACCGGCGGAACCTACATATTAAAAGGCAGACTCACCAATATAAATACTCCGGAAATTCCGGTGTTCAAATATTCTCTGAGCTTATATGACAGAGAAAACAAACTCATCGACAGATGGACAGACACCATTCGCCAAGTTCAAAATGATGATGGAAGCTGGTGGTAATGCAACTTTTTAAGATTGTCCTTATTCTTGCTCTTGTATTGGCAAAAAATTCAATTGCTCAGGTCGAAGAAAACTCCGGAGAAATAGATGTTTTTGCTAAGGTTTGCGAGAATTTATCTCCTACCGAAAGCCGAGCTTCTGCTCGTTTGCGTGCTACGGATAAGGCATCTTTTAAGGCTGTTGAAGAAATTCCCGAACTGCGTGAGTTTCGCCAATATCTTGATCCGCACCAATTTAATTTACATATTTACAAATTGATTGATAATTATTTTGAGGATATGGCAATCAATGTCCTAAGCCAAGATAATGAAAAAGTTTGCGTAGAGGTTAGCGGGTATATACGCACATCATCGATAAATGAAGTTTTTAGTGATATAACCGATATTCAAGACAGTGACACAACTCTTGTAGTTGAAACAGAAAATGTTGAAGAAAATGTCAATATTGTTATTCCTCCCAAGCCGGAAATAAATATCAGCAAAGAAATTGCCTATGACTATTCTGATGACGAAATAGTTGAGGAGTACATAATTGAGGACGAGAATATAACACCACCCACACCCACCTTACCAAAGGCAGAAAAAAATAATGGTGTTTCGGTATTTATAGATAGAACGATGTTTTACAATGACACATCTACCAACGGATTTTTTGCACATTTGGAACAAGAACTTCTAAAAGCCGGAAAATTAAATATACAAGCAAAATTTGACAATCCGAAGTACATCTTAAGAACTAAAGTTTTAAAAGCAAAGGTTGATAATATCAATTCTGAGACAGGCCGTCTTCAAATAGTTGTCAGTGTAGAATTGACCGACACTTCAAATTCTGAGACTACCACCGAACATCAAAATCGCTTTATCTTATTTAATACATCGGAAGATGCTCAAGCTAAAGCAGCTGAGCTGACAAAAAATTTGTTAGCTGATGGTGTGGCAAAAATCTTGCCGCAAATCAAAAAAGCTAATGATATTTTGCTGAAGAACAATATAATTACTCCGCCGAGTAAATAATTTTACCACCAAGCAGGATGTAAATTCACATTTTCCAAACGAATAAATACATCTTGCTCATATTGTTCCTGCATACTTAAATAATAGCCGTTTATTTTTTCCAATATTATGCGTTGCGCTTTTATGTTTTCTTCAGCATTTAACGATGTATACAAACACATTTGAATACCGCTATCGTGATTCATATATTCAAGAACACATAATTTTTCGCCCAAAACTTCATAAATAATATTCAATAGCGTGTGATAGTGTTTGTTATTTAAGCCTGAAGAATATTTTTTTGCAAAATTGAACAATGCCGGCTCTGTCAAATATATATCCTCATCCTGAGATATATTGTCCAAAATATATAATTCACCGGTGTATAAGCTGTATTTTGCCACTACATTAAAGAAACCTCTTAAATTTTTTTCAGGATCAGCCATTTTGTCTTGAAGTATCAGCTTTGCTTTCTCAAATTCTTTTAAGTTTAATAAGCAGTCGGTATAAAACATTTCAAGCATATCCGGCAATTGACCGCCGATATTCCAAGCCTTGTTGACATAATCTCTTGCTTGGTTACTATAACCCAGCATTATAGAGCAGAATGTCAAACCGATAAGAGGCTCTATCAATTGAGGGGCCTGCATATGCATATTAAGTAAATCTCTTTGAATAGGCGATATTTGAAAAATTTCTGAATATGGAAGTTTTACCAAGTCCTCAATCATTTTGATACTTTTTTCTTTTATTTCCATATCACTCATTTTTTATTTCCTTTCCAACATAAATGTAACAGGACCGTCATTAACCAATCCGACTTTCATATCAGCCTGAAAGATTCCGCATTTTACCTCGATTCCATAAGATTTTAGGCATTCTACAAAATATTCGTACAACGGTTTTGCAAGTTCAGGTTTTTCGGCAGTATCAAAACCGGGGCGATTTCCGCAAGAGGTATTACCGGCCAAAGTGAATTGGGATACTGCTAAGATTTGCCCTCCGACATCAATAATCGACAAATTCATTTTGCCGTTTTCATCTTCAAAAATTCTTAAATTAGCGGTCTTTTTTGCTAAATATTCAGCCATTGCTTTATTGTCATCTTTTTCGATACCGACTAAAAGCAAATATCCTTTTCCTATTTGGGAAACTTCCTTTTCCTCAACAACAACATTAGCATTTGTAACTCTTTGAATCAGAACTTTCATAAGAAACACCTTTTTAATAAAACAGATAAGCCAACAAAATTGCGCTTATAATTCCCATAACATCGGCAAATAGGGCCAATGGCAGTGCCGAGCGCGTATTACTTATTTTAACAGCTCCAAAATATACCGCCAAAACATAAAAAGTAGTTTCGGTAGAACCTTGGACGATTGATGAAGCAAAGCCGGCAAAACTGTCAACACCGTAAGTATTAAAAGTATCAAGCATCATAGCTCTGGCTCCGCTTCCTGACAAAGGCTTCATAATTGCGGTGGGAAGAGCATAAACAAAATCGCTGTTTATTCCAAGTTTAGTAACAACAAGCTTAATAAAGTCAATAATATAATCCAAAGTCCCCGAGCTTCTGAAAACTCCGATTGCCACCAGCATAGCCACAAGGTAAGGTATAATTTGCACGGCGGTTTTAAAACCGTCTTTAGCGCCTTCAATAAACAATTCAAAAACATTCAGTTTTTTTATCAATCCTGAAACAATAAATGCTATTACCAAACCATACAAAATGGCATTACTCATAATATAAGAAATCTGAGTTCTAGCCTCTGCATCAAGCTCATAAAATCCCCAAATACTAAGTCCGATAAAGGCGATGCCACCCATTACATAACTCATAACCACACGGTTGAGTATATTTATTTTTTGCCACCAAACAGTTGCCAAAAATCCCGATAGGGTTGAAATTGATGTCGCAATCAATATCGGAATAAATACCGAAGCCGGATTTGCCGAGCCGGCCTGAAAGCGATACATTAAGATTGTGATAGGGATTAAAGTAACGGCAGAAGAATTTATAACCATAAACAAAATTTGCGCATTGGAGGCTTCTGTTTTGCTTTTATTTTCTTTTTGCAGTAATTCCATAGCCTTGATACCCATGGGAGTTGCCGCGTTATCAAGCCCCAAAATATTTGAGGCAATATTCATGACAATAGCACCAAAGGCAGGTGAATCTTTTTTTATTTCCGGCATAATTTTGTGAAACAGCGGTTTTAACACTTTTGCCAACAGCTCGCTTAATCCTGATTTTTCGGCAATTTTCATCAAACCCAGCCAAAAACACAACACACCGGTTAAATCCAAAGCTATTTTAAAACCTAAATGAGCAGTCGAAAACAACGATTCGGAAATATGGCTCCATATTGCCGCGTTACCGTCAAAAGATTGAAATATTGCCGAGATAAAAGCGACTATAAAAAATCCGGCCCAAATAAAGTTCAGCATAAAAAATCCCCAAGTTGTACAAACAAGGGGATTTTATCATCATGTGGCTTAAAATTTATTTAAGAGTGCTTGCTCATTTGCGATTTTTTCAATTTGGTCAGTTTTTCACTGATAACCGCGGTATTTTTGCCTGATTTGGCCAAGCGCTCATACATACGGGAAATTTCTTTTTCCAAATAAGCCTCTTCAATTTCGTTATGAAGCAAATCTTTTTCTTCTTTTGAACCGTTCAATTCGATATTATCCATATTTTCGATTAGGTGTTCAACCCAAACCGAGCCGACCTTGTTTTTAATAAAATATGGCAATTCATAAGCTAGTTTTCTAGCGTGATAATAAGCTTCCTTAAAGCTTTCGCAGTCGTTGTATCTAAGCTTTAACAGACGGAACGCAATTTCCAATTCTTCGTTATTATCAACCACAATAAACGGCACCGGTTCAGCAAAACCGGTATTAACCATTTCTTTCAAATATTCCAAAATGTGATAGAAAAAACCGTTAATATTGTAGATGATAAAAGGCTTAGTTTTAATAAAACCGTCTTGCATTGCCACGCAGTCATAGGCTAGTTCATCCAAAGTTCCAACCCCGCCAGGAGCAAAAACGATAATATCGGCATCAAAAAGTTTTTTCTTTCTGTTTTCGATAGTATCGGTCAACACGACATTAGTAACTTTTTCCAAAACCTCATTTTTTTGATAAAGGTTGTAATATTCTTGGGTAGTAATGCCGACAATCGGACTGACCTCGGTATAATATTTATCTTTGTGAGATTCATATTCGTCTAACACGCCTTTTGCCACAGCTCCCATGACACCGCTGTCAGAAAATCCGTAATCGAGGCGAAAACCTAGTTTTGCAATCAATCGTCCCATTTCATAAGTTTGTTCTTCATAAATAGGGTCATTACCTGATGAATGCCCGCCCGAAACACAAACTCTTAAATTAGTCACTTTATTTTCGCAATTATCCATCAATTATAACTCCTCAATATCGCCGGCCTGTTGCTTTGCATAAAAGTCTGAAGCAAATTCGTTTAAGCGTCCTTGTTCAATAGCATCGCGCAAGCCTTGCATCAATCTTTGATAATATCTGATATTGTGCCATGTCAAAAGCATAACTGCAAGTACTTCGTTACATTTTTGCAAGTGGTGAATATAGGCACGGGAATAATTTTTACACAAAGGGCAATCGCATTCAGCTTCCAAGGGTCGCGGGTCTTCTTTATGACGAGCATTTCTGATATTGATTGTACCATGCGATGTAAAAGCTTGAGAAGTACGGCCCGAACGCGTAGGCATTACGCAATCAAACATATCAACCCCGCGCAAAACAGCTCCGACAATATCATCGGGGCGTCCGACCCCCATCAGATAGCGAGGTTTGTCTTGTGGCAACATTCCCGGTGCATAGTCGAGAACTTTGAACATAACTTCTTGCCCTTCGCCGACAGCCAAACCGCCGATAGCATATCCGTCAAATCCTATTTCTTTAAGCTTTTCGGCTGAATAAGCGCGCAAATCTTCATAATCACCGCCTTGTTGGATTCCGAATATTCCGTATCCGTCCCTATCAACAAAAGCATCACGCGAGCGTTTTGCCCAACGCATGGACATTTCCATTGATTTTTTAACCACATCATGTTTAGCCGGCAATTTTACACATTCGTCCATACACATTGTGATATTTGAATCGAGTTTATGTTGAATCTTAATAGATTCTTCCGGTGATAAGAAAAACTTTTTGCCGTCGACATGCGAAGAAAATTTGACCCCTTCTTCGCTAAGTTTACGCAGTCCGGACAGGCTCATAACCTGAAATCCGCCTGAGTCGGTCAATATAGGCTTGTCCCAATTCATAAATTTATGCAATCCGCCCATTTTTTCGACCAAGTCTGCGCCGGGGCGAAGCATTAAGTGATAAGTATTGCCGAGCAAAATTTCGGCACCTGTTGCAGCAACCGATTCCGGCATCATAGCCTTTACCGTGCCGCAAGTTCCCACCGGCATAAAAGCCGGAGTGTTAATTATACCGTGTTTTGTGTGAAGTTGACCGCGACGCGCTTTGCCGTCGGTGGCCAAAATATCAAATTTTAAAGCCATAAGTAAATATTCCCTAAATCATATATAATGCTAAGGATAATGCACCAATAAAAGTATAAAAGCAAGTAATTAAATTTTATCTATTCTTCGGTATATTCATTAGTATCAATTGCATAACCGGTTGCGCGGACTGTTCTGATATAATCTTTTCCATATTCATTTAAGGCGCGGCGCAAGCGTCGAATATGTACATCGACCGTACGCGACTCAACATAAATATTGTTCCCCCAAACATTTTTAAGCAAATATTCACGAGAAAAGACCTTGCCCGGATTTTCCAAAAACAATTTAAGCAATCTGAACTCAGTCGGTCCCAAGTGGATATAGTTTTCACCTCTAAAGACTTTTTTGGCAACCAAATCCATTTTGATATCTTCAAAGAATATTTCTTTTTCTTCCAAAGGTTCCGGTGCGTGTCTGAGCTGACTTTTAACTCTGGCAATAAGCTCCGGAACGGAAAAAGGCTTTGTGACATAGTCATCGGCGCCGGCACTAAGACCTTTTACTTTGTCTTCTTCTTCGCCTTTGGCAGTCAACATAATGATTGGAATATCTTTGATATCGGGTTTTGAACGAATAAGCTTACAGATTTCAACTCCGGACATTTCAGGCAACATCCAATCAAGCAAAATGACTGAGGGATGCAATTTTTCAACATCAGCGATTGCCTTGCCGCCGCGCGATTGAGTCGCAACATCAAAACCTTCTTTTTCCAGGTTGTATTTAAGCATAATGCTGATAGCTTCTTCGTCTTCGATAACCATAATCAAATGTTTCATAATTAACCGCCAATCTTATAAAAGGGTTAGACTCATATACGGCAATTATAAAGACGACACCGTTAAAATTATCTTAAGTTTGCAATATTCTTGGCATAATCCTTTCCGGAAAACACCGCCGAACCGGCTACCAACATATCAGCGCCGGCCGAGATAGCTTTTGCCGCTGTCATCGGATTGATGCCGCCGTCAACACTCAAGATAATATCGCGATTGCCAATCATTTTTTTTACTTTGGCAATTTTTTCTAACTGATTTTCCATAAATTGCTGTCCGCCAAATCCGGGGTTAACTGTCATAACCAATATCAAATCAAGCTTATCCAAAACATATTCCAAAACTTTTTCCGAGGTCGAAGGATTAAGGGCGACACCGGCTTTTATGCCAAGTTTGTGAATGGCGTCCAAAGTCTTGTCCAAATGCGGGCAAACCTCAGCATGAACGGTGATAATATCTGCACCGGCCAGTGCAAACCACTCAATCATTTTGTCGGGATTTTCGACCATAAGATGAGCGTCAAAAGGCAGTCTGGTATATGGACGAACCGATTTGATGACGCAAGGACCAAAGGTCAAGTTTGGTACAAAATTGCCGTCCATAACATCAAGATGAATCATATCGGCTTTTGCTTCATCAAGGCTGATAATTTCATTTTTCAAATCGGAAAAGTCAGCAGACAAAATACTCGGCGCAATTTTTACCATATCAAAAACCCCTTCTTAAAAAAATTAGACATTTATATCAAATAGGATAGGGGGAATCTATAAAAAAAGCAATGCAAATCTTGTATCTTATTAAAATGTGATTATGTGGACATTGTTAAATTTTTTTATGTAAAGGAGAAGCAAATATGGGTGAAATGGCTCAAAAAATTTCAAAAGTAGATAGAGAAGAGTTGCTAAAAATCTTAAATATTGCCTATGCGGAAGAGTGGCTGGCATATTATCAATATTGGCTTGGAGCTCAGCTGATTGTCGGACCCGAGCGCAAAGCAATTGCCGAAGAATTTATCGAGCACGCGACAGAAGAGTTTGATCATGCTCAAAAATTGGCTACACGCATTATCGAGCTTGGCGGGACTCCGATTCTCAACCCTGATGAATGGCAAAAAGTTGCACTTTGTAAATATGACGCGCCGACCAAACCTTATGTGATGAATTTGTTGGAACAAAATTTGGTTGCCGAGCGTTGTGCAATCGTCAGATATCAAAAGATTTGCGAGATGACACACGGTAATGATTATGAAACCTATCGTATGGCCGTAAAGATTTTGCACGAAGAAATCGAGCACGAAGATGAAATAGGTTGTTTCAAAGACGATATAAATGCCTTATATGAGTACAAAAACAAAATGCAAGACTAACTGATTGATTTAGCTTATAAAACAAAGAAAGTTGAATCGAGTGTATTGACTCATTTTTAAAATTATGTCAATATTTTGACAAAATTAGAATCGGATAGTGATTAAAATTAAAGATTTTATCTGTCGATATAGGACTTTATAACACACAGACCATAATCACTACTCCAAACAAACTTCAGCGGTCTGTTCAATAAAGAATACCTGAAACAGATAAAAGAAGCTCTGCTAAACAAAAGCAGAGCTTTTTTTTGTATAAAAAAAGTAGCATAAGAATAATTTGAAGATCGCTAACCTCGTTCGCAAGCTCACTCAAGCGATGACTTATTTTATAAAAAACAATAACAAAGTCATCCCTCGATTGCGTTGAGCAATCGTCTAGGGATCTTCCTTGTTTTTAAACTAATTTGAAGATGCCAAGTCTCGCTACACTAAAGTTTCGCTCAAGGCATGACATATGTTTCTTATTTATTTAAACTCATCTGGATTTTTTAGGCAACTGAAGTTGCGAAAAATCCTATCTTCCCTTAAAATTAAGGGAAGAGAAAATGTTATTCACTAAAAGGTGATGACAATATAAATAAAAAAAGTGGCGACTAAAAAGCCGCCACCTTAATTTATAAGCTTTTCTCTTAGCGATTAGAACAAGCTCAATACTGATTGTGCAGATTGAGAAGCTAATGACAAAGAGTTAATAGCCAATTGTTGACGTGTTTGCAATGCCAAGTAGTTAGCTGATTCTTCGTTCATATCGGCCAATACGAGGTTGTCAGAACCGGTTTCGAGAACATCAACCAAGGCAGATGTAAAGTCTTGACGTGTTTCGATAATGGTAAAGTTATTACCAAGTTCCGTTGCATAAGAACGTAAGTAAGTATTAACTTTAGCAATAGCATCCAATGAATCTTCAACAGCCATTGCAGAAGTTCTACCAACTTCTTCACCTGTCGCATCATAGATAGCAGCACTTGCTTTAGTAGCCATAGCATTAAGTGTGCTATAACCATATTCATTTTCTTCCATATACATAGGTGTAGTTGAAATAGCAGAAGCCTTTGTATAGTAGTCAGCATCCTCGTCATATACTGTGGCTTTTT
>JAEIGA010012630.1_pt1 | contig 12821 bp, 9 predicted proteins | sample 9270691 | NCBI WGS metagenome assembly JAEIGA01 (sample SAMN17057246, study PRJNA624740) | gut metagenome | biome: biome; isolation source: fecal sample | host: Bos grunniens | place: China: Xizang | collected 2019 | reverse complement strand
TATATCCACGATTTCCACTGTAGCCGGAACTACTCTTTTAGGATTGCAGAGGCCTTCAAGAACCTCAAGTCTCTTATCGGGAACATTAGTCGAGCCGATATTGGGATCGATCGTACAGAAAGGGAAGTTTGCGCTCTGTGCCTTTCCTGAACTTACACAGTTGAACAATGTTGACTTTCCTACGTTAGGAAGTCCTACTATACCGCATTTAAGTGCCATTTTTTCTCGTCGTTTAAATCAGGGCGCAAATTTACGCTAACTTTTTCTTTTTCTTTAAATTATTTCTCTTTTTTAAACGAACTTTTTCTCTTTTTTAAACACTTTCAAAACTTTTCCCTACACTTTTGCAGTTTGCTTTTATTCTGAAAATTATGAATGCAGACCATATAGTGAATTGTCAGCTTGAATCTATTAATGAAATCAACGACAGGTTTAATGAGCAACTATCAAGACAAGGCATTGTATCTTAATAAACAAAAGATTCAGGAATTGATAGACCAACAACGAACAAATCTCGCTGAGGTTGCCTATCTTGACCTGAATCTTATTGAAAGTCTTATAAAGACTTTTGTTAATCCTTTATATTTATAAGCAAACAGCGAACAAATCTCGCTGACGTTACCTATAGGATTCGATGCAAAGATAGATAAACTATTTAATAATACAATAGAAATAATTGTGCCATAATGAATTATATAAAGAATCTAGTTATCTGTATAATGTTTTATTGTGCAATGTCTACTTCACTGAAAGCTCAGGATTCGCTGGTGATTGTGTTCTGGAATGTTGAGAATTTCTTTGATCATGTTGATGGTGGGACAGGGGATTCTGACAAGGAATTTTCATCACAGGGAAGCAGGCATTGGACTAAAAGCAAGTTTCTGGCAAAATGTGATGCTGTCGCCAAGTCTCTGCTGTGGATAGGTGAGGAATACGGCAGGATGCCGGATGTTGTAGGTCTTGCAGAGGTTGAGAACAGGAACGTATTGGTAAAGCTTATCAACAATACACTTCTCCGTAAATATGACTACAGGATAATGCACTATGAATCAATGGACAGAAGGGGGATAGATGTGGCTCTGCTCTACAGGGAGTCATCATTCCGGAAGATCGCTGCATCAGTCACCGTTCCGAAACATGACGGGGTTCCTCTTGCCACAAGGGATATCCTTCAGGTATGCCTTCAAGACAGGATGGGGCAGACTGTAAATATGATAGTGAATCATCATCCTTCCAAGTACGGAGGATCAAAGGTATCGGAAGGCAGGAGGACGTCTGCCATGATGACGCTCAAGGGAATATGTGATTCCCTGATCTGTATAGGTCAGGACAGGATCATAGCCATGGGTGACTTCAACGATACCCCTGACGGACAGCAGTTCGGCCTGCTCGACGGAGTTCTTGTCAACAGGGCCGACAGCCTCTTCAGGGCAGGGGAAGGAACTATCAGGTATCAAGGTAGATGGGAACTCATAGACATGTTCCTGACTACTCCGGACATTTCTTCCATAATGGACATAGCATATATTCCTTTCTTGATGACATACGAAAAGAAATATCCCGGCCACAAACCCCTAAGAACTTACCTTGGCCCCCGGTATACGGGAGGCGTAAGCGACCACTGCCCGATAGTCCTCATGCTTGAACAATAAGGGATAATGATTATGATATTTATATTGAAATAATATTTCAAAATAAGTAATTTTATTATATATTTGCGATATGAGAATAATTTCAATTCAGAAACTTAGAGATTATTGGGAAACCCATAAAGATGCTGAAATCCCATTAAGAGAATGGTATTCTAAGGTTGAAAGAGCCAAATGGACATGCTTTAATGACATAAAAAATGATTTCAACTCTGTCGATTACGTCGGCAACCAAAAGTATGTTTTCAATATAAAGGGCAATAATCACAGGCTCATAGTAGCCATTAAATTCACACCATCTTTAGTGTATGTGCGCTTTGTCGGCACACATAGTGAATACGATAAAATAGATATAAAGACAATATAATATGGCACACATTAAAACAGAGAAAGAATATGCCGCAATCATGGCGCGCATTGATCAGCTTTTCTTTGAAACAACCGAGAATACTCCTACAGATGATCCTCGTTTGATAGAGCTTGATATGCTGTCAGCTCTAGTAGAAGAGTACGAGAAGGAGGTGTGTCCTATTCAGCCACCCACTTTAGCTGAGATGATTGTGTTCAGGATGAATGAGATGAATCTTACCCAGAAGGATTTAGCAAAAACCTTGGAAATTACAGCTCCTAGACTTTCAGAAATACTAAATGGCAGAAAGGATCCTACTTACAGGCAGGCACAGAAGATAGCAACTACTCTTAACATAGATGCCAATATTGTTCTTGCAATATAGTAAGCAATTCAGTATTTCAGTTGTTTTTTGTACTGACGAAATGACCACCTGTGAAGTAGTGAATTAATGTTATAAAAAGGGAAGCTGCGGATGTCCTTGAAGGACGGGTGAATTTCAAAATCAATCTTTACGAAAAGATAGTGCAGCTTCCCAGTATAAAATTCTTCAATCATCAGGGAAGTGCAAAAAAAAGTGGCGCAGGACTTCCCGTACCACAATAGGCTTCCGACGGCCTACCGAAAAACAGGCAGCCCTGCGCCACAGGAGGCGCAAGACTACCTATCGTCCTATCGGTCTATATGAAAATGTCGGAATTTATTGTGGTGGCGATAGGAGTGTGTATATGTCAATGAATAATGATCCGGTTAAATCATCAGGTGCAAATTTATAAATTATTCGGATAAAAAGATGTATATTGCATAATAAATCGACCGGGCCTATGAAAAACTGTTTTATATTTATTTCAGTTATATTCGTCCTTCTTTTCGGATGCACATCCGTCAATATATCCCGTACCCTCACTGATGTGGAATCTTACATCCAGGAACGTCCTGACAGTGCCTTGTCCGTTCTGGACTCCATTGACAGGAGTCTACTCACGACAAAACGTCTTAAGGCCCATCATGCCCTCCTTCACGCAATGGCTCTTGATAAGAATTATATAGACGTATCAGACGACTCCATTGCACGCGTAGCAGTGGATTACTTCTATACAAAAGGCCCGGAAAAATACAAAGCGAGATCCTTATACTACCTCGGACTGGCATATTACTATCAGGGTGAGTATAATAAAGCAATAGTGGAACTCACCAAGGCTGAAGAGGTTGCTGAAGGCGTTGATAGTCTGTATCTGTCTTTTGTTAAGACATTAGAGGCTGATGTATATGCAAGGACTTATAATGTAGTAGAGGAACTTGCTTGTCTTCAGGAAGCTTATAATATAAATTTAATATATGGTTATGATCATTATCTTCATGTATCGAAGTTAAGATTATCTCAAGCTCTATTTGATCTCAAATATGTAGATGAATCATTGATTTTATTATCAGAATTATTAGATACTCCAAATATTTATAGTGATCTTAAACAGGTAGCTATATTAACTTATGCATCAATAAAAACAAGAGAATCAGAATGTGACTTCAAAGAGATTATCAACCTGTACAATACTGTCATAGAAAACTCCGGTGATATGTATATGTCAGAAAGAGACTACTGGTCAATGGCATATTCATATTATAAGCTCGGTGACAAGGAATCTGCCAGAGAAATCATGGAGCAACTGGATGATGAATCCGGTACTGCTGCCTATTGGAAGTATCTTATATACAAGGATGATGATATAGAGGCAGCCCTGACATATCTTGAAGAATATATAAAGTATAACGATGTTGAGGTTTCGGATGCACTTCAGCAATCTCTCGCCCTCTCTCAAAGGGATTATTATGAATCTCAGGCTGAAATTTCCGAATATACGGCGGATAATGCTCGACAGATGACATGGATTGTTGTATTGGTATCGTTGTTCCTGATGTTTGTGATATTTGTTTGCATAAAACTGTACATCAGGAGGCAGGAAGAAGGCAGGGAAAAATACCTTGCCTATATCAATGAAATCAACCGCCAGTTGCAGGAATCAAAGAGGGATGATTATCCTGCACTGAAGAAGAAATATCTGTCGCTTTACAGATCCAAGTTTGAAACCATAGGTGCATTATGTGAACAATATTCGACCTCGCATGACTTGGTGAATGCCGAGTCTTCGGTATATAGAAAGGTTACATCTCTCGTAGATGATTTTAGGAATGACTATCAGAACAAGGAGAAATTCGAAGCTATGCTTGACCAGGATCTTGATGGGATCATGTCCAATCTTCGTGCTGAACTTCCGAAATTGAAAGAGATGGATTACTCTATATTCAGTCTTCTTGTCATAGGATTCGATGTGACTACCATATCACATATCCTTGATGTCTCGATGAATACAATATACATTCGTAAGAGTCGTATCAAACAGCATATCAATAAGTTAAATCCAGCTCATCAGAGTCAGTTTCTCGAAATTCTAACCTGATTTTCTCCCCTTTTAGAGCAGTTTTATAAAACATTGAAAATTAATATGTTACAAAAGTTGAAAGACTGTAAAATCTTTCAACTTTTGTATTTTATTGAATATTAATAAGTTACAATCTTTTAAAAATCAATTTTGAAAGACCGGTTTTCATTGCATTTACGCTATCAAACCATACATTAGCCAATGAATTTCAAAATTAATTTTTATGAAAAGATTCATGATTCTATTGATGGCCTTACTGCTGCCATTGTCTGCATTCGAGATGAGTGCAGACAACCCAAAGCCAGTAATTAATAAGATTCCGATAAAAGTGAGTCGTTATCCAAAATTTCAGAGAGATTTATTTGTTCTCCCTTTCGAATCCTATTTTTATGGTCCGATGTCTTGCATCCACACCATAGTCCTAGATGACCTTGGTGAAGTGGAAATTAATGTGACTAATGCTTCTACCGGAGAATTCTGGACCGCAACATTTGACACTTCAGTGGATAATCAATATTCTCTCCAGATTTCCACCACCTCCGGTCTCTATGAGGTTGAATATACAACCGCCTCCGGTGATATTTACGAAGGTGAATTTATAATTGAGTAATGCTATGAAAAGGAAATATATTATTGCTCTTGTAAAACACCTTCTTGTGCTATCCCTGTTTATATCAGCTCCATTATTTGTGAGAGCCGAAAGGGTGGTTGAATATGTTTATGATGATGCCGGTAACAGAGTTACCCGAAGATAACCATGTATTTTTATGATTATGAGAAATTTAAATAAATTCATGGTTGGTATGTTGCTACTTGCAGTGTTTGCCTCTAATGCTGAGGCGAACACTGCATTAGAAATTGACAGTACTGGAGTATTTACATGTAATATTGTAGAACCTGTAGTGTCTTTGATTAGTCCCGACTCATTGAAGACAAGAAAACGCATCATGGATGAGCAAGCTGTCTTTGCACATCATCAGGATGTATTGAATGAATTAACTTTAGAAGTTTCTCCATCATTACCTGATATTGCGACAACATCTTCAGAGTCATACTCAGTAGGACGTATTCAGATTAGTTCAACAATATCTCCTTCCGGTGGTCGTATATACAATATTCCTGTTCAGGTTGCAGCTGGTTGGACTTCAGTCCCTCAGGTTGCATTGTGTTATAATAGCCAGTCTGGAAATGATGTCGCCGGGTATGGATGGGGAATATCCGGATTATCATCAATAGAACTCCGTAATAAGAATTATTATTATGATAATGGAGTATCTCACTCTGTATATGATTCTTCTGAATCCGTGTATGCCTTAGATGGAGTTCCGATAGTCGCTTCAGCGTTGGATGTGAATGGTTATGAGTATGCGACAGCAAAGGGTAATATTCTGATAAAGAAGCATTTTACAAGCACAGGAGTATTATCATATTTTACTGTTTTATTTCCTGATGGAAGTCAAGGAACTTTCGGAAATAGGACAAATTCTCTGTGGAGAACGTCATATCCGTTGACTGAAATCAAAGATATAGATGGGAATATCATAACATATAATTATGGTCTTTGGAGCGGTCATTATTATGTTACAAGTATTAGTTATGGAAATGATGCCTCAATTGTATTTAGTTATGAAAGCAGGTCAGATATAGGTCAAGCAAGATATAAGGGTGGTTATAGCTATGCTTTTCCCAACATGAGACTTTCCTCTATTATAAGTAAAGACGGCGATACGGAAATATGCAGATATACTCTGACATATAGTTATATGGACGATGTTTCCTTATTGAGAGAGGTGAATTGTGTATCAGGGGATTCATCATATAAGCCTTTAGAATTTACCTATGGCATAGATTCTATATATGATGATGTTGAGTGCTTCGATATGGTTGAGAGCAATTCTCTTGGTAAATATTATACTCAGACAGATAATCTGGATGTCGTTTATAAGCGTGGAAAGTTCATTCCTGAAAGTTTTATTGACGGCATCATTCACTTTCCTGAATTTATTGATTACGCACCAATAGACTCAAAGTATCACTGGCTAACTAAATGTGACAAATATGGCAGTACTTGTCATAAGGATCAGGTCATACTATTTAATCCGACAATGCTTGATTCTTCCTCCCAAATTGAGATTGTGGCAGGAGAAGGATTCCAATCCTTGGATGCCGTGGATGTCGATGGTGATGGAGTGGAAGAATTGGTAAAGATAAATAACGGGTGTACTGTTCAGGATGTTACAAACTTCAAGGTGGAAGTTATTTCATTTAACGAAGAGGGTCTTGAAGATGTATATTCGTTTTTTTCATTTGATATAAATGACGGAACCCATAATCCATGTTTCATCAATCCTGCTAAGTGTTTTTATTATTATGGTGACTTCAGAGGTAATGGAAGGGAAATGTTGCTGGTTGTCACAAAAAACCGTTCAAGGTTTGCATTGGTGGATCTGTATTCTATGAGTAAAGTCAGTGAGATATCTTTATTTTCTATGACTGATGTAGATCCAAATCTATTATTTATTGCAGACTTTGAAAATGACGGACAAGATGATGTCTGTTATATTACCGACGAAGGTATGGATGTATATAGTCTATCTTCCGAGACGGGTAGTGTTTTTTCAAAGAGAAAGACATATTCAGGTATATCAAAGTCTGCTTTATGGATGGAACCCGTTTATACGGTCAATGGTATACCGAGTGAATGCCCGGGCCATATATATCCTATTGATATAAACGGAGACGGGTATTGTGATGTGGCAGCTGCTCCTTATATTAATAAGACAGTAAATGATATTGTCATAAATTCCCCTACTTGGAATATCGCCATGTTCAATGGTAAAAGTTTTATTACTCAGAATCATACCTTATACACTCGTCTCGAGAAAGATAAGATTGATTTCATGGATGTTGATGATGATGGATTACCTGATATGCTTCATACACAGAATGGTAGAGTTTATCTTATTCCTAATGTTGATGGAACTTTCTTAAGACAGAATACTTACACTAACATTGAACTGCCGGGTCAAAATGCTGAATTGATACCATGTGATTATTCTTGGTATGGAGGGCGTAATGGGGAAATCATGACAGTGAATGGTGATATGATTAACATATATGACTTCAAAGTAAATCATGAAAAGAACCGTCTGCTGACTAACGTGCTTGATAGTTTTGGAATTTATCATTCCAACAAGTATGGAAATATTTCTAAGTATGACGGATCTTATCTGATAGATGATAGTAGAGTATATGATTGCAATGAAGGCTATATGCGTATGTACTTTCCGTTGACTGTGTTGAAGGAATCATATGTGACAGGAAGTGGTAGAGAAGTATCATTCGAGAGATATACCTATTATGACGCCTGCTTACATTCAAAGGGTTTAGGTTTCTGTGGTTTCGGAAAATTGATAACTACTGATTTAAAGGATGATGTTGTCTCTACTGTTGAAAACAACCCCGAGAAGATGTGCATTCAGGAGCACGCTTCGCTATCTCTCTTATCTTCATGGGATTCTCCATTCGAGGAGACTGTATACACTTATGACGACAACTTTACAACTTTCGGAAAGTCAAATCCTCGCCTGGTTAACAGCGTGTCTACAGATTATTTGACAGGACTTACTACGACAACCTCCATTATTTACGATGAGTATGATTTTCCGATATCGACAACTATTGAAAAGACATTGGGAGATGGAAAGACCCATACGGAAAAACAATCCAATGTGTATGACCATCATGTGGCAGATGATAAGTATATATTGGGAACTGTCAGAACAAGTTCTGTACACAAAAATGGAGTAGATAGTTTAGACACAGGCTTCTGGTTGCAAAGGTCTGTAATGACTTATGATGATTCATGTCGTCCATTGACAAGGAAAGATTATGTGAGTAATTATGGTGAGGTTACTTATCCTACCCTACTTGGTATAGATGGTATGATTACAAATCGTCCTGGAGGTATTCCTATAGATTCCACTCTGTTTGACCGACCGTCTAACCCATCGATAAATACCAATAGGGAAGGTTACCTTGTCTGCGAGACCCGTTGGGAATATGATGCCTTTGGAAATGTTATATCTGAGAAGAGTGCACCTTATGGTGCAACCACATTCACGGGCAGTACTTTCACGTATGATACGGTTGGAAGATTCCTTACGTCTTCTACAAACTCTTTGGGTCATACGGTTACTTATTCGGACTACAACAAGTTCGGCAGACCGACAATGGAAACCGATCATCTGGGTAGGGTGACATCGTATACATATGACGACTGGGGTAATCTTATTGAAACCTTATATTCAGATGGTTCCGTTGCAAGGACTACCTTGTCCTGGGGTGGAGAAGGTCTGTATACTATGCAGAAAACAATGACCGGTGCTCCCAGCGAAATTATTCATTTTGATTGTTTAGGTCGCGAGGTCCGTTCTGGTACTCTGAGGTTTGATACCAGGTGGCAATATATTGACAAGGAATATGATGACAAAGGTCGTCTGTACAAAGAGTCTTTACCTTTCAAGGGGAACTCTGCTGTATACTGGGATGAGATCACATATGATGACTACGGTCGTAAGACATCGGTTATCAGATCTTCCGGCAACCAAACGACATTGACTTATAATGCGAGTTCTGTCACTACTTATCAAAATGGAATCGCAAGCACCAAGACCTATGATGCAGGAGGTAATCTGGTGTCGGTTGCGGATGCAGGAGGTGTAATGACATATTCCTTGAGAGATGATGGTCAACCATTATCAGTTACATTATCAGGTGGCATAATGACCACCTTCTCCTATGACAGGTATGGCCGCAGAAACTCAATAGTAGATCCTAGTGCCGGCATTCAGACGGAGGATGTTGTCTACAATGACGACGGAAGTTCTGTGCTGACTCATGTCAACCCGAATGGTACGATAATTACGTATACAGATAGATTCGGTCGTAAAACCAAAGTGGAGCGTCCTGGAGAATATACAACTGATTATACCTATGATTCTAACGGTTTGCTTGTCTCGGAGGTTTCTTCGAACGGAACGTCTAATGTATATACTTACGATGCTTATGATAGAGTGGTAAGTTTGACTGAGACTGTCCCTGATGGTAAATGGTTGAAGAAGACATATACATATAATGTAGGTGGTACAATCTCTTCGGTTGCTTACGAATCTCAAAGTGGACCAATCTGTACAGAGTCATATACTTATGCATACGGTCATGTCCAGCGTATTGGAGTCGGTTCTTTGCATGTCCGTCTTATTACAGGAGAAAATATGTTGGGTCAGCCGGCGACAGTCAGAACCGGCAATCTCACCAGAACGTATTCGTATACACCTTATGGAATGCCGATCAGAAGGACGATGGGTTCGGTGATGGATTATTCATATTCATTTGATCCGTTGACAGGGAATCTTGTGAATCGTACAGATAATATTAGGAATCAGACAGAAATATTCGAATATGATGACTTGAATCGTCTGATTTCAATTGATGACAGGGAAATTTCATATGCAGATAATGGTAATATTATAAGCATCGATGGTGTTGGTGACATATCATATGATAATGCTGACAGACCATATCAGGTGACATCATTGACCTTGGAAGATGATGTTGTTTCATCAGATGTACAGTCAGTAGCATATACTTGCTACAGTCGTCCGTCCATTATATCCGAGGGAAACAAAAGCACGGCATTCACATACAATGGTAATGGTGAAAGAGTGAAGATGTATGTTTCTGTCAATGGGTTACCGGTCTTGTCAAGATATTATATTGGTAATCAGTATGAGGTCGACATGTCAACATCTGGAATCATACAGAGACTTTATCTTGGTGGTGACGCGTATTCGGCACCGGCAGTATATATCAAGGAAGGCTCGGGGGCGTGGACTTTCTATAATATCGGACGAGACTATCTCGGAAATATAACTCATATCGCCACAGAAGATGGCACTCTGGTCGAGGAGAATAGCTATGATCCTTGGGGCAGATTGAGAAATCCTGAAACTAAGGAGATTTATTCTCTCGGAACAGAACCGGAACTGATGCTCGGCCGAGGTTATACTGGTCACGAACACCTCACTTGGTTCGGCCTCATCAATATGAATGCCCGTCTGTATGATCCAGTCCTCGGACGCTTCCTTTCTCCGGATCCATTCGTTCAGATGCCAGACTTTACACAGAATTTCAACCGATATTCGTATTGCTTGAACAATCCGCTTGTATATGTCGATGAAAATGGCGAATTTTGTGTTACTACGATGTTGGTAGTCGGAGGCATCTGTGCTGCTGTTTTTGGTGCAGGAAACCTTGCTGCCCATGCAATTAGGGGTGATGATTTGGGACAAGGTAATTGGGCCAAATACTTGTTCTCTGGAGCATTGGCTGGTTTTGCAGTCGGCACTATTGGATATACAGCTTTTGCGGGAGCATCTGCAATGGCATCCTCTAGCATTGGATTCGTGAGAGGGTTGGGAAAAACTGCTGCCTTTGGAATGAAATGGTTACCAACAGCTGCAACGGGAGTTAATCTCATAGGAAGTGCAGCAAATGGTATATTTAATCAGAATGATCAATGGTTTAATAATTTTGCTAAGAGTATCATTGGTAATTTTTATCTTGATGAAAATAAATCATTCTGGGGTCAGGTCGGTGAAGGAATCAGTAGGTTTACTTGGGAATATCCGCAGCAAATGTTGGGATATGGATGGACAAGTATTAGGAATATTTGGTCAGACAGAGTGGATTATTATGGAGGAGCAACGTTTCTTACTAACGAATACGGCAAATCATATAACGGAGTGTCTTTAGGTAGTCATATTAATATTGATATAAAAGATTCAATTACAGGAAATTTTGATTCCAGGGTATTGATGGATCCGTTGTTTATGCACGAATATGGTCATACAGTTGATAGTAAAATATTCGGACTTTTATATTTAGGAGTTATAGGCGCTTCAAGCGGAACTGCTTTACTCGTTTACGGCCCATCGAAAAAATATGACTCTTTTTGGACTGAAAAGCGTGCAAATAGATTCGCAAGCAAATACTTTATGAAAAATGGAGGGGTGGATTGGATCAATGACCCCTATTTACGAAACCCATCAAATAAGATTATCGATGAATATCCTTTGTAAAATGTTTTCTCTATCCTTTGCCTTTTTGCTCTTCATTGGCTGTGACAAAATATATCGGCATGGGTATATTGTTTTTAACAATAACTCAAATATTGATGTTACATGTTTAGTGCCAACAGAGGGTGCTATAGGTGAACCTCTTATCTATTTAGATTCTGAAGATAATGATGTCATTAATTGGGATATACCACTCAGTCCATACGATGGAGCATTCCCGGTTTCAGCGAATTCATCTAGAAAAATTGCTTCGGATGGATTGAAAAACAATTGGGTACGTATGTTCTGGAATGATACACTTTATGTTGAAATATATAGAGGAGGGAATCTTATTTATAACTATACGAATAGGGAAATACTAGATAATAAACTGACTCTGCAAGTATATAAGATTACATATGAGCAATTTGAATCACAACTGCTAGATGGTGATACTTTTTACATTTCATACCCCCCAACACCTGAAATGAAAGATATCAAGATGTGGCCACCATACGAAGAAGTAATCAAGAACGCAGAATCTTTAAAACCTTAGAAAATGAAAACTCTAAATATTTTATTTGTATCAATCGTGCTTCTTATAGTCGGTATGAATACATCATTCGCCCAAGTTGCAATCCGCACCGACATCGGCATCGTAGGATATAAGACTACTTGTTTTGACCCACTGCAGGTGTCAAGCACTCCAGGATTTGGTTTCCAACTTGGAGCAGACTATGACATACATATAAAAAAGAGGTTCTATCTTACTCCTGGACTATACTGGTCATATAGAGCAGCATTGGGTGATTCAACAGTTGAAGGAGTATATGGTTCCGAACTGTTGCAAGAGAATTTTCTAAATGTTCCGATTCACGCAAAATGGAAATTTGACATAAAGCCTGAGAAGTTCGGAATGTACATTTATGTAGGACCGACTTTCTCTTTGGGAATGTCTTCTCGTTCCCGTTTTGACTTGATGTTCTCAGGAGTAAATGTGGAAGGAACCTATAACTATTTTAACGGAGAGTCTGATTTTAAAGTACCAGGATTCTCGGGTAGCGTATCTGATGAACTAAATGACATACTTCAGGAAGAATTCGATGCCATTGGATTGAGGTATAGCAGATTTGAAGCAAGACTTGACTGGGGAGTCGGTTTTATAATCAAGGAACATCACGAGATAGTTACCGGTTATGATTTCGGCTTGAACAATAGGGTAAAAGGATCTCTTGCCGAGAATAATTTTATGAATGCAAGCACT
>JAEIGA010012629.1_pt1 | contig 12822 bp, 9 predicted proteins | sample 9270691 | NCBI WGS metagenome assembly JAEIGA01 (sample SAMN17057246, study PRJNA624740) | gut metagenome | biome: biome; isolation source: fecal sample | host: Bos grunniens | place: China: Xizang | collected 2019 | reverse complement strand
TATTGCCTTTATCGGGCGAATATCTCACGACCGTGCGTTTGACGGCGGGCGGGCTTTGCGCGCTTGCGGAGTTTGACGTGGATAGCGCGGAAGACTTTAAGGTTTGCGTGACGGAAAGTTTACTCATTTTAAAGCGGAACGGGTATACGAGCGCTTCGATTGATTTTCTCGTGGGCGAAACGCTCGGTTGTAAGATTTGCGGAAAGGAAAAAGGCGGGGTCGTGGAAGATAGCTTAGACGACGAAATTTCTTTCGCGCTGTTAGGCGCGCTTATAGGCAACGCAGAGTTTACGAAAAACGCAGAAGGCAAAGTCGAAGCAATTGCCTTTGAAGGCTAAAAGGTTGGATTGACGGGTAAGGTATGGCAGACGAGAAAACGGAGAACTTGTTTCTTCAATATAAAGAGACGGGAGATATCGCCCTGCGCAATAAAATAGCCGAAAAGTATCTGTACATAGCGGATATTCTCGCGAAAAAGTTCGCCCACAGGGGCGTGGAATACGACGATTTGAAACAAGTGGCGTCGTATGCGCTTTTGCGTGGAATCGACCGCTTTGATCCGTCGCTCGGAATGCAGTTTACGACCTTTATTACCCCTACGATTGCGGGGGAAATTAAAAATTATTTCAGGGATAAATCAAGAACGGTGAAATTGCCGAGAAAGCTTGGCGAACAAAACGCGCTCGTGCGCGGGTTCGTGGAAAAATACCAAACGGAAAAGGGGTGTACGCCGAGCACCAAAGAAATAGCCGAAGGGCTTGCAATGGCGGAAGAAGAAGTCATTCACGCGCTCGAAGTCGGGGGTACGCTTTCGCTCGATAGAATGGCGGCGAATGAAGACGACGAAAACCGCTCCTTGCACGATTTGCTTCCAAGCGCCAAAGACGAATACGAAGATTTTGAAACCAAAGAGAGTATTCGCGCGGCAATGAAAGATTTTTCCGATTTGGAAAAAAAGGTGATTAAATACCGTTTCGTCGATCAGCTTTCGCAAAGCGATACGGCGAAAAAGTTAGGCGTTTCGCAAATGTTCGTTTCGCGTATGGAAAGAAAATTGCTCGTCCGTCTTCGCGAACGCTTGAAAGATTCTATTTAACGGTAGTATTCCAAGAAAAAAGAAAAAGGAGAGAGAAGATGTTTTTTGAAATTAACAATTCAGACGCATTGCAAAGCGCGTGGAATACTCTTTGCTCTTTCCTTATGGAGCATAATGCGAGTAAAGACGGGGTGTTCAATAGCAAACTCGTCGTCTACGAATTAGTCGGCAACGTGTTGCGCCATGCAAAAGGGGTTGCAACGGTATTGACCGAAGTAGACGGTGGCTACGTGCGTTTAGAAGTCCGTTCGTCTTCGCCGTTCACGCCACCCGATAAAAGCCGTTGCTCGGACGTATACGCGGAAAACGGCAGGGGGCTGTTTATCGTGGATAAAGTTTGCGAAGAGCGGGTGTTTACCCCCGACGGCGGTATTCAAGTAAAAATACGAATTCGATAAAATGATATAATAAAAACGGTTGCGGAGTGATATGCACTCGCAACCGTTTTTTGTTTGCTTTAAGTTAAATTCTCGTCGAGAAAGAGTAAATCTTTGCCATAAGTCCGTCGGGTACTCTATCGCGGTATTGACCAAGATAGATAAAGAACTTGTGGAAGAACGCTCTGTTATCACCGCCGACTACGTATTCGGGAAGTTCGGGGAACGTACCTTTTACTTTCAAGATAAACAGTTCGGTGAATTGATTTCTTTCTTCGCCTTCGAGCGTGGCAATGAACGGGTCGAAAGATTTCGAGTTATAATAATCATATTCTGCCGTTTGAACGCTCGTCGTAGGAAGAGAAACGGGCGCAGGGGTAGGCGCGGGCTCTTCCGTTTCTACCGCTTGGACTTCCGTCGTTTCTTCGATTTCTTCTTGGACTTCCGTTGCATCAACGGGGATAGGACCGCCTTCGTAGGTAATCGCTTGGATTTCTTCTTCGGCTTCTTCTTGCGTTTCTGCTTCTTCTGCCGTTTCTTCAACGGGCGTTTCTTCTACTTCCGCCGCTTTCTTAGCCTTTCTTGCTTTCTTGTTTGCCGAGCCGATTAAAATCGCAGTAATCAACACTTGCAAGAGCGCAACGCCTGCCGCTACGATGGCAAACAAAAGCTTTGCGTCGGTGATTAAATCAATCGCAACGTATACGATTGCGCCACCCGCTAAAAGTTCGAAAATAAATACGATAAATTCAAACGCACGGCCTTTTTTCACCGTCAAGCGGATAAGCGCGATAAAAATCGCAAGAACCGCGATTGCCGATGGAACGAGTACTAAAAGTTTATAAGCTAAGTTTTCGTTAGCAATTTTTTCTACTTCGCCTGCGCTTGCGCAAAGCACGTAAGCGATTGCGCCTGCAAACGCGATAGAAAGCACGGCGTTCAAAAGGTTATACCAAGCTCTCTTGTTTTTGATTGCGCAAAGGATAAAGTATAAAAGGAACGCGCCGCCGAAACCGCCGAGCAAATAGTAATCAAGTTTAGCCGATTTGAGTGCGAACGCGCTGACTACGTACACGCTGAGCGCGTTGAAAGCGAGCGCTACGGTTGCAAAAAATGCCGAAAGCTTTACGATACGATATCTGCCCGTGAACAAATTAACGAGCGAAAGCACCGCCGATACGACTAAGAAAATAAGGCAAATATAAGTCGTAAGCCCATACGCAAGCGCAACGCCTGAATTGCCCGCAACAAGGGGAATAGCATCAAACCACTTGGAGTTTCCGCCCTTAATTAAGTCGAGAACGACCGAATACAAAGCTTTGGATTCAAGCGTACCCGTAAATACAGACACGGGAAGAACGACTGCCGCCGCGACGAGCGCAAGCACGAGCAGGGACAAAATACGATAGCCCCACTTGCCTTTTTTAGGTTTTTTTTGCTTAGGCGCTTTTTGGGGTTGTTCCGCAGTTTTTTCTTCGGGTTCAGCCGAGATAACGGGCTCTTCGACGAGCGCTTCTTCTTCGGGAAGTTCGTTTTGGACTTCTTCGTTGTAGTTTACCGATGTGTTATTCATAACAAATCTCCTGAACGTTATTTTATTCAAGTTTTTCTGCCTTGCGGAGAAAAAATTTATACGTATAGACTTTATAGTATTATACCACTTTTAGAAAGATATGTCAATACATAATAAAAAAGTTTTTGGAATTTTATTCCGACAATTGTATTTTTCGCAAAATTTTCTTTTTTATCACGAGAAAATGCGAAAGTTTGACGAAAAGACGAAAAGCAATAGGCAAAATCCTTGAAAAATTTTTGCGTTTGCGGTATAATAAATAAGATAAGAGTAAAGTTCGGTTGCAATAAAGTCGGACGAAAGGAGAAAAAATGAGCGAAATTGAAAAAATCGCTTCCGAGATTACGCAAAAACTACATATCCCGTTTACCTATTATAAAGAGAACGTACGCCCTGCGTCAGGGCCTGTTTGCGATAAGCAGTTCGAGGGTACGACGGACGACGGCGCGCATACCTTTTTTCGGTTTTTGTTTAAGAATATAGGGTATATCGGCGTAATCGACGGGGCGGGAGAGAAAGAGCGGGCGTATGCGACGATGCTCCCTTCTTATATCGAGAGCTTTTCGGAAAAGGAATCCGAGCTTTCCAAAACGGAATATTTAAAACGTATTTTGCAAGGGGAGTGTTCGCTGAACGGCATTTATAAATACATGACGAGATTTTCCGTGCGCGCGGCTGCGTGTTTCACGCTCGTCATTCGAACGAACGGAAAAATGGAAGAAACGCTTGCGCTCGTTTCACAATACGGCGGGAACAGCTTGGATACCGTCGTGAAAATGGACCAAAAGCATTGCGTACTTGTCAAATATCTGTCCGACGAAGAAAACGATTACCGTTCGACGGTGGACTACGCGGAGTTTTTGGTGCAGTCCTTGCGTGAAGAGTTAGGTTTGGAAGTAATCGTCGGGGTCGGGGGGAAAGTGCGTGAGCTTAAAGACGTGGCGTTTTCTTACGAACAGGCGTCTGCGGCACTTCGATATGCAGAAGCGTTCGGCGGGAAAGGAAACGTACATTCCTATCGGGAGTTTATGCTCGTGAAAATGCTTGAAGGAATTCCTGAAACTAAGCTCAACGAGTATTTGGCAGAGCTGATGGATGAATCGACGGAAGAGATTTTCGAAGACGAAGAAATGCTGGGAACGGCGGAAGAATTTTTGCAAAGCAGTTTGAACGTAAGCGAAACGTCCCGCAATTTGTATATGCACAGAAACACGCTTTTATACCGCTTAGACAAAATTGAGAAAGCGACGGGCTTAAATATACGCTTATTTTCCGACGCCGTTTGTTTCCGCGTGCTGACGTCTATTTATAAATTGCTCGGAAAATAAAAAGTTAGGTATGGAAAATCCAACGGTCGGATATATTTAATAGCGACGGTTGGATTTTATTTTAGATCAGACGAAAGGAGAAAAAATGCCCGAAGATTTTGAATTTGATTTTAACGGCGGGGAAACTCCGCAACCCTCGATAGAGAGCGAACCGCAACAAGCTCCTGTTGACGATCTCGCGCCCCCGAAAAAGGGCAAAGGGAAAAAGATTGCTTTGCGTGCGTTGGCGCTCGTGGGCGCGTTTTTGTTGGGTGTACTCACCTGTTATTTTTCTTTCGACAGCGAGTTTCGCGCCTTGTCGAGATTGAAAAAAGCGGTGCAGAGCAACTACTACGAAAAGGTTTCCGATAAAGAATTTTACGACGTTTTGTTTAAAGCGGTGAACGAAAATTTGCTCGACCCCTATTCCGCCTATATGAACCCCGACGAGTTTGCGGACTATCAAACGGAAGCGACGGGGGAATGGAGCGGAATCGGCATCACCTTTTTAGTCAAAGACGAAAAGGGAAACGATTGCTTGCAAGTTGCAGATATTTCTGGCAATTCTCCTGCCGAGCACGCAGGCATAAAGGTCGGAGAATACGTGTTGGGTTTTGGAAAAACGGCGGAAGAAATCAAGCAAAACGTAAAATTTAAAGATTTTTCCGAGTTTTTAGACGGCTTTAAAGCGGGCGAACCCTTTTTCGTTTGCGTAAGCGACGGAACGAACAGCCGAACCGTTTCCCTTTCGCGTAAGGCGTTTATTGAAAACTACGTGTTTTATCGCGCGAAAACTTCCGCTTACCGTTTCACGGGCAGTACGGCTACGACGATGGAAGATTACGACGGCGTTCTCAGCGTATTAGACGAGAAAACGGCGTATATACGGTTAAAGCAATTTAACGGTGGCGCGGTAGAGCAATTCCGACAGGCAATGAATAAATTCAAAGCGGAAAATAAGATTGACCTTATTCTCGACCTGCGTGAAAACGGCGGGGGATATATGGATATTTTGCAAGAGATTTCTTCTTATTTTTGCAAATCTTCCCAAGCGAAAAACCCGTTAATCGCTATCGCGCGCGAACGGGACGGCGACGAAGACAGGTTTCACGCTTCAGGCAACGTGTATAAAAAATACTTTTCGGAAACTTCGCGTATTCGCGTTCTTGCCGATAATCAAACGGCTTCGGCATCCGAATGTCTGCTTGGCGTTTTGCTCGATTACGGCGCGTGTTCGTATTCGGATATTTGTTTATCCAAGCGTGGCGGAGAAGCCAAGACCTACGGCAAAGGGATTATGCAAACGACGTATCCGCTTTCGCTGATCAATCCCGATGCAGTAAAACTAACGACGGCAAAAATTCTTTGGCCGAAATCGGAGAACTGTATCCACGCACGCGGACTTTTACCCGAAGACGGTTGTAAAACGGTTGAAGAACACTACGTCGGCGATACCGAAATTATCAACGCTTGGCAACTGTTTCAAAGCTAACATCCCGTTTAATAGGAAGTCCAGAAACTCAGTTTCTGGTAGGGCGCAGGGGCGAAGCCCCGCATTATCGGACTTAAGTAAGCAACCATAGGTTGCGCTATTTTCGTGGCTTTGCCACGCAATCGCCCAAAGGGCGAAAAGACGGAAAGCTTTGCTTTCCTTTTATGGGTACTTTATTTCGTGGGCTTTGCCCACGCCCACAAGGGGCAACGCCCCTTGACCCTTGTAAAGGGGAGTTTCTGGATTTTCCGTTTAGGGAAGGATAACACAAAAACGCATACCGTGAGGAGGTATGCGTTTTTGCGTTTTTGATGTGGAGGTTCATCTGAAGATGAAACGTTTTGTGGCTTTATTATACCGCAGGAGTTTGAAAATACTATTTCAAAACGGTGATAATTCGTTGAAAATTCTTATTTTTTCAACGACGCTAACGCCTTAGCCACTACGTTTTCAACCGTGAAACCGAAATGCGTGAATAACGCGCTTGCAGGACCAGACGCGCCAAAGCTCGTCATGGCTACGATTTCGCCGTTGTCGCCTGCGTATTTATACCAGCTATACGGCGAGCCTGCTTCTACGCATACTCTCGCTTTCACGGATTTGGGAAGTACGCTTTCTTTATAGTCTGCGCTTTGTTTTTCGAATTCTTCCATACAAGGCATGGAAACTACTCTCGCGTTTACGCCTTGTTCGGCAAGTACCGCTTTCGCCTTCACGCAAAGCTCGACTTCCGAACCCGTACCGATTAACAATACGTCGGGCGTGCCTTCGCAGTCTTCTAAGACGTATCCGCCTTTCAACGCTTGCTTACCGCTGTTTGCGTATTGAGGCAGGTTTTGACGGGTAAGCACGAGTACCGTAGGTTCTTTACCGCTCATTGCCGAAACCCAAGCCGCCGCCGTTTCTTTGCCGTCAGCGGGGCGGAAGACTTTCACGCCGGGAATGGAGCGGAGCATAATTAACTGTTCGACGGGTTGATGCGTAGGACCGTCTTCGCCAACACCGATAGAGTCGTGCGTCATAATATACGCAACGGGCAGTTTCATAAGCGCGGACAAACGGAGCGCAGGCTTTAAATAGTCTGCGAACACGAAGAAGGTCGCGCAGTACGCTTGTAAACCGCCGTGCAATTGCATACCGTTTGCAATCGCCGCCATTGCGTGTTCACGGATACCGTAGTGCAAGTTTCTGCCTTCTCTCGTTTCAGGACTGAACGTGCCGTATTTCACGTCAGCCGTGTCTTTCATTTCCGAAAGGTTGGAAGGGCCGAGATCGGCAGAACCGCCGATTAACGAAGGAATTTTCGCCGCGAGTTGGTTGAGTACTTTTGCGGACGTTTGACGGGTTGCCATCGGCTTTTCAAATTCGTAAAGTTCGTCCATTTCGTCGAAGTTGGGCATTTCGCCTGCCATGACCGATTTATACGCCGCCGCAAGTTCGGGATAGTTAAATTCGTATTCCGCGAACATCTTTTTCCAGTTCATTTCCTGTTCTGCGCCCGCTTTACCAGCGATTGCGCAATGTTCAAAGACTTCTTGCGGGCAGTCGAACGCTTCCGCGCACGGCCAACCGAGTTTCTCTTTCGTTTTTTGTAAGTTGTCTGCGCCGAGCGGTGCGCCGTGACATTTCGCGCTACCTTCTAAAGGCGAACCGTAGCCGATTCTCGTGTGGCAAATAATGACGGACGGTTTATCCGTTTTTGCCTTCGCCTGTTCGATTGCAGCAGAAAGAGTTTCTACGTCGTCGGGGTTAGAAATAAGGTCTACGTGCAGAACTTGCCAGTTTTGCGCCGCGAAGCGCGCGCCGATATTTTCTTTGAACGCCACGTCGGTATCCCCTTCAATCGTGATATCGTTATCGTCGTAAAGGAGAATTAACTTGCCAAGACCTTGCGTACCCGCAAACGAGCAAGCTTCATAGGAAATCCCTTCTTCTAAGCACCCGTCGCCACAAATTGCGTAGGTGTAGTGGTCGACGACGGGGAAACCGGGACGGTTAAACTTCGCTGCAAGGTTTGCTTCCGCAAGCGCCATACCGACGGCGTTGGCAATCCCTTGTCCCAAAGGACCGGTCGTCGTTTCTACGCCAGCCGTATGACCGTATTCGGGATGACCGGGCGTTTTCGAACCGAGTTGACGGAAATTCATCAAGTCTTCCTTTTCAAGCCCCATACCGTAGAGATAGAAAAGGGAATAGTCGAGCATAGAGCCGTGCCCCGCCGAGAGAATAAATCTGTCGCGGTTATCCCATTTCGTGTTTTTGGGGTTAAACTTTAAAAAGTTTTGGAAAAGCGTGTAAGCGATCGGTGCGCAACCGAGCGGAAGTCCGGGATGTCCGGATTTTGCTTTTTCGATAGCTTCTGCCGATAAAATTCTTACCGCGTTAATAGTAGTTTTAGTGACGTCCATTTGAATATCTCCTGTTTTATTAGTTTCTTTTTTAAGTTCTTTGACCGCTTTCGGTGCAGTTTTGATAGCGTCCGTCAACGGCGTTAAGTTCAAGCAATCGTAGTCTTTTAAAAATTCGTATAACTGAGAAAGAATTTCGCCTACTCCCCCAACGCTATCGCTTTCCGCGTTAATCGGCAAGATAGGGTCGTGCAAACTCATTCGAAGAAGCAACCACCCGTCGCCGTGCGCTTTGTCGAAAGAAAGCCTAAACCCTTCGTAATTGTCCTTTGCAGGGGTTGCGTACGGTAATTTTTCCGCGTAAGTTTGGAATTTTTCGATTATCTCGTTTCCGACTTTTTTAAAATCTACGCCTTCGTTAAAGCGTAAGCGTACTTCTTTGGCTTCTTTGGGCGAAGGCATAGAGGAAATCAAATCGGTAAGATTTTTGCCTTTTTTCGCCATTTTTGCAAGCGCGATTAAAAGCCTTGTTATCAAATACGCGCCGTCGTCAAGGAAGTAATTTTCCTTTAACGCCGCGTGCCCGCTCGTTTCGATGGCAAGGGGCGTGTATTCGCCCGCTTCGTTCAAGCGAATCGCTTCGTTGATGACGTTTTTATACCCACGCTTAAAGCGGTGATGTTTTCCGCCTTGTTCTTGAATAAACCGAGCCAACCCGTCGGAAGTGACGGAATCGGTGACGATCGTGCCTTTCTTTTCTTCTAAGAGTACGGCGGAAATCAACGCGATCAAACGGTTGCGGTTAATTTCTTCTCCGCCTTTATCAACTGCGCCCGCGCGGTCTACGTCCGTGTCGAAAATAATCCCAAAATCGGCGTTCGTGCGTTTGACCTGTTCGCAAACGGACTTCATAGCCGTTCCGTCTTCGGGGTTGGGGATATGGTTGGGAAATCTGCCGTTCGGCTCTAAAAATTGCGAACCGTCCGTGTCTGCCCCAAGCGGTGCAAGAACTTTACTTGCGTAAAACCCGCCCGCGCCGTTTCCTGCGTCTACGATAATTTTTTTGCCTTTGAGCGGGGTTTCGCTCCCCGTCGCTTTTCTTACCGTTTCCACGAGATTAGCGGCGTATTCGTCGAGATAGGGCTTAAACTCAATCGTGATAGGCTGTTGGGAAAGAGGGAAATTCCCTTCCGCCGCTAAGGTGAGAATAGCCTTGATATCTTCGCTTTCCAAGCCCCCGTCTTTGGTGAAAAATTTCAGCCCGTTGCGGTTAAAAGGCAAATGGCTTGCCGTAATCATAATCGACCCGTCGCAAGGCGTTTTTTGTAAACGCTTTTCGTCTTTTAACAGCATAAACATCGACGGCGTGGTGGAAAGCCCCGTGATAATCGCCACGTTGCCCGTTTTCGTAATCCCGTCCGTTGCCGCTTGGCGCAACTCGTCTGCAGAAATACGGGAATCCTGTCCGATTGCCACGCGTACGCAAGACTTGCCCGTTTTAGCCTTTAACCATTCGCAAAAGGCTTTGGCGATATTCGTCGTTTTTTCTTTCGTTAAATTGACCGCTTCGCCCGCTACGCCTTCAACGGCAATTCCGCGCACGTCCGTGCCGTTTTTAAGAAGCAAATATTCTTGCAGGTTGCTCATATAAACCTTCCTTCGCTTGCGCGCTTGCGCGCACAAAATATTACGTTATTATTATAGCGTTTTTTTCGTTCTTTTTCAAGTCTTTTGCCTTACAAAAGCTAAAAAATTTTCAAGGAAAAGAATTTTTCTTTTTTAAAAGGAAAAAATATAAATTTTGTCGAAAAAAGTCGCCTCGTACTATTGACAGAATATTTTGAGTATGCTATAATAGTTTTATCATATAAATATATGACAAATTCAAAATGTGGAGAAAACAGTATGCGTTTGTTTGACGTATCGACGGATTCGACGGGTGATTTGAAAAAACCGTATAGAGAAGAAAGAGATATTTGGTTCGTGCCTTTGACCTTTACGATGGAAAAGAACGGTGCAATCGAAGAAGGCTTAGATAATTTCCAAACGGAAGAAGAATATTTTGCGTTTTACGATAAGGTGGCGGACGGATATTTCCCCCGTACCGCAAAGCTTAACTACGAAGCGCACGTAGCGCATTTTACGAAAATGGCGGAAGCGGGCGTAAAAGACGTGTTGCATTTTATGATCTCGTCGGGGCTTGCCGATACTATCAATATCACCAAACAAGCGGCGGCGGACGTAAAGCAAAAATACCCCGATTTTAACATGTTTGCCGTTGACCCTTTGACGGCGACGATTGGACAGGGTATGCTCGCAAGTGTGGCGGCGGATTGCAGAGATAAAGGTATGACGGCGCAGGAAACCTACGATTTATTGATAGAGCTTCGTCAGCGTATTCAACATTGTATTATCCCGAACGATTTATTTTATTTAAAAAAAGGCGGGCGCGTTTCGGGTGCAAGCGCGGCAATCGGGACGATGCTTAACATTAAACCTATGCTCGCGTTCGATCCCGAAGGGAAACTCAAAACGCTGGAAAAATGCAAAGGCATGAAAAAGGCGTTTGCGCGAGTAATCGACACGATGTCAAAGGCGAAGATTGACCCGAAATATAACGTAGCGATCGTGGTGCATACGAACAACGAAAAAGGCGCAAACGAATTAGCGTCGCTTATAGAAATGAAAACGGGCGTAAAACCCCTTATCACGATTATGGGACCCGTTATCGGGTCGCACGTAGGGCCTGGTTCGGTTTCCTGCGGTTGGATTTCCACGATCACGCGCGAAGAATTGCTCTCTTCGAAATATTAATAAAGGGAAACAGAAAAAGCGACGATAGGTCGCTTTTTTGCTTGTTTTTAAATAATATATATGGTATAATTTAAGAAAATATAAAAACGCTAAGGTACGCTTTTTGTAATGGAAAAGCGTTGAAAAGGGAAGAGAGAATACCTTCGGGTTTTGCTCCGCTGCCCCCGCAACCGTACGAGTGCCTGCGATTGTTCACTGTGAAAACGGGAAGGACGATAGCGAGAAGTTTTTCAAGGGTACTGTAAGCCGAAAGACCTGCCTTGCGTTTTAACGACGAACTTTTCGAGGGGATGCGAAAAAGAGCGTTTCTCTGCCATATCAATATGGCGGTGTTTTCGTTGCCTTTTTTCCGTATATTCTTCGGAGAAAAAGGCTATTTTTATTATAAAGAATTTATTAAAAAGGAGAGCTTTCTTATGAAAAAAATCAGAAGTTTTTGTTTTGCTTTATTTGCGACGATTTTGTCGTTGTTTGTGCTCGTTTCTTGCGATTCTTGCGACGAAGGACGGGCAAAAAGCACGGTCGTAGAAAAAAGCGACACACTCGTCGTGATAAAAACGACGGACGTTCAAGGCAGATACTCGCTGGAAGATTGCTTAGACGATTTAGAAGATGCAGGCACGCTTTCCGTTGAAGAAGAAAACGGCATGATCGTTTCCTTAAACGGCGTTGCTAATCAAGGCTCGTCGTATTGGTTCATTTATACGTCGGACGAACAGAGTGTGAATAAAACTTGGGGTTCTTGTGAATACGACGGAAAAACCTACTATTCCGCCGCGCTTGGCGTAGAGCAATTAAAGGTAAAAGAAGGCGCGTTGTATATTTTCGTATACGAAACGTATCAAGGCTAAACAGCTCGAATTTTGTCGAAAAGCCATAGGCAGGGTTGAGATGAACGAAAGAAATACCAAAGAAAAAAGAATAAACTCCGCGAAAGAATGTGCCTTTCTCGCCGTATTCGTCGCGCTCGTACTTGCTTCGCAACTTGCTCTTTCGGCGATTCCCGGCGTAGAGCTTGTAAGCGTGTTGTTTATCACGTATTCGTTCGTATTCGGGGCAGGCAGGGGCGCGTTGTCGGCGACGGCGTTTTCCCTTCTTCGGTGTTTTTTATTCGGCTTTTTCCCGAACGTGCTTGCGCTGTATTTAGTATATTATAACTTACTTACGCTATTATTCGGCTTTTTAGGCAAACGCCCTATTCAGTCGGGTTGGAAACAACTCTTATTGCTCACCCTTATTGCTTGCGTATGCACGGTTTTGTTCACGGTCATAGACGATATTCTCACGCCGTTATGGTACGGATACACGGCGCAGGCTTGGCGGTTATACGCGATCGGCTCGTTATATTTTCTATTCCCGCAAGTGATTTGCACGGCGATAAGCGTACCGTTATTATTTTTCCCGTTGAAAAAAACGTTCGGAATTGCACGGCGTGGCTTATAAAGACAAAGTTTAAGGGCTTATTCCCCGTCAGGAAGTCCAACCCCTATAAGGGGCAAGGGGATTATCCCCCGTCGGGAAGTCCAGAAACTCAGTTTCTGGTGGGGTGCGGGGCGACGCCCCGTATAATCGGAGTTAAAGAAGCAAAACAAAGTTTTGCGCTATTTTCGCCCTTTGGGCGATTGCGTGGCAAAGCCACGAGAACGGAAAGCAAAGCTTTCCTTTTTAAAGTCCGTTAGTTTCGTGGGCTCTGCCCACACCCGCAAGGGGATAATCCCCTTGACCCTTATTAAAAATCAGTTTCCAAACGAAAAACCGTCCGAGTGGTTCGGGCGGTTTTTTAGCTATGTAAATAGGGTAGGTCGGCTTGCATGC
>JAEIGA010012628.1_pt1 | contig 12823 bp, 11 predicted proteins | sample 9270691 | NCBI WGS metagenome assembly JAEIGA01 (sample SAMN17057246, study PRJNA624740) | gut metagenome | biome: biome; isolation source: fecal sample | host: Bos grunniens | place: China: Xizang | collected 2019 | reverse complement strand
ATTTTCCGACAACGATATTGTCGGCCATATTGTACATAACCTGTAAAAGTCCCGTTAGCATAATTGGGACGGTGAAAAAAAACAGACTTTTAAAAATCGGTCCTTCTGTGATTTTTGAGTTAGTTTTTACCATTGTTTTTACCTTTTATTTATGTGCTTTGCTAGATGCAGATGAATCTGCAGCCTTCATAAAATGTTTGAGCAAAGCGTGGCGGTGTTTAAGACACCTCAATTATATCTATATATATGTATAAAGTCAATATAAAAAGGATTTTTTACATAAAATATTTTCAATTATAAAACAACCGTTAAGGTCGAAAAACGGAAAAACTAAAAATTCTCCGAGTACTTTAATTCAAGCTCATCGCGGAATACAGAGCTAAGATACGCCGAAATGATAAAGAATAGCACCGTGGAAACGAACACCGCAACTCCGAACCAGGGAACAAGGCTGAACGTAACGTTCCCAAATCCGTCCTCTACCGCAACTATCTTCATATTCGGAAAATATCTGAATAAGCAGTCAAGAAAACGCACCGGAGCAACAAGCGCTCCCGCTATGCCAAAGCATAAAATTCTGTTTCTCATATACTTTTTATGCATCTTCATATACTTCTCGTCAATTTGACCTTCTTCGGCAAATCCCGTATGTATATTGGAAAACTTCATAATGAAATGAGATAAAAATATGATAAAGAGGATAAACAAAGCACACAGTATGCCTGATGTGATAATAACGGGGATATAATCAGCTCTTGCCGCCTTGTCCTTAATAAGCATTTCGTACGTGTATTTATCAAGAAATGCTCCCTCGGTTATTTGAAAAATGAGCGATGCACAAGAGAACAATACTCCGAGGGTCACTGTAAATTTAGGTAAATAGGAGTATTTTGACATCTTGATTAGCGCAGAGATGATAAATACTCCAAACAGAACCAATGGCATTATGTTGATATCTCGGAGGTTGTCAAAGCGCAAAACCAGAGAAAAAACCGTAGCCGCGGTAATAAGCGAAAACGCGCTGTTAATATCCCTCTTCGTGATTTTTGCCTTGAGTTCAACCTCTCGCTCTTCGGTTATAAGCGAATCTGTTGCCGAAAAGAATTTTCCCTCCGCGCGTATCGCCTTATAGTATGCGAAAAATCTGCGTCCGAAGATAAGAAGCACTGCAAAGCTTGATATAACCGAGAGAAGTATAGCGTACGGATAAAGCGCGGCAGGGCGGAAAATTGTCGTCGCGTGCGAGCTGTGGTCAACACCTTGAGTTAAGAGAAGCAACTCGGGAGCTGCCCATACCGAAAGCTTGTAGATAACGGCAAAGGTCGAAAAGGCTCTGAGATTTTCGGGTGTCTGCGTTCTCACTCTTTTTTTCTTGCCCGATATAATGAAAGGCGAAATCAGGGAAAGAGCATCGCTTCGCTCGCCGAGATAGAAAAGTCCTGAGAATAAATTCTCTATTGCGGAAATCATATAAATTCCCTCGAGCAGAGCAAACGTAAACGTCAAAAGAGCAATTATATCGTAGTCGGATACGTTTCCGGAGCGCACGCCGGTCGCAATAAGAAATGCTGGAATTCGGAAAATTGAGATTACTCCCAGACGCAAAAATGCATTCCTGGCTTCCTTAAAAAACGGAGCTCTCAAAGAGGAATAATCAAGGTAATGCGCTATAATAAAGCAGGAAATAAAATCGGGGAAAATATCGAAAAGTCTAACCGTAGGATTACATAAAAATATTATCGAAATTGCAACGAGCCACGACTTCACGCGAGGGTGGCGTGCAGGTGTAGAAGAAGTTTTCATTTATCGTCCTTGCTTTTCTGCTTGATTTTTTCTTGTCTTTTCTTGATTTTGTTGAGCTTGTATTCAGCGTACTCACGACGTTTTTCTTCTTCGTGAGCTCTGAATTTGTTGACGAATCCAAAACGCGATTTTTCCTTTTTATCCTCTCTGTATTTCTCGTTAGGCATACAGATTTTCTGATAACAGCTGAATATTGCCGTAAGGTTCGTAATTACGAGTATCGGCACCGAGATGACCGTAACCAGCACGAGTATAGCGAGGATTTCAGCCGGCAGCCAGCTTCCAAGCTCCGACATTTCGAGCAGAACGTTAAGCATATATACTCCCACTGTAACGTAGGCGAGATAATTTGCCTTTATCTTAATTTTAGGAAGTCCTACTTCGTGTGCAACGTCGCGTATGCCCATAAGCATAAATGCTGTAACGATGCAAACGGTAAGCGAGCGCACCATAGCAGATACCGAGTAAAGCATATCGGGATATACCGCACCGAAAAACATATCGGATAATCCGATAAATAGCTCGTAAAGACCGAACACGCAGAACAAAAGAGAGCTTATAGCGGCGCACTTAAAGTTCTTGTTAACGAACGAGAGCTTGTAAAGCGCGTATAGCATAACGAGCGCCGCTATTGCATCTGTAAGACGGTAGTAGGCTATATTGAGTAAAAGAAAGTATCCGAAAAAAAGTGTTCCAAAGCCCATATCAATCCTTATTCGCAGCCTCGTTGAGACCGCAGCACTTTTTGTATTTTTTTCCGCTTCCGCAGGGGCAGGGGTCGTTTCTTCCGACCTTCTGCACCTTTACTATTGGACGGCGGGCAAGCGCCTTATCTCCGCCAAATCCCTCGGAGGTAGGCTTCGCCACCTGAACTCTCTCGGTAGCCTTTTCTCTCGGCTGTACCGCAAGTATCTGTCTTACGGTATCCTCTTTTATATCGTCAACCATCTGGTCGAACATATCAGCGCCCTCGAGTCTGTAAATGGCTACGGGGTCTCGTTGTGCGTAGGAATTAAGTCCTACAGATTCCTTAAGCGCATCCATCGCCTCAAGGTGATCCATCCACTTTTTATCAACGTTCTGGAGAAGTATAACCTTTTCAACCTCGCGCATAGCATCATCGGGCGCACCCGCAACGTTTTTGAATAGCTCGTCTTTTGAGCGGTAGATTGAAAGCGCGCGCTCAATAAGCTCTGAAAGCCACTCGTTTTTGTCTATCTCCCTGAGTTCTTCGTCAGTATATTCAAAGTTTTTCTTGTCGGTGAGAAGCCCAAGATAATGATTTCTGAACTCGTCGAATTTCCAATCCTCAGGAGTGTCAACGCCAAAGCAGAAATTGAAGGTTTCTGTTACCGACTGAGTAATCATAGAGGTGATTTTTTCGCTTATATTATCACCGTGAAGCACCTCTTGGCGCTGCTGGTAAATAACGTTTCTTTGCTGATTCATTACATCGTCGTACGTGAGAACGTTCTTTCTTCTGTTGAAGTTGTTATCCTCTATACGCTTCTGCGCTCCCTCAATAGAGCCTGAGAGTATTTTCGCGTCAATAGGCGTTCTTTCGTCAAGTCCGAGCCTTGCGCAAAGCCCCGCTATTCTGTCAGAGCCGAAAAGCCGCATAAGGTCGTCCTCAAGAGAGAGGAAAAACCTTGATTCACCCGGGTCGCCCTGACGTCCGCTTCGACCTCTGAGCTGGTTGTCTATACGGCGGCTCTCGTGCCTTTCCGTACCGAGAATAAAGAGACCGCCCGCCTCGCGTACCTTGTTTGCTTCGGGCTCAATTTCTTTTTTATATTTTTCGTAGAGGTCTCTGAATTTTTTGCGAACCTCGTTTACAGCATCGTCATCGGATGGAGAGGTGCTCGTAGCCATAGCAATAAGTCCCTCGTCAATACCCTCGCGCCTGAGGTCACGCTTCGCCATAAATTCGGGGTTTCCGCCGAGCATAATATCCGTACCGCGTCCCGCCATGTTGGTGGATATGGTAACACTGCCAAGCTTACCCGCCTGAGCTACTATCTCGGCCTCTTTTTCGTGGTGCTTTGCGTTGAGGACGGTGTGAGGTATACCGCTCTTTTTAAGAATAGCGGACAGCTCCTCGGATTTGTCTATAGACACAGTGCCCACAAGCACAGGCTGACCTTTTTCGCGGCACGCCTTTATCTGTTCAACGATAGCCCATACTTTTCCCCTGTACGTGCGGTAAACAGCATCGTTTCTGTCAAGCCTTACCATCGGCTTGTTCGTGGGAACCTCAACAACGTCGAGTGCGTAAATCTGCCTGAATTCGTTTTCCTCTGTCAGAGCAGTACCCGTCATACCCGAAAGCTTCTTGTACATACGGAAGTAGTTTTGGAATGTGATAGTCGCTATGGTGCGGGATTCTCTTTGTATTTTAACCCCTTCCTTAGCCTCGATAGCCTGATGTAATCCGTCATTGTAACGACGTCCGGGCATAAGACGACCGGTAAACGCGTCAACTATAATAACGCTGTCGTCCTTGACGATATAATCAACGTCGCACTTCATAACGCCGTGTGCCTTTATAGCGGTGTTGACGTGGTGATAAATGCTCGTGTTCTGCGGGTCGGAAAGGTTTTCAATATTAAAGAATTTCTCCGCCTTTGCAATACCGTGCTGAGTAAGAACAGCACTGCGCGCCTTTTCGTCAACGATATAGTCCTCATCGTACGTGTCAAGGTCTTGCTTCTGGTCCACTTCCTTTATAACGTGGCGGCGCATTGTGCGCGCAAGTCTGTCCGCCATAGCGTAAAGGTCGGTAGATTTTGAACTTTGTCCCGAAATAATAAGGGGAGTTCTCGCCTCGTCTATAAGTATGGAGTCAACCTCGTCAATAATAGCGAAGCTGTGACCGCGCTGCACCATATTCTCCTTATAAACCACCATATTGTCACGAAGATAGTCAAATCCAAGCTCGTTGTTAGTGGCGTAGGTAATATCCGCAGCATATGCCTCACGCTTTTCCTTGCCCGACTGTCCGTGAATTATAAGTCCCGTCTTGAGTCCGAGGAAGCCGTAAACTCTGCCCATCTCGTCGCTGTCACGCTTTGCAAGGTAATCGTTTACGGTTACTATGTGAACACCAGCTCCTGCGAGCGCGTTAAGGTATGCGGGCATCGTTGCAACGAGCGTTTTACCTTCACCGGTTTTCATCTCGGCAATTCTTCCTTGGTGAAGAAGTATACCGCCCATAATCTGTACTCTGAACGGACGCTTGCCAAGAACTCTCTCGTCAGCCTCACGCACTAGCGCAAATGCCTCAGGTAAAATATCATCAAGCGTCTTGCCGTCCTTGAGGTCGGATTTCAGCTTGTCTGTGTAAGCGCGAAGCTCTGCGTCGCTCATTGCCTTAAATGCGTCAGCAAGCGCCTCAGTCGCATCAACGAGAGGGATAATTTTCTGTATTTGCTTCTCACTGTAGCTTTTAAATAGAGATTTGAAAAGTCCCATTTTATATATCCTTTCATATCGGGAAAATAGGTGCATAATAATTCAATTTAATATTATAACATAAAAATATATAAAAATAAAGCGAATTTAAGAAAAATTAAACAAAATTTCAAATTTTGAATAATATAGCGCCTAAAACCAAAAAAGCAAACGCAAAAATCAAAAAACGAACAAAGTATTGAAAATTAAGCTCTTCTGTGCTAAAATAAATTGAAGCTAAAAACAAAAGAGGATAAATATGGCAAAGATTAACATAGTTCTTTACTGTCCGGAAATTCCGCAGAACACCGGAAATATATCCCGTACAGCAGCGGTAACCGGTGCTGCACTTCACATAATCAGACCTACAGGCTTTGAAATAACCGACCGCAACCTCAAAAGAGCAGGGCTTGACTATTGGGATAAGCTTGAGATAAAATATTATGACGGCTACGAGGAATTTCTCAGAGAGAACGAGGGCGGGGTAATGTACTATTTCACCTCGCATACAGAAAAATCCTATACCGACGTAGAATACCCCGAGGGAGTGTATCTTATATTCGGCAGGGAAACGTCGGGGCTTCCTACCGAAATAACCGAAGCAAACCGAGAACGCACAGTGCGTATTCCAATGAGAAAAACTCTCAGATGCTTAAATCTTTCAAACGCCGTTGCAATAGCTACATACGAAGCGCTCAGACAGCGCGGCTTTGAGGATTTGGTATAAGAGTCTTTTTAGCTTAGATACGAGAGCGCTTTTAAGAAAGCTTCTAGGCATAGCGTCATTTTATAAAAAATCAACACTTCGCGAAAAAGCTCCCGTCGCATCGTACACCTTGAAATTTGCTTATAACGTGAAGTACTAAAAATGCGAAAAAAACGAATTATATCAATATAAAACAAGGCAGAATATACAAAAAACGAGGCGAGCTAATCATACCCGTCTCGTTTTCTTTTTTAAAAATTCTGAGCTTGCTTTTAAAATCAGTCAGCGTTCCACTTGATTTTTTTCGCACTTACGTAGATGAGCAGCTTCTCTTTAAGAGCCGCCTTATCTTCTGCCGATACTTCTGTCAAATCAACGATATAAGCCTGATTTGCCGCGAGGAAAAGGTACAAATCTCTCTTTCCTCTGCCAATCTCGACAATCTCGGAATATCTTATAGTCAGCTCCTCGTCTATATACTTGTTTTTAGCCTTTACAAAAAATCCGCCGTCACGGAAATTGTAATTCAGCACAGTTTCGAGCAGCTTGTTTTTCTTCACGGACGTCCTCGGTAAAACGAAGTAGAGAAAGAAATAAAAAACGTCTATTGCTAAAATCAGAGCCGATATAACGTACATTACCTTGCCGATATCGGCAGAAAGCGCTAAAAGTGTTATCCATTCCGCAATAATTAAAACGTTTGAAATCGCGATAACCCACATAAGCACCGCTTTTTTCATAACGTAGTAGCTGTTGAAATCAAGCAGAGTTTTTCTGTCGTACAAGGTTTTTACTTTAATATCCATTGTGTCTCCTTTTTATTTATCTACCGTATGGCTGATAAGCTTTTCTCCTTCATATACGAGCTTTAGGGAGAAGAAGCGCTCTTCTTTCTCAATCAAATCAAAGAATATTTTGTCGCCCTCCCATATGGGAAGCGAGGGAATATCGCTCTTTTTCACCCATTCAAGCCGTCCCTCGTTACAGTTGTAATCAATCTCGCCGCAGTATCCGTTTGCTGTGAAAAGATGCATATACTCGGTGCCGTATTCGTTGGATACGAAGGTTACAATACCCCTGTACCGAAGCTCCTTTGGCATAACGCCGGTCTCCTCGCGTATTTCACGCACAGCACAGTCGAAGGGGCTCTCACCGGCTTCAAATTTTCCGCCCACCCCTATCCACTTGTCGCGGTTCATATCGTTCTTTTTCTTTATGCGGTGTATCATAAGATACGCGCCGTCTTTTTCTATATAACAAAGTGTAGTATTCAGCATAGAACTCCCAAAGTATAAAAGCGTTAAACTTACTATACTAATTATAGGTTACAATCCTAAGATTGTCAAGCGGAAATGCCAAAATATAGCCAAAAGCACCCGACACCCATCAATTTCAGAGCTAAACATCTATACGCTCGGTTCGATTATAAATAAATTATAAATAAAATGTATGGATATTTTGTTAAAAAGCTAAAATCTCTATTGACTTTTATTTTCTATCGTGTATAATAGTTAAGTGGTTAACTATTAAATGCTTTACAATGCAACTTGAAAATACGGGTTGCCAATATTTTTGTAGGCTGAAAGGGGGATAAATGTCAAACGAGAAATTATCAAGAGCCGTGGATATGATGATAAGAACCGACCATATGCACAGAGCTATGATAGACGCGCGCGTGGGTGAGATAGGCGTTCACCGCACACAGCACAGAATTCTTATGCGTCTTGCAAGATGCGGCACACTCCCCTCGCAAAAGGAGCTTGCGGAGCATCTTGATATAACGCCGGCTGCGGTAACGGGCGCGCTAAAAAAAATAGAGCGCGACGGATTTATTGAGCGCAAGCTCGGTCACGACAACCGCTACAACGAAATTCAGATAACCGATAAGGGCAGGGAGCTTGTCAAGCTTACAAGGAAGCTGTTTGCGGAGGCGGATACGTCTATGTTCGACGGATTTTCGGACGAAGAGCTTTCCACCTATATTCAGTGTCTTGAGAAGCTTCAGGCAAATATCAGGCGTCAGACCGAACAGGCGGCACCTATCAAGGAAGAGAGGAAGAAATCATAATGAAAAGATGGTTAAAATACGTAAGACCGTATCTCAAATCATTCATACTCGGCCCTGTCGGTATGATAATTGAGGTAATAGGCGAAATGTTTATGCCGCTCATACTCGCTATGATTATAAACGATGCGAACGATGGCGTGCTTACCGTCCAAACAAGCATCGGATATGCGGCAATACTCGTTGTTATCGTGCTTATGATGATGGCGGGCGGTGTTGCAGGAGCTTATTTCGGTGCAAAGGCATCGGTAAACTTTGCGGCAGACCTTAGAAGCGACTTGTATTCAAAGGTGCAAAAGTACTCCTTTGCAAATATTGATAAATTCTCCGCAAGCTCTCTCGTTACGAGAATGACAAATGACGTCACACAGCTTCAGAATTTTGTAAATATGCTTTTGCGTATGGCTCTTCGCTCGCCGGGTATGTTTATCGGCGGTATAATAATGGCTATAACCCTTAAGCCCTCGCTTTCGGTTGTGCTTGCTGTTACAATGCCGATGATGATAATAGTTATCGTTATGCTTATACGTCTTTCATTCCCGCGCTTTCAGCTTATGCAGAAGAAGATTGATAAGCTTAACTCCACAGTCCGCGAAAACGTAACTAACGTCAGAGTAGTGAAGTCCTTTGTAAGAGAGGATTATGAAACAGAGAAGTTCAGCCGTGACAACGAGGACTTGAAGGACACGGGTATGCGTGCCGTCAAGGTTATGATATATATGGGCCCCATAATGAACCTCTTTATGTACGCGAGCGTTATAGCGGTTATATGGTTCGGCCACAGAATAGTGCTTGAGGGCGATATGCTCGTCGGAGACCTCAGCGCATTCATAACCTACACGACGCAGATTCTGTCATCTTTAATGATGGTAACTTTCCTTCTTATGAACACCTCTCGTTCTATGGCATCGGGTAAGAGAATTTGTGAGGTTCTTGATGAAAAAATAGACATCGTAGACCTAAATTCCTCGTTTTCCGATAGAAAAATTGAGGCAGGAAACATAGAATTCAAGAACGTCAGCTTCCGTTATTACAAAAGCAGCGAGGGCGCAGTTCTTGATAATATCAATCTTAATATCGAGTCAGGCTCGACAGTCGGCATCATAGGCTCTACGGGCTGTGGCAAAACTACGCTTATATCTATGATACCGAGACTTTACGATACCGACGAAGGCGAGGTGCTTGTGGACGGCATCAACGTCAAGGATTATTCTCTTGAAAATCTGCGCGAGGGTATAGGTATAGTACTGCAGAAGAACCTTTTGTTCTCGGGTACGATAGCAGAAAACTTGCGCTGGGGCGATATGGACGCTTCTTACTCTGAAATCAAGGAAGCCGCAACACACTCCGCGGCAGACAAATTCGTTTCAACCTTTCCTGACGGATATGACACTATGCTTGAGAAGGGCGGTATGAACCTTTCGGGCGGACAGAAGCAGAGACTTTGTATCGCCAGAGCCTTGCTTAAAAAGCCGAAAATACTTATCCTTGACGACTCAACAAGCGCCGTAGATACGGCAACCGAGGCGCAGATTAGAGAGGCACTCAAAAACGACCTTGCAGACTGCACAAAGATTATAATAGCCCAGCGTATAAGCTCGGTTATGGATGCAGATAAAATTATTGTTATGAACGACGGCAAGGTAACCGCTGTGGGTACTCACGCAGAGCTTCTTGACAGCAGCGAGGAATACAGCGAGATTTACTATTCTCAGATGGATAAAAAGGGGGCGTAAGAGATGGCAAGAACAATAGAACAGCTCAGAGCGCGTTATAACAGCGTATCTCACGGCGAATCTCTTCGCGGCGGTCCCGGCGGAGGCAGAGGACCCGGTCCGAGAGCCAAGGGCAAGCCGAAGAATATTGGCAAAACCGTATCCCGCCTGCTCTCCTATGTAGGCAAGTATAAGGGCAGACTGATTTTAGTCTTCCTTTGTATGATTCTCACAACCCTCGCTTCACTTACGGCAGGATATCTTATAGTTCCTATTATCAACAGAATTACTCTTACCGTAAACCCGAACGCTATTCTTGAGCCGAGCGCGATAGCCACTCTTGCCGACAACGTTATAGAGGCGCTGGTGTCCACACCCCTTATATCCTCTATAATGGGAAGTGCAGCGGCAGATATTACCGTCTACGTTGTAACCGCTCTTATAGTACTTGCGTCGGTTTACCTTATATCATCTGTTGGCAGCTACGTTCAGGCTCGCCTCATGCTATCCGTATCGCAGAACTCAATAAAGAGCATAAGAGACGATCTCTTTACAAAGCTTCAGACTCTCCCCGTAAGATACTTCGATTCTCATCCTACAGGCGAGATAATGAGCCGCTTCACAAATGACGTAGACAATATAGACGTTATGTTAAATAACTCCTTGACCTCTATCGTTAGCGGCTCTATAACTCTTATTGGCACGTTTATCTTTATGCTGACAACGAATATATGGCTCACTCTCGTAACCGTTATATTCATTCCGATTCTTATCTTTGCCGTCGGTGTAATAGGTAAAAATTCCTCTAAATACTACGGCGCACAGCAGGCAGCTCTCGGTGCTGTAAACGGATATATCGAGGAAACCATAAGCGGTCAGAAGGTAATAAAGGTATTTAACCACGAGGACGAGTGCGTTGAGGAGATGAACCTTATCAATGAGGATTTGCGCTCAAAGCAGGAGAAGGCTCAGTTCTGGGGCGGTGTAACAGGACCTATAATGCACAACATCAGCCTTATTTCCTACGCCATAACCCTCGGTGTCGGCGGTGTCCTGATAGTTCTCACGGGCTTTACACCCGGCGAGCTTACGGCTTTTGCCAACTACTCAAAGCAGTTCTCAATGCCCATAAACCAGCTCTCAATGCAGGTTTCTACCTTCTTTGCTGCCCTTGCGGGAGCAGAGAGAGTGTTTAAGGTTATGGACGAGATTCCCGAAGCTGCTGACAGCGATACGGCAACGGACGAGAAAATACTCGGTCACGTAATCCTCGATAACGTTACTTTCGGCTACAACCCCGATAAAACCGTACTGAAGAATATATCTCTTTACGCAAAGCCCGGTCAGAAAATAGCCTTCGTAGGCTCAACCGGAGCCGGCAAAACCACCGTCACCAACCTCTTAAACCGCTTCTACGATGTTGAGGAGGGAACTATTACTATAGACGGCAAGGACATTAAGGAATACAAGCGCGACTTCTTGCGTAAGAACATTGCTATGGTTCTCCAGGACACCCACCTCTTTACAGGTACTGTAATGGAGAATATCCGCTACGGCAGACTTGACGCTACCGATGACGAGGTTATCGCGGCGGCAAAAACCGCCTCGGCTCATAGCTTCATTATGCGCCTTGAGAACGGCTACGACACAGTCCTCGAGGGTGACGGAGCAAACCTTTCTCAAGGCCAGCGTCAGCTTCTCAACATCGCAAGAGCCGCCCTTTCCAAAGCTCCCATTCTCGTTCTTGACGAAGCCACTTCATCGGTCGACACACGTACCGAACGCCACATAGAGCACGGAATGGATAGACTTATGAAGGACAGAACTACCTTCGTCATAGCTCACCGTCTCTCTACCGTCAGAAACTCAAACGCCATAATGGTTCTTGAGCGCGGCGAGATAATCGAGAGAGGCGACCACGATGACCTTCTTGCTCTCAAGGGCAGATACTACGAGCTTTATACAGGCTTAAAGGAGCTTGATTAAAAAGTCTTAATGACTTCGAAATTAAAAACAATAACCAAAAACAACAAAAAAGCGCCTTGATGAAGGCGCTTTTTTGCATTAGAATACAAAGCGGAGATATGTGCAAACTTATTTTGCCTCAAACTCCCTTCCCGTAATAAGAAAATCAATGGATACGTTAAAATATTCCGATAATCGGCAAAGCATTTTAATGTCAGGGCTTCTCTTGCCATTTTCGTAATGCGAAAGTGCCTCTCTTGAAATATTCAAATCCAAAGCTACCTTTAGTTGATTTAAATTTTTTCTTCTTCTGATTAGCTTTAAGCCAACAAGTCCTGAACTTTTATACATAAAAATCCTCTTTTTTAAAAAACCTATTGACTTTATTGTAACAAAATGTTACTATAATAATGTTACAATTTGTTACATAACATAAAATTGCTTTAGCGTCATTGGCGTTATATAGCATTTTTGTATGATGTGGCCTCGTAACAAAGAAAAATCGGAGGTGCATAAATGACAATCTATTCTTATTCCACAGGGCTAGGCTATAACACAAGCCAACTGGAGTCTTTAGTAACAGTATCAACCGTTATAGGCATTATAGGTGTTATATCATTTATTATTGCTGTGATTATTTGCGCTGTGCTTGCCGACAGAAAGGGCAGAAGCGTTGGAGGTTGGATTTTTGGTGGATTGTGTCTTGGTTGGATAGGCGTTATAATTCTTTGTTGCCTGTCGGATTTGAAATGTAATAATCGTATGTATCAATCTACTTCGTCTAATAAAGTGAGTGGCAGTAACACACGTAAAGTGGGTATTCATGTGTGCAAAAAATGCGGAGAAACAATTGATACTGTTCAGTGTCCTTGGTGTGGTGCTTTTGGAGATAGAGAAAAGATAGTGGCAGAAAAAACACAAGAATGTTGGGAAGCGGTTAAAAAAATTAATAAAGAAAAAGAAGTTATGCCATCTTCGAAACGCCGTTGCGAAAACTGCGGTGAGATGATTGATACCGAGCAGTGTCCTTGGTGCGGTACAAGAAAAAGTAAATAAAAACAAAACCGGTGTGCGGGAACTCTATACCACTAGATTCCTCATACATCGGTTTTATTATAT
>JAEIGA010012627.1_pt1 | contig 12823 bp, 8 predicted proteins | sample 9270691 | NCBI WGS metagenome assembly JAEIGA01 (sample SAMN17057246, study PRJNA624740) | gut metagenome | biome: biome; isolation source: fecal sample | host: Bos grunniens | place: China: Xizang | collected 2019 | reverse complement strand
CAATTAAATTTTTGTTTTTTTAATTAGTTTTCATATGCTTTTTGAGTTAAATAATTATTGAAATTATATTAAGTTTAGGTAGAGATTTAAATGGAGTTAATGATATCAGCAATTGAGGCAATTATAGACAATATTCATGATGCAGAAGAGTATTTAGTTGAAGAGGATATAGCAAATTTTATTGAAATTATTACAACTGCAGACAACATTTTCGTAACCGGTGCAGGTAGATCTGGGCTTGCAGCTAAGGCATTTGCAATGAGATTGATGCACTTAGGCTTAAGCTCTTATGTTGTAGGTGAAACCATTTCTCCAGCTATCAATGCAGGAGATTGTATTTTAGCTATTTCCGGTTCTGGAGAGACCAATACCATCGTAACTGCTGCTAAGATTTCTAAAAAGAGAGGGGCAAAAGTATTGGCATTGACCTCTTATCCTGAAAGCAGCTTAGGTCAATTGGCAGATGGAATCATTCATGTGAAAGGTAGAACAAAAGTTGAAGTGGATGATGAAAACTACCTTAAAAGACAAATTAAAGGAAATTACACTTCATTGACTCCTCTTGGAACTGCTTTTGAATTGACTTCATTGGTTTTCCTTGACGGTTTAGTTTCTGAATTGATGGAAGCTATGGGAAAAACCGAAGAGGACTTGAAAAATAGGCATACTGTTTTAGAATAACTCTAAAACATTTTTATTTTTATTTTTTTAATATTCTTATTTTTTTTAAAATCTTTTTTTTAATTCCTATTTTTTTAACTCTTTTTATTTCATATCTCAGATTTTTTTATTAATTTTCTTATTAATTTTCTTATTAATTTTTCCATTTTTAAGTGTTATAAAACCATTTTATATTCGATTTACAATTCTATTTAAATTTTAATTTAATTTTATATCATTATGAAAGATTTTTCTTAATCGTTTAGGCTTTAATTTACTTATTTTATTCAAAAAAACCTTATTATAAATATTTTAGAAAATTATTTATATAATTGATATGAAAAATATTTCATGTTTATATATAATTTTTAGGTAATTCTATGGAAAAGAAAACAAAAATAATATTGGTTGTTCTACTTGCATTGGTTATTTGTGGAGTTGCTATCAGCATATTCAGCTCTCCATCTTCAATGAATTCATCAGGTAATCAAACAATAACTGATATGGCAAACAGAACAGTGAACATTCCAAGTGATGTTAATAGGGTAGTTGCTACAAGCCCTCCAATGACTACAATCATGTATATGTTGGCTCCAGATAAGTTAGCTGGGGTCAACTTTCAATGGACTGATGAGGAGCTTAAATATGTTCCTGATCAATACAAGGAAAAGTTTCCAGTTGTAGGGGGATGGTTTGGAAGTCAAGATGGTAATTATGAGGAGTTCATTGCTTCAGAACCTAATTTGGTTGTAGAAGGCATTGATGAAGGCATGGGCGTTGATTTGTCAACTGTTGAAGAAAGACAAGAGAAATTCGGATCACTTCCTGTTGTTGCTGTAACTGACAATACCAATGTTACAAAGATAGACAATACCATTGAATTTTTAGGAAAGCTGTTAGATGCAGAAGATAAGGCAAATCAGCTCATTGACTTTAATGATAAGTATTTGGCTGAAGTCCAATCCACTGCAAGTTCCATTCCTGAATCTGAAAGGAAGTCTGTTTATTACGCTTCTGGTGAGGATGGTTTGTCCACTTATGCAAGTGGCGCTTCCCATGGTCAACTAATATCCCTTGTTGGAGGAAAGAATGTGGCTGATACTGAAATTCAAGGCAGTGGAAGTGAATTGACTGTTTCCATTGAACAGGTAATGAAATGGAATCCTGATGTGATAATTGCCACTGATGAAGACTTTTACGGAAACGTTTACAGCGATTCCAAATGGGCCAGCGTAAAGGCAGTAAAGAATCATCAGGTTTATCTTTCACCGCAATCCCCATTCAAATGGTTTGATAGGCCCCCAGGTGCCAATATAATCATTGGTGTTCCTTGGACCGCTAAGGTAATTTATCCTGATAAGTATTCCAACATCAATATGGTGGATGCAACTAAAGAGTTTTACAGCAATTTCTATCACTATGATTTAAGTGATGATGAAGCTAAGGATATTTTAACTTCTTCCGGGCTTAATGAATCAGATTTATAGTTGAATAGTTTAAAGAGAATAGGATTTTCCTATTCTTTTATTAATTTTTTGAATAATTTTAAGGATTTGTATTGATGAGTGAGAATTCTTCTTTAAATATTGATAATTTGGTTATTTACCTTTTACTGATTGCACTTCCAATTTTTTTATTCTTTGTGTCTTTTATGTTAGGTAGATATCCAGTAGCTCCTATAGATGTAATAAAGACTATTTTAAGTCCTATTTTCCCATCTTTAGCTGTATCTCCTGAGCTAAATTCAATAGTTTTCACTATTAGACTGCCTCGTATAATTGCAGCTTTGCTTGTTGGTGCTTGTTTGTCATTAGCAGGAGCTTCATTTCAAGGAATATTCAAGAACCCTCTTGTTTCTCCAGATTTGTTAGGGGTATCTGCTGGAGCGGGTTTTGGTGCAGCTATTGCTATTTTAGCGAATATGGGAAATGCATTGATTCAGTTGTCAGCATTCATATTTGGAATAATCTCTGTATCAATTACCTATGTAATCTCTAAATCATATAGGGCTGGAGGAATTCTTTTGCTTGTTCTTTCAGGTACAGCAGTTTCTGCATTCTTCAATGCTTTGATTTCAGGAACCAAATTCATGGCAGATCCTTATGATAAATTGCCTCAAATCACTTATTGGCTTATGGGCAGTTTATCTGCAGTTAATTTTAATAAATTATCAATGATTATCATTCCTCTTCTCATTGGCGTAACTGTCATAATGATTTTAAGATGGCATTTGAATGTTCTGTCAATGGGGGATGAAGAGGCCCAATCTCTTGGATTGGACCCTGGAAAATTAAGGTTTATTATTATTGTAGCATGTACTTTAGTTACATCTGCAGCGGTTTCAATCAGTGGAATCATTGGTTGGATTGGACTTGTAGTGCCTCATATGACACGTATCATAGTAGGTCCGGACCATAAGATCTTGCTTCCTGCTTCATTAAGCATTGGTGCAAGTTTCCTGCTTCTGATTGATAACATTTCAAGAACATTCATCTCTATTGAGATTCCAATTGGTATCCTAACAGCAGTTATAGGTGTCCCAATATTCCTCTACTTGCTTAGAAGAGGTTATTCTGAGTGGAATTAATTTTATGTAATCGGTGTTTTTATGGCAAAATTAGTTGAAGTTAAAGATGTTTCATTTTCTTATGATAAGGATTCTCCAATCGTATTTGAAAACATTAGCTTTTCAATAGAAAAGGGGGATGTCCTATGTATTTTAGGGCCAAATGGGACAGGAAAGACCACATTGATTAAAACTTTAAATGGACTGCATAAGGTTAATTCAGGAACAGTTCTCTTAAATGGTGAAAATATTGACAAGCTATCATTTAATGATATTGCAAAGACTGTAGGTTATATCCCTCAGGGGCATATTCCATCTTTTCCTTTCAGTGTCTTTGATGTGGTATTGATGGGTAGGTCTCCATACATTAATTTAACTGCATCTCCTAGAGAAGAAGATAAGGAAATAGCGTTAAATGCACTTAAAACTCTTGGAATTGAAGATTTAAAGGATAAAAGCTATACCAATCTAAGTGGAGGTGAAAGACAGCTTGTATTTTTAGCAAGAGTCTTGGCTCAAGAGCCTGATTTGCTTATATTGGATGAACCAACCAATCACTTGGACTTTGGAAATCAAATCAAGCTTTTGGAAATAATCGAACAGTTGTCTGAACTTGGACTTGCTGTCATAATGTCTTCACATTATCCTGATCATGCATTTTTGGCAGCTACAAAGGTGGCTATAATGAAAGACAAGTCATTCATTGACTTTGGAAATCCTGATGATGTCTTGACTGAAGAGAACTTGAAAAATGCATATGGGATTGATGTTAAGCTTGTTGAATTGGAGAACAATAGAAAGATTTGTGTTCCTCAAAAGACCAATTTGGAATTGGTCTTGAGCAACTATTCAAAGAAATACTCTAAAAAATTATAAATAAAATCATATTCATAAAATCATTTAATATTTTAAATCAATCAAATGAACGAGAAATAATTTAAAAAGGTGAAAAAATGGTAAGTGTTGAAGATTATGAAGAGCAATTGGCAAAAGCTAAGGAATTCCACGGAGAAATCTGTGGTGGAATAGCTATTGGTACCAAGCTTGCAATGTATGGTATGGAATTAATGGGATTTGAATTGAACAAACGTCATAAGAACCTAATTGTATTTTTGGAAATTGACAGATGCATGGCAGATGCAGTTCAATCAGTAACCAAATGTACCATGGGTAAAAGATCCCTAAAGCAAATGTACTATGGTAAGTTTGCAGTGACTTTCTATAATATGGATACTGGTGAAGCCATTAGAGTATCTGATGCAGATGCTAACAAACAGGAAAAGATTAGAGAAACCAGAGATGAAATGATTGAAAGATTCAAAAGAACTCCTGCTGAAGAACTCTTCAATGTGGAAAAGGTTCACGTTGAATTAAAGCCTTCTCAAATGCCGGGTAAACCACACACAAGCACATACTGTTCAATCTGTGGTGAAAAGATCACTGATGGCCGTCACTTGAACCGTGGTGGAAAACCGGTATGCATACCATGTGCTGAAGGGGCATATTACGAGATAATTGATGAATAATAAATGGGTTCAAATTTATTATTAGTTTAATTAAATAAACGATCAATTATTCGATAACTTTTACATTAACTTATTAATTTAAATGGTGATTATTTATGGCAAATACAACCGGCATGTTACCTGCAAATGGACATCGTATTCAAGGTAGGTCAAGCGAGTCATTTTTGAATGCTCATGACATTATTATGGAATTAGGCCTTAAGGGCAATGAAGTTTTTATGGATGCAGGATGTGGTGATGGGCATGCTGCACTTGAAGCTGTAGAGATTTTAGATGATGATGCTATAATCTATGGTGTGGATATCTATGAACCTTCAATTGAAGACCTTCAAAAGGCAGCTGATGAAAAGGGTTATGATAATCTAATTCCAATTTGTGCAGATATTCCTGATCACATTGACTTGGATGATGATGTGGTTGACATTATTCTATTGATTAATGTATGGCATGGATTTAAGGCAACCAGGAGAATGGATGAAGCTATTGAAGAGCTTAAAAGGATTCTCAAACCTGGTGGAAAAATAGCTATCATGGATTATAAGAAACAGGAAGCTAAACATGGTCCGCCTATTACTGTAAGAAGCAGTCCTGAAGACTTGGAAGAAGTCTTTAAGGAGCATGGAATGAGTTTGTTCTCTTTAAATCCTGATTGCGGTGAAGACATTCCTCAAGGAAAATCCCATTATTTGATTGTTTTCCAAAAATAATGGCATAATTTCCCTTTTTATTTTTTTTAATTTTTTAATTATTTTTTATAATTCTTCTTTTATTATTCTTTTTTTATTATTTTTTCTTATTCTATTTTGTTATTTTTTAAAATTATCGTTATGAAAAATATTATATATTGAAAAACAATAAAGATAATACTATTGATAAAATTTAATTAAATTGATTTTAATTTGAATAATCGATTTGTAGGGAGGTGTATAAATAAAAGATAAAGTTAAATGGATATCATTTAGCTTATTATTAATTTTTCTGATTACTGTTCCTTCAATTAATGCAGAAACTATTGACGATAATATTCTTAATGAAGATTTAGCTTACGAAGACAGTTTTGATTTAGAGCTTAATGATTTAGATTCTATAAATGAATCTCCTAGCATTTCTAGTTCAGATTCAATTCTTAAAGACTCTGATTCTCTCCAGAATTCAGATGAATCTTCACAGGAATTGATTAGCAGGATAGAAAATGCAAATAATGGGGATACAATCCTAATTGAACCTGGCACATATAAGGTTCATGGAATCAACATCACTAAAAACATTTCTCTGCAAGGCAATGGAGACCCACGTGAAGTCATTATCGATGGTGAAGAATTGTCAAGCATATTCTTCATTCAAGACATTAGCATAACTGCCAAATTTAATAACTTAACCATTATCAATGGGAAAACAGATAATTTCGGTGGGGGAATCTGCATTGAAACAGGTAATGCTTATGTTGACAATTGCATTTTCATTAACAACACTGCATTGAATGTCACTAATGGAGGAGCCATTTCAAATTATGGAAATGATACAGATAGAAGTTACTTGTTTGTAAACAATTCTCTATTCATAGGCAATCACGCAGATCATGATGGCGGTGCAGTAACTACCTGTTATGCAAAATCAGACATTTATAATTCTGTATTCATAAATAATTCTGCTCGTCGTGATGGTGGAGCTATTCGTGTGAGCATTTTTGGATATGGTAATGTTCAGGATTGTATTTTTATGTATAATCATGCAGATGAGTGGGCTGGTGCCTATTACAGTTGGGCTGGAAACTCAAGTCTTGACAGATGCATCTTCATCAACAATACAGCAGGAACCAATGGCGGTGCTGTAATGGTTTCCGGAAATCTCAACCTCACAAATTCGATTATTTTAAATAATACAGCTGGTGAAACTGGAGGGTCATTCTATATCCAACAGCCAATGTTTAATGCTACAACAGTCATAAACGTGCATGATAACATCATAACAAATAATTCCTCTCCTTTAGGAAAAGAGGTGTTTGTTAAATGGCCTGATGCAAAGTATTTGTTCCCTAAATTCAATGATAACAATTGGGGAGATGAAGACCCAACCGATTCTTCTATTTTGGATCCTAATAATGTTTCAAGCAGGATAAAACCAACTAGAACTAATCAAAATATGGGCTTATTTGACCTATTGGACTTTTCATTGCTCAACAGATACTCTGATGTTTTGCAGGATTATTATGGCAGGGATTATGATGATCATTTCAAACGTTTCAATTCAACTGATGGCGGATTGAAATTTGATGATAAAAACGATGCAGATAATTCCAATAGAAAAACAAATAATGGAGCAGATTTGAAGGATTCATTCAACAACCAATCAAATGGTGCATCCCGTAACTTATTGAATAATCAATCAAAATCCACATTAAGCAAATCAGCTATTGAATCAGATGAAGTGAATTCCACATTTGTTAGTGAGAATTCCAATAATAAGAAAATGGTTGAATTATTTGAAGACAATCCTATTAGTCAAAAATCTTTTGATATCCGATACATATTAGTTTTAACTATCGTTTTACTGATATTTGCATTTGGATTATTAAGAAAAAGAGATAGGTCAAATTAATTTAAATTTTTATTTTTTTATTTTTTTTAGTGTTAATGACTAAAATTTTTTATTTTTTTCTGTTTTTAATTTTATTATTTTTAATTAATTTTATTATTTTTAATAATTTTTTTAAATTAAGCTATTTTTATTTTAAAAACAAGATAGTTAATAATTGTAATTACCTAAAACTTGATAAAAAAAGAAAAAAATAAAAAATAATAAATATTTTTTATTTATATTAAATTTTAAACGATTATTGCTATTTAAACTGGTATCTCGCTTTCTGGAACCTCATATGTGTAGACAACAGAGTAAAGCCTATCCACTATGTTTATCAAGGAACCAACAGATATTTCAATTTTGTTATTGGAGTCTAAATAATTCTCCTTATCAAAACTGAATCTTCCAGTCCCATTAATTACATAGAAATGAACTTCTGTTTCCTTATCTGTACCCCTATTTAATGTAGCGTAAATGTCAAAACTTGCAAGACTTGTATCAAGTTCTCCGTCCTTTTTGAAATTAATCACGTAAGTTCCAGGAGTTTCTGATTCAAGTGTTTCAAATTTGATCTCGCTTGTCTTTATCCTTGGGCACATTGTTCCAACACCAGTGATTCCAGTATCGTTATCCCAGGTTCTAAGGCTGTTTACACCATACCAGTTAGGGCTGATTCTTAGCCTTAGATTTTCATCCTCAGCACCAGGTCCATAGATTCCAAATGGATTTGCGCTCATTTCACCAAGAATCATCATGCTTGGTCCTTCTGCATTTCTGTAAATCGCATTGCTGGTAACAATAGGCTCTATTGCATCTTCTGCCAAGTCATATCCTGCATTGAATCTTATGCCTTCAAGTGAATTGTCTGCAATTAGATTGCTTGTAATCACTATTCCAGTACTGTAATTGGAATCAAGTGAGATTCCTATATAGTTATTGCTGATATTGTTACTGTCAATTGTAATGTTTACTGCAGAATTGTTAAGGAATATTCCGTATCCTCTTGGACCTTCTGGAACATCCATAATGTACCATCCAATGTTATCGATGATTTGATTGTTTCTGATTTCTGTATTGGTTGATCCATATCCATATGTGATTCCATAATTGCTTAAGCTGATTTCATTGTCTTTAATGGATAAATTGTTTGAATATTCATTGTATAAGCAGCTTTCAAATGATTTTATGCGGTTATTTTTAACTGCAATATTTGAACTGTTTAGGATCTTTATTCCAATTCCCGGCAACAAAGTGCTTCCATTATTATAATCATTGATTTTGGATTGGTTTAATGAATTGGCAATGCTATTGTTCAATATATTGATGTCTTTAGAGCCATTGATTAGTATTCCATCAGATTCCTTAGGATTGATTATAAAGTTTGAAACATTGACATTATTTGAGTTTATGCTAAATACAGGGCTGTTTGATGCCCCATTCAATATGGTGCCAATCTCAGATTTAATGTTCAACTCCTTATTGACATTCAATTTGATGTTGTTATAATTGTCTCCTAAGAATTCAATTGTATCCTCATTTTTTGAATTGTCAATTATCTTTTGGATTTCAGCATTAGGAAGACCATTGTCAATATATTTTGTATTGACAGCATCTTTGATAGTGATTATATTGCTAAGGCTAATTGCCTTATTAAGAGTGTTTCCCAAGAATTTGCTGATTATTTGATATGTGCCAGGATTTGCAATATTCACATTAAACTTTGCCATGCCGTTGGCATCTGTAACAGCAGTATAGTTTTCACAATCCAATTCAAATCTTATCTTTTCACCAGACAATCCTTTTCCTGCATAATCACTTAAATATACAGAATATTCTTCATCAGTATTATTTGAAAAAGTCCTGTCATAAGCGACAAGCTTAGGAGTTCCCCTTTCCACTGTAATCCTATTGGTTTTTGAAATGGCTTTATATTGGCTTGTTTTAGGAGAACTGATCTTTAAAGTGTATACTTTATCTCCAGTCAAGCTAATATTTATTTTAGCTATTCCCTTGCTGTTTGTCTTTACAGTGTATGTTTTTGAGTTAAGTGTGAATTTGACTTTCTTGTTTGCAATTGCCTTATTGTTTTGGTCCTTTAGAGTAATGCTATAATATGCATCTGCCTTTGGAGTGTATTTCTTGTTTGAACTGATTATCTTTTGGTTCAAACTGGTTATTGTTATCTTATTTGTTTTTGAAATAGCCTTGTACTGTTTTGTCTTTGGAGACTTTATCACTACCTTATATGTTTTTTTCTTGGAATAATTGATTTTGATTTTCACGATTCCATTTTTATTGGTTTTCTTATTGTATGTTTTTGTTCCGATTTTTACAGTGATTTTCTTATTGGCTATTGCAATATTGTTTTGGTCCTTTAAGGTAATGCTATAGTAATTCACTGTTTTTGGAGCATATTTTACATTTTTGCTGACTATTTTTTGCTTTAATACTTTAATTGTTATCTTGTTTGTTTTTGTTACAGCTTTATACTTGTTTGTTTTTGCAGATTTTATAGTGATCTTATATGTTTTCTTCTTAGCCAATTTGATTTTTACTTTAGCTATTCCCTTGCTGTTTGTCTTTACAGTGTATGTTTTTTTGTTAATTGTTACTTTGACGTTTTTATTTGCAATTACCTTATTGTTTTGGTCTTTTAAGGTAAAGGTGTAGTAACTGACTTTATTTGGGGCAAAGGATTTGTTTGAGCTGATTATTTTTTGACCAGTTCTTTTAACTGCAATGCTTGCCTTTGCACTGCTTACATTGTATTCCTCATCTCCATTGAAGCTTACGGTTATTGTGTAAGTTTTTTCACTGGATAGTTTAATTGGAATGCTCACTTTTCCATTTGCATCTGTAGTTCTTGTGTATGTGTTTCCATTTAAGCTAATTTTGATTGTTTTGCCTGCTAATGGGTTTCCATATTCATCTCTTATTGTAGCTGTAAAGCTTGCTCCAGAGTTTGGATAAGTGTTCATGTTGGAAACGGTTATTTTAGTGTTTATGCTATCTTTAGGAAGCTGGTCATCAGCTATATTGAAACTAGCATGAGGGTCAACAGTTGTCTTTCCAACAAGTCCAGGGAATACTGCAAGCAATACGTTTCCGCTTTCAAGATAATCTTTCTCACTAAAGCTGACTGTTGCAACACCATTTTTCATTAAAACGGTTTTAAAAATGTCTCCTTCTTGAGGTAGGGATTCGGTATTGTTTTTATTCAAGTAGAAGGTAACATAAATTGAACTTAAATCTGTTGCAACATTTCCTTTTGCATCTGTTATGGACACTTGATAGGTTCCCTTTTTGACTTGGGTGATTTCGCTTATTTGCAGGTTGCGGTTTTCATCATTCCAAGCGATATTAGGAGCTTTATAGAGGGTAGCTCCGCAGATGGTTTCATCTATAAGATATGCATATACTAAGTATACCGCGGTTTTGTCAATATCAAAGTTTCCATTTCCTTCACCAACAAATATGTATGTGTCGGTTCCGCTATCATAGTTAAATGATCCTTCAGGGGATGATTTGTATTCAATATGGTATACAGTTCTTTCAGTATGGCCCATGAAATAGTTGTTGTTGACCACTTCTAGCTTTTCAGCCCCATTCTGCCAGCCCATGTTTCTTGTACGGTAGTCATTTAAAACACCATATTGGCCGTTTTGTCTAAATAAATTTCCCAATATCTCTATTTTTGTTATATTGCAGTTTACATAGACTCCAGCACCGCTTCCATCTTTTTGGTTAAATGCTATGAAGTTATTCAATATGTAAATGTAATCTGCTGTAGTTATGCTTATTCCTCTACCTTGGTTATAGGTAATGTTGTTTGTATCAATTGTTGTGTTTTTTGTGCTGCCAGAGATATTGATACCTGTTTTGGTATTGTTTGTGATATTATTGTTCCTTATGATTGTTTTAGTGCTGTCTACAATGTTTATTCCAATATTTGAGTCCTTTATAATGGAATCTGTAATCTGTGTATTTGTAGCGTTTGCCAGTCTTATTCCGTCTGCAATTTCGGTGCTTATTGAACAATTGACTATTTGAACATTGCTTGCTCCTTTAATATAGATTCCATAGTCGTTTTCTCTGGAATATTGATCATTTCCCAATAATTCGAATCCTTTTATTACAGTTCCACTTGCTTCAGGGCTTATGTAGAATATTCCATGTGCACCGGACCCATCAGTATTTGAAGGGCAAGGGCTCATTGTAGTTCCCACTTCGCTGATTATTGTTAATTTTTTATTGACTATGAAATGGCAGTGAACATATGCAGTTCCAGTGATGATGATTGTATCACCATCCTTTGCATTGTTTATTGCAGTTTGGATAGTCGGATTTGACATTTGATTATACGCTTTTCCGTCTACATATGATGTGGATTGTAAATTATCTGTTGCTGTATTAGAGCTTTTTAAGATTTCATCCCCACCACCATTATCTGAAATGCTTTCATCATCTATTGCATTTTCTTGGCTTATGTAATTTTGATTATCAATATCTTTATTATCGATAATCTCTAAATTTTCATCTAAACTATCGCTTATATTAACCTCTTCAAAATCCTCTGCAGAGACTATACTTATGTTAATCAATGCAATTATTAAAAATAAAGAAATTAATATTATATTTTTTCTTTTCATTCTCTTTCCCTACTTTATTTTATTAAATAGATAATAATTTTGCTTTAAAATTTTTTCATTATTTTTTAAAATTTGATAATATTTTCATATTATATTATAATCTATATGAATGTATGTGCATTTCATTTTTATAAATTTTTTTCTTAATTTGATTAACAATTGTTATAATTTTTTTTAATTACCTGTGCTTTCAATTTTTAGATAGGATCTTTAAAAAGAGTCATTAGTTTTTTGATTTTTTTAAAAAATAAAAAAGAGAAAAGTAATAATATTACTTTTCAAAATCAGTTAATTTATTTTACAGTAAATACAGCTTTTTTGCTGATTGCTTTGTAGGTGTTGTCACCTGCAAATTTAGCAACTGCAGTGAATTTACCTTTTTTAGCAACTTTAACTTTAATGGTAGCTACACCTTTAGCGTTGGTTTTAGCGCTGAATGTTTTACCATTTACTTTAATGGTAATTTTTTTACCTTTGATAGCTTTACCTTTGGAATCTTTAAGAGTGAATTTTACGCTTTTAGCTTTTTTCACTTTTAAAGTAGCTTTCTTGAAGGTAGCTTTGGTAGCTTGTACATTTACTTTAATGTTTTTAGCTGTTGTAACTGCATTGTTTTTATCATTACCTAAGTAAGATACAGCAATTTGGTAGTTTCCTTTAGTTGCAACATTGATGCTAAGTTTTGCTTGACCGTTTTCATCAGTTTTTACGGTAGTGGTTTTTCCATTAAAGTAGAAGGTTACGCTTTCACCAGCTAATGCTTTACCAGTGGAATCTTTTAAGGTAATTGTGTAGTATTTAGCAATTTTTGCAGTAGCAGTCATTGCACTAGCAGTAATGGT
>JAEIGA010012626.1_pt1 | contig 12823 bp, 11 predicted proteins | sample 9270691 | NCBI WGS metagenome assembly JAEIGA01 (sample SAMN17057246, study PRJNA624740) | gut metagenome | biome: biome; isolation source: fecal sample | host: Bos grunniens | place: China: Xizang | collected 2019 | reverse complement strand
ATGATACCGGCGGTGCCAGGTGTACCATACGAAGTGCGTGGAAATGGTGAGATGTTCCCGCTCAACGGCCCGGCATGGTCATTGTTCTTTGAGTATATCGGCAATATCCTTTATGCACTTGTAATCCGCCGCCTCTCTACAAAAATCCTTACAATTCTGGCGGTTGTTTTAGGGTGCCTGCATGCTTGGTTCTTTGTTGGAGATGTGTCGGGATATGGCATGGTGGGTGTAGGTTGGACTATCGATGAGGTGAACTTCTGGGGTGGATTGGTGCGTATGCTGTTTCCCTTTACTGTGGGTATGTTGATTGCCCGTACATTTAAGCCTCGCAAGGTTAATGGCGCATTCTGGAAATGTGGTGTAATGCTTGTTGTACTATTTGCTGTGCCATATATTGTTCCTATTGAAAATTCGGAAATAAGCGTCAATAGTCTTTATGAGGTTGTGTGCATCGCGCTGTTGTTTCCATTTATTGTGTGGTTGGGCGCCTGTGGTGAAACTGGCAGTTCCTTTACATCAAAGGTCAGCAAAGTGCTTGGAGATTTGTCCTATCCGCTGTATATCGTTCACTACCCGATAATGTACATCTTCTATGCTTGGCTAATTGAGAAAAAAGTTTACACGCTGAATGAGTGTCTGGGGGTGGCCGCACTTGTTGTTGTTTCAAGTATCGTGCTTGCACTCTTGTGTCTGAAACTGTATGATGAACCTGTGCGCAGGTGGCTTACGCGGAAAATGCAAAAGAGATGATAGAGAAAAGAGTGGCTTAAGGGCTGCTCTTTTTTGTTATTTATAATTAAATTGATATTTTTAAGTAAAAAAATAGTTATCTTCGCGCTCATAAAATTTGAATAAAATGAAAATAGCACTTATCGGATATGGAAAGATGGGCAAGACTATTGAGAAGATTGCCCTTGAGAGAGGCCATGAAATTGTTTCAATAATTGATGTCGATAATCACGATGACATTCATGGCGCTGCATTTGCAAGCGCTGATGTTGCTATTGAGTTCACAGCACCGCATGTGGCATATGGCAACTGTATTGATGCTATGAATGCCGGTGTAAAGGTTGTGAGCGGCAGTACCGGATGGTTCCAGCAGAATGAAGCCGAAATGCGAGAAAAATGCGAGAAGGAGGGAAAGACCCTCTTCTGGTCAAGCAATTTCAGCCTTGGCGTGGCTATCTTTTCGGCGGTGAACAAGTATCTGGCCAAGATTATGAACCGTTTTCCTGTGTATGATGTGGAGATGGTTGAAACTCACCACATCCATAAACTCGATGCTCCAAGCGGTACGGCCATTACTCTTGCTGAGGGTATTTTGGAGAATCTTGACCGCAAGGCGAACTGGGTGATGGGTGACCTTACAAACCCCGACGGTTCGGTAACAGCTGCCGTGGCTCCAAAGGAGGGTGAGTTGAAGATTGATGCCATTCGTCGCGACGAGGTTCCCGGAATTCATACAATTACATATGATTCGCCTGCCGATACCATAACAATTACTCATGATGCCCACAACCGTAGCGGTTTTGCATTGGGTGCGGTGCTTGCTGCCGAGTATACACATGAGCATAGTGGCATGTTGGGCATGAAGGATTTGTTCAATTTCTAAAGACAGACAGATGATAGAATACAAGTTCAAGATCCGCAATAAGGAGATAACGGTAAGGACAGACCGTAAGTCGCTCATAAGAATGAGCGTGGTGCTGTTCTTGTATCTGCTTTTCCTCATTTGGGTGAAAAGTTGGTTGGGTGTGCTTGTCATCCCGTTTATTGTGGACAATTACACAACTCACATTGTGCAATGGAAATGGTGGAAGAAATGGAAGAATGAGACTCATCGCAAGATTATGAGTTGGGTCGATGCCATTGTATTTGCATTGGTTGCGGTCTATTTTGTACATCTTTATCTGTTCCAGAACTATGTCATACCCACATCGTCGCTCGAGAAGACTCTGCTTGTGGGTGATTATCTGTTTGTGAGCAAGGTCAATTATGGTCCCCGCAAGCCACAGACTCCGTTGAGTATGCCGCTTACACAACATACAATGCCGGTTCTTGGCTGTAAGAGCTATATCGATGCCCTGCAGTGGGATTATGAGCGTGTTGCCGGTTTTGAGGATATTGAGCGTGGTGATATTGTTGTTTTCAACTACCCGGCCGGAGATATTGCAACAACAAATCCCGCAATCACTGATTTCCATGCATTGTGCTACGGGGTCGGTATGGAACTGAAGAAGGAGCAGAATAACGGTTCTCTACCATCTACATTCTCTTATGCCGATTATGGGAGAATTTATAGAATGGGTTACAACCATATCAAATCAAATCCTCAACACTATGGAGAGATTATCCATCGTCCGGTTGACCGTCGTGAGAACTATGTGAAGCGCTGTATAGCCCTGCCCGGTGATGTACTTGAAATAAAGGATAAGGATGTCTATATTAATGGTAAACCTGCTCCATTGCCAAAGAATGCACAGTTCGATTATAATGTTGCACTTACATCCAATATTTCCCAGGAACAGCGCCATGAATTGGGTATAAGTGCCGATGATGTCAAGCGTTTGTCTATTGTTCGTCCACAGGACATAGATGATGCTGCACGCGAGGCTTTTGGTTTGACTGCCGGTTGTGTAGATACTCTTCGCATGTATAATAGGCCTCTTGTTATGGGAACTCTGCCACTCACTAAAGAGAACTATAACCGTTTCAAATCCGACAAGCGTTGGTGTAAGGGCATAAAAGTTGCCGATTTCGATATGGCCAACGGCGTGTACGGTGGAAACGCCTATTACATGACATATCCATTGAACGGCAACAAACCATGGACCAATGACAATTATGGACCGGTGTGGATACCAAAGAAGGGTGCAGATATTAAACTGACGCTTGACAACATTGCTGTATATGAGCGTCCTATTGTTGCGTACGAGGGTAATAGTCTCGATGTAAAGAATGGAAAAATTTATATCAACGGCAAGGAAACGGATAGTTATACTTTCAAGATGGACTACTATTGGATGATGGGTGACAACCGTCACAATAGCGCCGACTCGCGTAGTTGGGGATTTGTTCCCGAGGACCATATTGTGGGCAAGGCTTTGTTTGTATGGCTTTCGCTTGATGAGGATCGTGGCTGGTTCAACGGAAAGATTCGCTGGAGCCGTATGTTCCGTGGCGTAGGTTCATTTGACTAAGAAATGATGAGGCTCATAACACATCCATTGTATCTTGCAGCCGTGCCTCTCTATGCACGGCTGTATGCATCTGAATCGATGGTGATTGATGATGCAGCTCCGTTTGTGAAGCAGACTTTTCGTAACCGTGCGGTGATAGCTACCGAGAACGGGACACAGTCACTGACAATTCCGGTAGTGCATGATGGCGGTAAGGTAGCAATGCGCGATGTGCGCATAAGCGAGCATGGCAACTGGCGTCATCAACATTGGAATGCCATTGTAAGTGCCTATCGCAAGAGTCCTTTCTTTGATTATTATGCCGATGATTTCGCGCATTTCTACGAAGAGCGCGACGGCTTCCTTATGGATTTCAACCTACGCCTGCATGGGGTGGTGAGTGAACTGCTTGGTCTTGAAAGAAAGGTAGAGTTCCTCTCCAATGAGGCTTTTGACGCAACAGACGCTGTCGATTTGCGGCGAATTGCCGAGCCCAAGGCTCTGGACACTGTTGATGGCGTGGTGCTGCAGCCCTACTATCAGGTGTTTGCGCAGCGTAATGGTTTCATTCCATCATTGAGCATTCTTGACCTGCTTTTCAACATGGGTCCCGAGGGGCTTTTGGTGCTGCGTGACAATGTATGCGCAAAGTGAGTCCGGCGGCGTAAAAAAACTCGAAAAATAGTTCAACTTATTTTGAACTCCACTTGCCTTGCATTATCTTTGTATTTGTGATAAAAGGGCTTGTTGTGCCCTTTGTGAATGTGAAAAAGATATGCGAGTAATCGATTACATAAATTCATCATCCGATACGGCTTTCTCGTTTGAGGTGCTGCCACCGCTCAAAGGAACAGGTACAGGCAGGCTCTTCGGGAATATAGACCGTCTTATGGAGTTCAACCCCGGTTATATCAATATAACAACCCATCATAGCGAGCCTGTGTACCAAGATATTGGTAACGGCATGTTCCGTCTTGGGCATATACGCCGCCGTCCGGGTACCGTGGCTGTGGCAACGGCAATCCATAACCGCTATGGTATTCCTGTTGTGCCTCATATATTATGCAATGGCTACACTCTTGAGGATACCGAATATGCACTGATTGACCTGCAACTCTCGGGTATAACGGATATTCTTGTGCTCCAGGGTGACAAATGCAAAGGGGATGCCAACACTGCTCCTGCAAAATGCGGCAACAAGCATGCTATAGATTTGCAGCGTCAGGTAAACCGTTTCAACGAAGGTTTCTTTGTTGACGGCACGGCGATGAAGGAGAGGGGTGTGCCTTTCTCGTATGGCGTGGCCTGTTATCCCGAGAAGCATGAGGAGGCACCGAATATGGAATTCGACCTTGCCGTGTTGAAGCAGAAGGCCGATGAGGGCGCGGCGTATGCCGTGACACAGATGTTCTTTGACAACAGCAAGTATTTTGCTTTTGTCGAGCGTGCAAGGGCTATGGGTATAGATATTCCAATAATTCCGGGTATAAAGCCGATACATAGACTCTCGCAGATAAATGTGTTGCCAAAGACTTTCCGTGTGGACTTGCCGGCCGAACTGGTTGCCGAACTTGTAAAATGCAAGGATGATGCCGCTGTCGCACAGGTTGGTCGCGAATGGGGCATTCAGCAATGCCGCGAACTTATGGAGCATGGGGTGCCGAGTATACATTTCTACACCCTCAATGCTTTTGACAGTGTTTATGAAATAGCAAAAGCGATATATTGATGGGGGTTTTCTTTAAAGACATAATAGGGCAGAGAACAATCATTGACAGGTTGCGTCGTAGCGTCGATGAAAACAAACTCGCACATGCCTTGCTCATCAGTGGCCCTCAGGGTAACGGTAAGTTACCCATTGCCATTGCGCTTGCAAACTATCTGCTTTGCGGCAGTGGTGGCGGTGATGCTTGTGGCACCTGTCCTGCATGTGTCAAGCTGGGCAAGTATATCCACAGTGACTTGCATTTCGTTTTCCCTGTAAAGAAGAAAGGCAGCGGCAATGACAAGCCGGTAAGCGACGATTATATTACAGAGTGGCGTGAGCTACTTTTGAAGAATCCCTATTTCAGTTATGAGGATTGGCTCGCGAAACTGGATCTTGACAATCAGCAGCCAATGATATATGAGCGTGAGAGTGCCGAGATTCTGCATAAACTCTCCATGCAGTCGCGTGAGGGTGGCTGGAAGGTGGTAATTATATGGTTGCCCGAGAAGATGAGGGAGGATGGTTCCAACAAACTCCTCAAGATTATTGAGGAGCCACCACACAAAACACTGTTCCTTTTGGTGTCCGAGGAACCCGACAAGATAATTTCCACGATTTTGAGCCGTACACAGCGCATAGATATTCCGCGTATAGCAATGGGTGATGTGGAGAATGCGCTTGTCGCACGCTACGGCCTGTCGCTGAACGATGCCAAGGCTGTGGCACAACAGAGTGCCGGCAACTGGGAAAAGGCCGAGGAAATGCTGTCGGTGAATGAGGAGAAAGCTCTGTATCTCAACCTCTTCATGCAGCTTATGCGCGTGGCATACGCACGCAACATCCGCGACATGAAGGCATGGAGCGAACAGGTGGCGGCATTGGGTCGTGAAAGACAGAAACGGTTGCTCGACTATTGTCAGCGTATGATACGCGAGAATTTTATAATGAACTTCAAGGAACAAGAGATGGTTTATATGTCGCAGGCCGAGCATGACTTCTCGGTGCGTTTTTCGCCTTATGTGAACGAGCGCAACATCTACGGCATAATGGAAGAACTCTCCGAGGCCCAAAGACACATAGAACAGAATGTAAATGGAAAGATGGTCTTCTTCGATATGTCATTGAGGATGATTGTCTGGATTAAAAATAGATAGGATGGACAAGAAATATAAAGAGAATAATGGTTGTGCAGGTATCTGTTGCAAGGGTTGCGGCAAGATGGATGCACCATTGAATACTTTTGACTGGCTGGCCGCCGTGCCGGGCAATGAGGAGTATACCGACATTGTCGAGGTACAGTTCAAGAATACCCGCAAGGGCTATTACAGGAACAGCAACAATATCCCATTGCAAAAGGGTGATGTGGTTGCTGTAGAGGCCAATCCGGGACATGATATAGGCAAGGTTACCATGACCGGCCGCCTTGTGCTGCTGCAACTGAAGAAGACACGCCTCACACCCGAGAGTGAGTTCAAACGCATATACCGCAAGGCGCGTCCTGTGGATATGGAGAAGTATGAGGAGGCCAAGGCTCGTGAACATGATACAATGATTCGTTCGCGCCAGATAGCCAAGGATCTCAACCTTGACATGAAGATTGGTGATGTGGAGTATCAAGGCGATGGCCTGAAGGCGATTTTCTATTATATTGCAGATAACCGTGTCGATTTCCGTCAGCTCATCAAGGTGCTTGCCGATGTGTTCAAGGTGAAGATTGAAATGAAGCAGATAGGTGCAAGACAGGAGGCCGGCCGCATCGGTGGTATCGGCCCTTGCGGCAGGGAGTTGTGTTGTGCTACATTCACGACAAACTTTGTCTCTGTCTCAACCTCGGCAGCCCGTTTCCAGGATGTGTCGCTCAATCCGCAGAAACTCGCAGGCCAGTGTGCCAAGCTCAAGTGCTGTCTCAACTACGAGGTTGATGCTTATGTCGAGGCATCGAAGAGATTGCCGCAGCGCGACATTGAACTTGAAACGAAGGATGGTACTTACTACTTCTTCAAGTGTGATATCATGCGTGGTGAAGTGACATATTCAACAGACAAGCATATCCCTGCAAACCTTGTTACAATTAGCGCCCGCCGTGCTTTTGCTGTCATTGAGATGAACAAGCGCGGAGAACGTCCCGAATCGCTCAGTAACGAGGCTGTACAGGAACATAAGCGTCCGGTTGATTTGCTTGAACAGGAGAATATAAACCGTTTCGATTCTGTCCAGCGTAGTGGCAAGAAGCGTCGTAAAGGTGGCGGTAACCGCCATGACGGCCGTCACGATGGAAAGAAAGGCAACCAAAAGAGAGAAAAGGGTGGCAATGCCGAGAATTAAACATCTATTGCTGTTTGCAGTGTTGGCATTGGTATCGTGCGGCGGAACGGTGTACAACAGTTTCAAGCATGTGGACAACAAGGCTTGGTCACCAAACGACACACTTACATTTGTGTATGATGGTGTGGAAAAGCCCGGCTCTGATGCAAGATTGAAATTGTCGGCCCTGGTGCGATATAATTCCGATTACAAATACATGAATCTCCATATGCGTGTTGAAACGCTGAGGATGTCCGATACGACGCTGCTGTCGGTAGATACCTTGTGTTGCCGCATATATGACGATACGGGCCGTCGTTTGGGCAGCACTGCAGGTGCGCTTTTTCAGGATGCAAGCAACGAAGTTATAGTGAATGCTGTGCCGACAGATACATTGATGTTGCGTTTGTCGCATATCATGTCCGACAATACGCTTGCCGGTGTATGTGATGTGGGAATCCGCCTGACACCGGAGAAAAACTAAAGACCACAGATATGAAATCAACCCCAAAGCCAGGCCTTGGGGTTGATTCTTTTTATTCATGTTACATCATTTTTCTCTTTCTGCATCAATTCTCAGGAATATGAACAGCAGGATCGTGAATCCCAAGAATGACGAGCCTCCATAGCTGAAGAACGGCAGGGGGATTCCAATCACGGGAGTTATACCAAGTACCATTCCAAGGTTGATGGTGAAGTGAAGCAGGAAGATGGATGCTATGGCATACCCGTAAGCCCTGCCAAACCGTTCGTTCTGCCGTTCCGCAAGGTGTATTATTCTCAATATGAACACCACGAACATTATCATGACAAATGTTGAGCCTACAAAACCCTGGTCCTCTCCGATACTGCAGAATATAAAGTCTGTGTCGGACTCTGGTACGAATCCAAGTCTTGTCTGTGTGCAATCGAGCGGGTCTCTACCATGCATGCCTCCCGAACCTATTGCTATTTTGGACTGCATTACATTGTATCCTGCGTCGTTCTTGTCTTCCTTCAGTCCAAAAAGTACCTCAATTCTCTCTTTTTGGTGCGGCTGCATTACATTTTGCATGATATAGCTGCACGAGTAGTTGAAACCAATGGCTCCAACAATGTACAAAGCCACCCACACATTGCGTTTCTCCTTGCTGAGCCTTATCTGCAAGAGCAGATACAGGATGTTGAACAGCAGCAGTGTGTACTGTACGAACATGATGTTGAACTCAATGAGATATACTGCTATCCAATATGAGAACGGAGTGGCAATAATGTTCACGATGAACAGGAGCTTGGCTGTCTTGTCATGTTTGCACCAGAATTTGACAATGGATATGGAGATTATCTGTATTATGACTGTCGGTGCGTATTCTCCTATATTGACAGGCAATTCCGACATGGTCTCGGCTCCGTATTTGACTCCAACGACAAAATAGATGATTGCGCTGACTGCTGTCAAAAGGAATATACCGGTCATTCCTTCGCGGTAAAGGACAAGGAACAATGCCAGATAGACCAAGGCACTTCCGGTCTCCTTTTGTGCAAGGATGATGAGCATTGGTATGGCTATTATGACAACACACTTGATGAAATCGCTGTTGTTCTCTATCTTGAATTCCCTGCGTCCGACGAATTTCGCAAGCATAAGGGCTGTTGCAAATTTCATGAATTCGGCCGGCTGTATGCTGAAGGAGCCTGCAGAAATCCATGATCGCGAACCCTTGATTTCTGTTGCGATAAAGATTGTGAGGAATCCTAAAGCCAATGTGGCGGCATATAGTGGAAACGAGATGTCGCGGTAGGTGCGTTTGGGAAAACAGAGTAGGAATATGCCTGCGAAGATTGAAATGCATATCCATATCAGCTGCTTACCGCTTTGTCCGCTCATCGCCGAAGATGTTGTGGTGCCGGACTCCACACCGTGTATGGCAATCCAACCCATAGTGGCAAGTAAGATGAACATCAGAATTGTCCACCAGTCCAAGCGTAGAAGTATGCTATCTTTTCTCCTGTCCATAGTCGATCTTTCTTCTGCTCATTTCTTTGGCTTTTTCCTCACTTTCGGGAGTCAGTTCCCCGTTGAGGTATTTTTCAATCATCAATGCACCTATAGGAACAGCAAAGTCCTTTCCGAAACCTCCGTTCTCAACATATACGGAAATTGCAATCTTCGGCGTTTTCATCGGCGCAAATCCAAGGAATACCGAGTGGTCCTGTTCCTTGTTTATGTTCTGTGCGGTACCGGTTTTGCCACATACATCAAGGTCGGGTATGTTTGCAGCTTTACATGTACCTTTGGTTACTGCATGGCGCATGCCCTTTATTACCTCTTCAAATGCCTCCTTGCCTACCATCGTTTGTTTGCGAGTGAGGTATTCGCTCGATAATGAATCATTCTCAATACCCTTGACAATGTGTGGCGTTATATACTCTCCTCTATTGGCAATGATTGCTCCAAGGTTGGCAATCTGTAATGGCGTGAGTGTAACTTCGCCTTGTCCAATTGATATACTGATGACTGTAACGGCTTTCCAAGAGTTTCCATAGTGGCGTGTGTAGTATGCTGAATTAGGTATCATACCTCGCGCCTCGCCCGGAAGGTCAACGCCCAATTTGTATCCGAAGCCCATTGAAACCATATAGTCGCGCCATGTGTCCATCGCCTCCTTTGTTCCTCCGTATTTGCTCATACTGAACATCTTGCGCAGTCCCTCACAAAAGTAAGCGTTGCACGATGTAGATATAGCATCCCTCAATGCTGTCGGTGACTTATGCCAATGGCATTTCACGCGCAATCTGTTGAAAACGAATCCACCGTTACATGCGAAGGATGTCTGTGGCGTGATAACTCCTTCCTCAAGGAACATGGCGGCCTGTGATGTCTTGAATGTCGACCCCGGTGGGTATGTTCCCATAACCGCACGGTTCATCAGAGGTTTATACTTGTCTCTGCTTAGGTTCTTGAAGTGCTCTCCTCTGTCGTGTCCTGTCAACAGTGATGGGTCGTATGTCGGGGACGATACCATACACAGAATCTCTCCTGTCTCCGGCTCGATGGCCACAATACTGCCAATCTTGTCTTTCATCAGGTATTCACCAAATTTCTGCAGTTCAATATCCAGGCTCAGTTGCAGGTCCTTGCCTCTAACAGCAACAGTGTCAAGTGCCCCGTCCTTGTATTTGCCTTTTATGCGCCCCCTGGCATCGCACTGTAGAATCTCACGGCCCTTTTTGCCTCGTAACAGTTTCTCGTATGATGCTTCCAGACCATCTCGGCCTATGTAGTCGCCCTGCTCATAGTAACTGTCATTTTCAATGTTCTTGGGCGAAACTTCTCCAATGTAACCGAAAAGTCCTCCGGCCACATCGTAGCTGTATTGTCGTACATAGCGTTTGCGTGTATAGAAACCATTGAGCATGAACGCTTTTTCCTGAAATACCGAGAGTGTTTCCTCCGGTATTTGTGCCATGAATGTCTGCTCTGTAAAATTTGAGTAACCCGTAGTCTCCTTGACGCGGTTCATACGCGCTGTGAAATCATCCAAAGTTATTCCCAATGTGTTGCACAGCTCAAGTGTGTCAATGTTTTTTGTTTCACACGGAATGAATGTGATGTCATATGATACCTTGTTGTATACAAGGAGATTCTCGTTGCGGTCATATATCTGTCCGCGTGCAGGGTATATGGTCTTTTTGTAGCAAGCATTGCTGTCGGCCTGGCTACGGCACTCCTCGCTATTGTTTACTTGAAGAGCGAATATCTGTATCACATAAACAAGGAAGATAAGCAGGACGATACCTGACATTATATACCTGCGACTTTTGTTTTTGTCGTTTTCCATACTGTCACTTTTTGGGTGTGAAGAATTCTGTAACAGCCACAAAAAGCATTGTCAGTAATGTACTGCCTAATGTACTGAGGATGAGTGAAGACAGGTATTTTATAGAGAATAATTCCAGAGTGAAGAGCAGAATGTAGAAAATAGAAATGCAAATTACGGCATATGCCATAAATACGCTCCATTTTATGCTCTTTACTCCTGGTGTGAAATCATCGGAGAGTCCCTTATGGGTTAATGCCGCAAGAATGTCATTGCGGAAGAATGCCATTGCTGTTGCTGCTGCTGAATGAATGCCTGGTGTGTTGCAGAACATGTCTGTTACCAAACCGAAAAGGAAACCCCATATCATCAATTCGTTCTTTGTTGTATGGCGTGGCAATTTGATCAGGTATATTGTGTATATGGCAGCAGTGGCATAGCCAAAAACATGAATTTGGCTGAATATAAGAACTTGTACCAATGACAGCAGTACAAAGTTTCTCATTCTTTTAAAGACTTTTCTTGTCATTACTCCTTGATACTCTCTTCGAGATTGTCCTGTTCTTTTTTCTTTTTATTGCCTACAACATAGACATTCTTGATGTTCGAGAAGTCCACGAACAACCTTACACGCGCGCGGTATGACTGTCCGTCGGCCGTGTCTTCAAGGTCGCCGTCAATTATACCTACAGGAATGTCTGAAGGGAAGATTGAAGAATATCCATTTGTGACAACTGTATCGCCTATTTCGCAGATGTCGTTCAGGCGTGGCAAGTCTGTGATGTATGAGTAGCGTATATCCTTGCCTTCCCATTTCAACTTGCAGAATTCCTTGTCTTTGATTTTGCAACTAATGGTGCTCCTGCTGTTGAGAAGTGGCAGGACTACTGTGTAGTTTTCCGATGAAGTGTAAGTTACACCTATCACGCCATCTTCGTTGAATACTCCCATATCCCTGTCCACGCCATGAGCCATACCCCTGTCAATGGTAATGTAGTTGTTGACCTTGTTTATCGAGTTGTTGACAACATGTGCAGCTGTATAATGATAATTATCGCTGTAGGCTTTGACTATCTCATTGTTTGCCAGTGCTGTACTGTCCTCGTATTGCAGCAATCTGTCTTTTAATGCCTCAACCTCGTTCAGCAACTTCTGATTGTGCTCTACGAGAATCTTGTTGTCGTCTTTCAGGTTGAAATATTCCTCAATCTCGGTTACGGTGGAAGATATGTTACCGGCAATGTTGTTTGCCGATGTGAAGAAAGAAACCCTGTGGAAATCGTTGAAGCTGATAATAAGCACAACACTGATTCCCTCCAAAAGAATGAAGAGGAACCAGTGATTGTGCTTTATTAAAAAGTTCAGTATTGCTCTCACAATGTAATATTATCTCATCAAGAATGGATATGAAAGGTCGTTAAGTGCAAGGGCAGTACCTTTCGCTACGCAATAGAGAGGATTCTCGGCAATGTGGAAAGGAATGTTTATCTTGTTTGCCAAACGCTTGTCCAAGCCTCTGAGCAATGCACCGCCACCGGCAAGATAGATACCATTGTGTACAATGTCGGCATACAATTCGGGAGGTGTCTGCTCCAATGCACTGATGATGGCATTCTCAATCTTTATGATAGACTTGTCAATACAGTGTGCAATCTCCTGATAGCATACGGGAACCTCGATAGGCATTGCTGTGATACGGTTAGGACCGTGTACAATGTAATCCTCGGGTGCCTCGTCGCCAAGATCGGTAAGTGCAGAACCTACATGAATCTTGATACGCTCTGCCATACGCTCACTGACGCGTACATTGTGCTGGCGGCTCATGTAGTCCT
>JAEIGA010012625.1_pt1 | contig 12823 bp, 15 predicted proteins | sample 9270691 | NCBI WGS metagenome assembly JAEIGA01 (sample SAMN17057246, study PRJNA624740) | gut metagenome | biome: biome; isolation source: fecal sample | host: Bos grunniens | place: China: Xizang | collected 2019 | reverse complement strand
TAACAACTCTCGAAAAATGCAATTTATAATAAATAATATTTTAAGTCATATATTATATTAAATTTTCTAAAATAGCATATCTTAGCTCAATTTTTTCAAAGGGATTTTTAGAAATACTATTGTGAGACGGGATTTCAACCAGGTTTTCAGTTTCTCTAACCTTATCTTTCAAATAATCCGGATAAATTACATAATCAAAGTTATCTGAAACTATATTAAATCCTAAATCCAAAACAATATCCTTTAAAAATTCAGAATAAACTTTGACATTAATATCTCTTTTAAATGTGGAATTTAGGTATTTTTTAGCTAGTTTATAATCTTCAAAAAACCCTTGAATATCCATATCAGACAGTTCATTTCCATTGATTTTTGAAACTTTTTTGATGCTTTCGAAAACTTGTTTTGGAGTGTTTATTTTTATGGGAAGAGAATCCATTTTTACTTTACTTTCAGAAAGTAAAATTGCTAAATCTCCATCTTCTTCATCTGGAAATTTATTTACAGCATAATCGGTGACTCCTGCAAGTTTTACTATCTCTTCACACATGGGTGTTGTGACAATTTTCATATTAATTATTATATATCAACAATTATAATAAATTATTTTATGAAAGTTACATTGAGTTTTGAGACAACCACTAGTGAAGATATTTCCATAATGGTCGATGCTCTAAGAGCAAGCACAACCATTACTGCGGCGTTAAATAATTTTGAAAAAATAATTCCATGTCTTAGCCCTGAAGATGCTTTTGAACTAAAAAAAGAAATTGGCGGAGTCATTGCCGGCGAACGCAATGGTGAAAAAATTGAAGGTTTTGAAATTGGAAACTCACCTTTTGAAATTAATGAATTAGAAACCAGTGAAAAAACATTAATATTAACAACAACCAATGGGACTCGAATATTAGAAAATATGAACTCTACCGTTCTTGTTGGATGCCTTATTAACGCAAAGGCAGTAGCTGAAAAATCAGTAACAATTGCCGAAAATCATATTGATGTGGTCATGGCGGGAGTTAGGGGAGAATTTTCACTTGAAGACTTTTTATCATCCGGCGAAATTTTATACTGGATTTGCCAAAACTTAGAAGAATATGAAATAAATGACATGGCAATGGCTGCAATAATGGCAAGTAGGGATTATAACTCACTGAAAGCAGGATTTTATAATTCCCGTACTGGAAAACGTTTAGCTAAACTCGGATATAAAAAAGATATTACATTTAGTTGTCAAAAAAATATCAGTAAAAATGTTGCAATGTATAAAAATCATGAATTAGAACTGATTAAAGATTAAATTTATATATTAAGAGTTCATAATATTAGATGAATATTAATTTTAAAAGAAGTGTTTGTTTTGAAAAGAGAATGTTTAACTATAATAGGTACTGCACACGTATCCGCAAATAGTGTTGAAGAGGTTAAAGATGCTATTTATGAGCAACAACCAGATGTAGTAGCTATTGAACTTGATAGAGGCAGATATACACGCCTTAAAAATGAAATGGCGGGAATTGAGGAAGATGATGCAATCTCAGTTACCCAAATTATTAAAGAGAATAAAGTAGGATTGTTCTTTACCACAACACTTCTTGGTTATTTCCAATCTAAAATCGGTTCTGATGTTGATGTGAAACCAGGATCTGAAATGGTTGGTGCTATTGAAGCCTGTGAAGATTTACAAATTCCAATAGCCTTAATCGATAGGGATATCGGTACCACTTTACAAAGAGCTTTGAATAAAATGGGATTTGTTGAAAAAATTAAATTTTTATATGGATTAATAGCTTCTGCCTTAGGTTTTGGTGATGAAGAAGATGTCGACATTGAAGAGTTGAAAGATCCGGAAAATCTCGATGACTTAATGGAAATGTTCAAAGATGAGGCTCCAAGTGTCTATGAAGTTCTCGTGCATGAAAGAGATGCATATCTTGCAGGAAGAATAATGCAAATCCCTCAAGATAGAGTTATTGCAGTGGTTGGAGCAGGACATCAACCTGGAATTGAAAAATACTTAGATAATCCTGAAACATTACCTAATTTAAGAGATTTAGAAGTTATAAATGAAAAAAAAGGAATTCCATGGGTAAAAATAATCCTAGCATTGATTCCTATCCTATTTGTTGTGATATTTTTTCTGGCATATTTTAATGGGATAAACATAACTGGGAATATTTATGAATTTATCATAATCAGTATGATAATGGGATTTATCGGCTCTATTCTTTCAGGTTCAAAAATTCAATCCGCACTCGTTGGAGGATTAGTGGCACCATTAACTATTATTCATCCGTTGCTTGCTGCAGGATGGTTTTCTGGACTTACTGAAGCTAAATACAGAAAAGTAAGACAAAGTGACATTAAAAATTTAGCGCATATTGATGGTTTTAGAGATTTATGGAACAATAACATATTCAGAATACTTTTGGTAGTTATCGGGACTAATTTGGGAGTCAGTTTAGCTACACTAGTGATTTTGCCATCCAAAGTTTTCATACCATTGTTCATGAAAATATTTGGTGGATAATGATACTTTTATATAATAAATTGATAATATAATATTAATTACTATTAATTTTAAATGGGAAAAATATCATGTATCTTATATTTCGTTGTGACTGCGGTCGTGTACTATACGCAAAACAAGGCGTAGCAACACGCAAATGTGTTTGTGGAAAAACTTTAAAAGTTAAATCAAGAAGAATATTCAAAAAGGTTGCTACACGTGAAGATGCATCCTTTGCAGTTCAACAAATGCAAGATGAGATATACGGTAACACTGACTTTAAAAGGGCCAGTGAATTATAATTTTTAATTGGTTTGTTAAAAATGATTGGAACGACACTCAAGATAATTATAATATTAATTTTAATAATATTTACAGGATACTTGTCAATGGCAGAGCTTGCTGTTGTATCGATTAGAAAAGCAAAAATGCAAAAATATTTAGATGATGGGAATAAAAATGCCCAAATTGTTTTTGATTTATTAGAAGATCCTAACGAATTTTTATCAACAGTCCAAATCGGAATTTCACTTATCGGTGTTTTAACTGGGGCTCTTGGTGGAGTAACATTAGCTAAACCTCTTTCTAACTTAATTTCATTTATTCCATATAATGAACCAATAAGTGTAGCTATAGTCGTTATTGTGACCACTTATCTAACACTGGTTATTGGAGAAATCGTGCCAAAGGTTATTGCATTAAATGACCCTGAAAGGATTTCACTAAGAGTCGCCAAAGGCATGGTGCTTTTATCAAAAATTTCAAAACCGTTCAGTTTCATTTTAGCTAAATCAAGTAGTTTTCTTTTATGGCTATTGAGAATTGAAAATAAAAATGAAGATGTAGTTACTGAAGAAGAAATCGAATTGATGATTAAAGAAGGAAGAGAAGATGGAACTATTGAAAAAGAAGAAGAAGACATTATTAAAAGAGTCTTTAAACTTGATGATCAAAAAGTAGAAAGTATAATGACTCCGAGAAATGAAATAATCTGGATTGACCTTGAAGATGACAGGGAAATAAATAAAGTGAAAATTATTGAAAGTAGAAGGTCAATATTCCCAATAGCTTCAGGAGAATTAGACGATTTTATTGGAGTTGTTCAAGCAAAAGACATTCTCGCAGCAATGTTTAGTGAAGACGAATTCGATGTTTATAAAATTGTTAAAGAACCTTTGGTAGTATCAGAGCACCTGGAAACCTTAGAACTATTAAAAGAGTTTAAAGAAAACCAGGAATATGTTCACATGTCTCTCGTAGTTGACGAATTTGGAAGTGTTGAAGGATTGATTACCTTAAACGATTTACTTGAAGGTATTGTTGGAGATATCCCTGGAATTGACGAAGAAGATGAACCGCAAGCAGTCCAAAGAGATGATGGAACCTGGTTAATTGATGGAAGATATCCTATTGATAAATTTAAAAAATTATTCGGATTAAAAGACTTTTTACCTGATGAAGAAGAAGACGGATATACCACACTTGCAGGATTCATTTTAAGTATTAGCGGTACAATACCTGATGAAGAGGATAAATACAACTGTAAAAGATTTATATTCGAAATTATAGATATCGATGGTCATCAAATTGATAAAGTCCTTGTAACTGATTTAGGACATGAAAAGGAAATTAAAGAGGAATAAAATATGGATGCATCAATTATACTTCAAATTGTTTTGTTATTAGTAGGATTTGTATTTTTAATAAAAGGTTCTGACTTTTTTGTTGATGGTGCAAGCAGCATTGCTTCACTTTTAAAAATACCTACAATTATTGTTGGTTTAACCATTGTTGCATTGGGAACTAGTGCACCCGAAGCAGCAGTTTCCATTACTTCATCTTTAACCGGAAGTAATGCAATGGCTGTAAGTAATGTTATTGGAAGTAACATGTTTAACTTATTAATGGTTATTGGAATAGCTGCATTACTCAGCGATTTAGTTATGGAAAGAAGCGTTTTAAATAAAGATTTACCATTCCTTGTTGGTATCACCCTATTATTTGCAGTATTTATCATTATAGGTTGGGATATTTCAGTTATTGAAGGAATAATTTTATTAGTCATATTAATTGCTTATATTGTTTATCTTATTAGGTCTGCAGGATCATCTGATTCAGCAAGCCATGTCGAAAAACCAAAATACAGTCTTCCAAAAAGTATCATATTCATAATAGTCGGACTTGCAGGAATTATAATTGGTGGAGATTTAGTTGTTGATAGCGCATCAGCTATAGCAATGGCATTAGGAATGAGTGAAACATTAGTAGGTTTGACTATTGTAGCAATTGGTACTTCTTTACCTGAACTTGTCACCTCAATCACTGCTTTAAAGAAAGGAGAAAATCAGCTAGTTATAGGTAATGTTATTGGATCAAACATCTTTAACATACTATTTGTATTGGGTGCAAGTAGTGCAATAAGTGCAATACCTCTTGATTCAAGCATGCTTATAGATGTAATATTTATGATTGCAGTAACCATCTTATGTTTCATATTTGGTAAAACACAAGAAAAATATGATAAAAGAGAAGGTATTATCTTAGTGGTATTATTTGCTTTATATATAATTTTTGCAATTTTGAGAAATTGATTCTTTTAATTCACAAGCCTTACAAATGTTTGATGAAGTTGGCTCACCACAAACTTCACATTCATTAAGGTTTGTGGAAATATCATTTTCAAATGTCAATATCTTTTTAAATGATTCCATCACATTATTTTTTATTCCAGGATATTCATCTTCACTAACATTTAAAAATTCCTTAATTTTTGCTCTAAGTGATAAATGTGAATATGGACATTCATCTAAATGAATATCAATATCATTTAAAACAGCCCACATCCCAACTTCTTTTTCGGGCGTATTCCACAACGGTTTAATTCTTGGAACTAATTTTGGATGGATTACATCCAGTTCAGGTCCGAATTTTGAGAATTTAATTGTATCTCCACGAGCAAAACTCATTAAAAAAGATTGAATTTCATCATCTAAATTATGTCCAGTAGCTATTTTACAAGCTCCTAACTCATAAGCTGTTTTATTTAAAATATTTCTTCTAAAAACTCCACATGGAATACATGCACTTTTAAAGTCCTGATAAATATCATCCAATGCAAATCCTTCCTCATCTTTGAATGATTTTTGAACAAGTTTAACATCCAGTTCTTTAGCATTATTAATAGCCGAATCAATACCGTGTTGCCTGTAACCTTCAATACCCTCATCAACACTAATTGCCACTAAATCAAAGTCTAAAAATTGTTGATAATTCTTTAACGCATGCAAAGTCAATACACTATCTTTTCCACCAGATAGTGCAATAGCTATTAACTCACCTTCTTTAATTAATTCATAATCAGAAATTAAATTATTTATTCTTGAAAAAATCTTTTCATTGAACTCGTCTTTGTTTAATTTAACCATTACTAAATTAATTTATACAAAGACAAATAAATAATTTTACCAGGTGAAAAAATGATTACCTGTGATTTTGCAATATTACCTGTTGGAACTGAAACTACTGAATGTAAAGACTATGTAACTGCGGCTGTTCAATCAATAAAAGATTCCGGACTAAATTATCAATTAACTGGAATGGGAACACAAATAGAAGCTGAAAATCTAGAAGAACTATACTCTGCAATAGCTACAGCTCAAGAAGCAATTTTTAAGTTAGGAATTGGTAGAGTTTATACTGTTATTAAAGTTGATGATAGAAGAGATGTGGAAAACAGAACTTTAGATGCAAAAGTCAACACAGTAAACGAAATGTTAAAATAAAAAAAAGAAGTTAGAATTTAATCTAACTCATTAGAAGCTGTTTTTACAGCTTCAATAACTAAATTTAAATCTTCTTTGGTTAAAGAAGGATGAACTGGAAGTGAAATTACATTGTCTGCTGCAAGTTCTGCATTTGGACAATATCCTTCAATTCCTAATTTTTTATAAATTGGTTGATTATATAATGGGATTGGATAATGAATACCTGTTCCTACACCACAATCGTTAATGATATCAACCCAATCATCCCTATCGCCTTTTTCAACTCTGATTGTGTATTGGTGATATACATGTTTTGATCCATCAGCACAATAAGGAGTAATTACACCATCAACATCTTTTAATCCCTCATTTAGGTATGCTGCATTTTCAATTCTTTTACAGTTAAATTCATCAATTTTATCCAATTGTGCAAGACCTATTGCTGCTGAAATATCAGTCATTCTAAAGTTGAAACCAATATCACTATGATGATATCTTATGCCAGCTCCATGTGCCCTGAATATTCTAGCGTTTTCAGCTAATTCTTCATCATTAGTTGTAATGATTCCTCCTTCAGAGGTGGTCATATTTTTAGTAGGATAAAAACTAAAACAAGCCATATCCCCCATACTTCCAACTAAATTTCCATTGCAAGTTGCACCATGAGCTTGGGCAGCGTCTTCAATAACGATTAATCCGTATTTTTCAGCAATTTCATTAATTCTATCCATATCTGCTGATTGACCATATAATTGAACTGGTAATATTGCTTTAGTATTTTCTGTGATTAAGTCTTCAATAGAATCAGGGTCAATTGTATAAGTTTTTAAATCGATATCTGCAAACACAGGTTTAGCTCCAGTATATAAAATTGAATTTCCACTTGCAATAAAAGTAAATGGAGTAGTAATTACTTCATCACCTTCACCAATACCACATGAAAGTAATGCCACATGTAATGCTGCAGTTCCTGAATTGACAGCTATACCATAATCTGCCCCAACCCATTCAGCAAACTCTTCTTCAAATTCTGCGACTTTTGGGCCTTGAGCAATCATACCTGATTTAAGAACTTCAACCACATTTTCTATTTCTTCGTCTCCAATTATTGGTTTTGCAATAGGAACTTTAATATTTGACACAATAATCACCAATTAGATTTAAATTCACTATAATAATATTTAAATCTAATAATATTTAAAACATTACATAATTAATCAAAATTTAAAGTGAAACAAATGGATGAATATAAAATTAAAAGTATTGAAGAAGGATTAACAAAGATTGAATTTCCAGAATTTGATAAAATTTCTTCTGACGCCCCCGTATTTTACAACCCCCATATGGAACTAAACAGAGATTTGTCAATACTTGCATTACAAGTATTCCAAAAACATCAACAAAGAGACATTGATATTTGTGATTTATTTGGTGGAAGTGGAATACGTGGAATTCGTTATAAAAACGAAATCGATGGAGTGGGAAATGTTTTCATTAACGATATTAGTGATCTTGCAAACCACTACGAAAGACATAACATCGAATTAAATAATTTAGACAATATTGAAGTTCATCAACATGATGCCAGCATGTTTTTGAGAATGATGAGAGGAAAATTTGATGTAATTGATATTGATCCATTTGGAACACCTTCTCCTTTTTTAGACTCTGCAGGTTATTGTGCAGGTAGAAATTCATTATTATGTGTGACCGCCACTGACACTTCAGCATTGTGCGGAACATATAAAGAACCATGTATCCGTAAATACAATGCAAAACCATATAAAAGTGAATATTGCCATGAAACTGGAATAAGAATCTTAGCAGGATTCGTTGCACTTACACTTTCAAAATATGCAAAATATATTGAAGTGAAAATGTCACATAGTACCGAACATTATATGAGATTATACATTATTATTAAAAAGGGTTCAAAAAAGACCGATGAAAGCTTGAAAAATATTGGATATATTAGCCATTGTAAACATTGTTTACATAGACAAACCAACATTGGTTTAGCCAGTTCAGTTGAAGATATTTGTCCAGTTTGTGGGGAAAAATTAATTCATGCCGGCCCATTATGGTTAGGAGATATTCAAGATAGTGAATTTATTCAAGAAATGATTGATGAAAGTGAAAATAAAAAAATAAATACTAAAAAACAAGCATTAAAACTTTTAAATAGCTGTCTTTTAGAGGCTGATGCTCCTGCAACTTTTTACGACGTTCATAAAATCTGCAAATCTTTAGGAATTAGTGCAGCAAAATTAGATTTAATATTTGATGAAATTAAAAAAGAAGGATTTATTGCTATTAAAACCCATTTTAATCCGTTGGGAATAAAAACTGATGCATCGATTAAAGACCTTGAAAAAATTTTGTTAAAATTAGAACCAAAATAAAAGCAGTATTAACAAAATTAAAAAAACTAATTAAAATGTTCATACAAATGAATTTTTTTACTAATATCTAATAATTTTTACCCTAAATATAAATAAAACAATAAGTAAACATTTTCAAAATACATTATAATTGAAAAAAATAAAAAAATATTATACATAATAATAAATACTTTTAAATATCATGAGACAGTTATTATAAATTATAAGTTAATTTTAGATTACATATCTTGAAATTAAATTATTGATATAGGGAGATATTATGGTAAAAACAAAAGATAATGTTATAAAACTCGATGACACTGACATTAACATTCTAAAAATTATCAATGAAGATGTTAGAACATCCTATAGACAAATTTCACGTAGTTTAGATGTATCTGTAGGTACCGTCCACAATCGTATTGATAAAATGGTTAAATCTGGAGTGATTAAGAAATTCTCACCAGTTATCGACCATGAAAAATTAGGATTTGTTTTAACCACCATCATTGGTGTTAGAGTAAAAGGTGGAAAACTTAAAAATTGGGAAGAAAAAACTTTCTTTAATAAAAATGTTGTTGGAATCTATGACGTTACTGGAGAATATGACGCATTTTTAATCGCTAAATTTAGAAATACAAATGAATTAAATGCATTCATTAAAGAATTACTCAAAGACCCAATTATAGAAAGAACTTATACCCAAACTGTATTAGATGTTATTAAAGAAGACATGGGATCTTCAAACATCTTATAAAAAAATACCTTAAAAAGCAGTAATATTACTGCTTTTAAACTATTTTTATTATTTTTTAGAATCTTTAAATTACTCACTATTTTTGAAATTATTGTGTAAAAAACAATTTCCATAAAAAAACATTGTAAATTATTTTCATATCGTGAATTAAAGTAAATATTAAATAAAAAGACATAATTAAATATAAATATTTAACTAAAAATTATTCGAGGTAATTAAATTGGCAGTATGCTTACCCGACACACAAGATGACACTCCAAGTATACCTATTAAATTAACTAGAGTGGGCGTAACTGGAGTAAAAAAACTATTGCAATTAGAAAGAGTGAATAAAAGACCGATAATATTATTACCAACCTTTGATGCATTTGTTGACTTACCAAATGATCAAAAAGGTGTACATATGTCTAGAAATCCAGAAGCAATCAGTGAAGTTCTTGAAACTGTTGCTGAAGATTCAACTGTAGATGTAGAATCATTATGTGCTAAAATCGTGTCTTGCATGATGACAAAACATGAATATGCCAAACGTGTTGAAATCTCAATGACTACCGATTTTATGTTTATGAGAGAGTCCCCAGTGACTAAAAATAAAACTCAAGAAATGGCCAAACTAATAGCAAAAGCTATTGGATTGAGAGATGATGACGGAACTGTGACCATAAGAAAAAGTGTTGGTGCAGAAGTTATTGGAATGACAGTTTGTCCTTGTGCACAGGAATCTGTAAGAGAATCTGATAAAATTAAATTATTAGAATTCTTAGATGAGGAAACAACACAAAAAGTATTGGACACCGTTACTTTTGCTTCCCACAACCAAAGAGGTATTGGAACATTATTAATGGAAGTTCCGGAAGATAAAATTGTTAAAGCAGAAGATTTTATTGATATCATCGAAAAATCTATGAGTTCTCCGGTATGTGAATTACTTAAAAGACCAGATGAGAATGCCACCGTTATGAATGCACACAGAAAACCTGTATTTGTTGAAGATTGTGTTAGAAACATGATGGAAAACATTGCAAATAAATATTCTGATTTCCCTGATGACACATTAATTACCTGCCGTCAAGAAAATCATGAAAGTATTCACAGACACAATGCATTTGCTGAAAAAGTAACAACCATGGGCGAACTTAAAGAAGAATTAAATATTGAATAGGACTTGATTTAATGAAAAAAACTTATGAAATTGCAGGACAGGTAATGGGATTCTTTGATGCATTTAAAGGATCAAGACCTGCAATCGATAATGATAAAATTTTAATTGTTAGAGGAAGATCAAGAACAGTTATACCCCTTAATAAATTTACAGAAAAACTTTCAGAAATTGGCGAAATACTTGGCGGAACTGAATTAGATTCAGATTCTAATAAACTAGAAGAAATTTTAAAAGCTGGAGATAAAAATATTCAATCCAAAAACCTAACTACCAATGCAGTCGATGCACATGGATTTTTAAGAGTAAAAGAAGACTTAGAATCTATGGGGCTTGTAGTAGAGTACAAGATATTTGAACTTCCAAGCTTTGATGTTATAATAGCAATTTGGGAAGATAAAAACGAAATTCCTCCACTTTATGTGGAAGTTACTGTATCTGAACATATAGGTTAAACATGACATCAATAAATAAAGAGGATATTCTCCAAATATTAAACACTTCCGATAGGGAAATAACCAATTTAATATTGGAAAAAGCTAAGGAAATGGGCAAATATAAGGAGAATAAACTTATTACTTATTCTAAAAATATTTTTATACCATTGACCGAAATCTGCAGAAATGACTGTGGATATTGTAATTTTAAAAAAAATCCTGATGATCCTAATGCAATTATCCTTAAAACTAAAGAAGAAGTTTTATTGGATTTGAAAGAAGCTGAAAAGCATGGATGTACAGAAGCATTATTTACTTTTGGCGAAGATGCAGACGAAGAAGAAATTGTTCGCATCAAACTCAAAGAATATGGCTATGACACTATGGTTGATTACATTGTTGACATATGCCAAATGACTTTAGATGAAACTAGTTTAATTCCTCACACTAATGGGGGAAATTTTAGCTACGATGATTTGAAACGTTTAAAAGAAGTTAATGCATCAATGGGATTAATGCTTGAAAGCTCATCAAAAAGATTAATGGAATTGCCTGCACATAATAAAAGTCCCGGTAAAAATCCAGAATTAAGAATTGAAACAATTGAAAATGCAGGAAAACTTAAAATTCCATATACCACTGGAATACTAATTGGAATTGGCGAGACTAAAGAAGAAATCGTTGATTCTCTTTTAACAATAAAAGAAATTAATGACAAATATGGTCACATCCAAGAAGTCATCATTCAAAATTTTACACCAATTCCTGGAATAGAAATGGAAAACTGGGCCGAAGTTAGCCTTTTTGATATGGTTAGAACAGTAATTGCCGGAGCTTTAATTTTTAAAGATACTGATGTTAGTATTCAAGTACCACCTAACTTAAATAGAGATACAGCTCAGATATTTTTATTGTGTGGTGCTGATGATTGGGGTGGCGTTTCACCGGTAAGTCCAGATTATGTAAACATTACTTCTCCATGGCCTGGAATTGATGAACTTAAAAAGTTAACTGAAGATGTAGGATTTGAATTAATTGAAAGAATATGTGTTTATGAAAAATACATTAACAAAAAATGGTTAAATGATTCTCTTTTAGAAAAGATATCTAATACACTCGAGCGTCGATAACAACATGCTGCACTCCAGGAGAATATTTTTTTATTTTATTTATTTTTAAAAGTTCGACTTGTCTATCTCCTGCTTGAGCAATAATTCTCTCAATAGGCCTGGAATCCATTAGTTTTTCAGGAACTGTTTCATGATAATGCAATATTCCACCTTCATTTAAACTGTCAATAGCTGTTTTCAGGTAATGATGAGTGGTTTTAACATATCCCATTAATATTCTGTCTGCTTTTAATTTTGGAGTTTCCACTATACAATCGCCTAAAATTGGTGTTACATTGTTTAATTTATTTAATTTAATATTTTCACATAAATAATAATGTGAATTGGGATTGATTTCTATTGCATAAACCTGTTTGGCCTTTGAATGAACTCCGATTGGAATTGAAAAATAACCGATTCCCGCAAACATGTCAATGACAGTTTCTCCATCATTGACTAATTTAGCTATTCTTAATCGTTCATTATTATTTCCTTTTGACCACATTACCTTAGCCAAATCTAGTTTAAATAAACATCCATTTTCCTTATGTATTGTTTCAGTTTCATTCCCATAAAGAATTCTATAAACTGGTTCTCTTTTAGTGCCTTGAATATGGTCTATTTTCATTATAGTTTTAACATTATGTTCTTTAGATAAGCTTTCAAAATCCTCATCCAAGTAATTTTTATCAATAATTAAAATATCT
>JAEIGA010012624.1_pt1 | contig 12824 bp, 10 predicted proteins | sample 9270691 | NCBI WGS metagenome assembly JAEIGA01 (sample SAMN17057246, study PRJNA624740) | gut metagenome | biome: biome; isolation source: fecal sample | host: Bos grunniens | place: China: Xizang | collected 2019 | reverse complement strand
TTTTGATGATGCTGAAGAATAAAAAAGGTGTGCAGTAAACCGCTGCACACCTTTACTATTATATTTACCTGGTAGTATTAGTTCTTGAAGTATCTGTTGTACAGACCCTGGAAACCAGCGCCGTGGCGAGCCTCATCCTTGCACATCTCATGAACTGTATCGTGGATGGCATCCAGGTTCTGCTGCTTGGCAAGAGTTGCTATTCTCTTCTTGTCCTCGCAGGCACCCTGCTCAGCAAGCATTCTCTTTTCTACATTTGTCTTGGTATCCCATACGCACTCACCAAGCAGTTCCGCGAACTTTGCTGCGTGCTCAGCCTCTTCCCAAGCATATCTCTTGAAGGCTTCTGCAATCTCAGGATATCCCTCTCTGTCAGCCTGGCGGCTCATTGCAAGATACATTCCCACCTCTGAGCATTCGCCCTGGAAATGATCGCGAAGTCCTTTGAGGATCTCAGGATCTACATCCTTGGCAACACCGATTCTGTGCTCGTCAGCCCAAGTAAGAGCCTCACCGGTCTCTACGATTTCCTCAAACTTCTCTGCACCTACGTGGCAGATAGGGCACTCCTGTGGAGCCTCGTTACCTTCGTGGATATATCCACATACCAAACATCTGTACTTCTTTGTCATAGCTATGTATTTTAAACGTTTATTATTCGTGTTATTTTGTTTTATGCTTCCTCGTCTGTTACCTCAACAAAATCCTCTGGGCCTACAAAGCAAAGTGGGCATTCCTCAGGTGCGGTCTCGCCTTCGTGGATGTATCCGCATACTAAACATTTGAATTTCTTAGTCATAATCGTTCAGCTTTTAATTGTTTATGTTTTGTAGTTTTGAAATATTCAAAATTAAATCTATTGCAAAGGTAGATAAAATTCCGATGTTTCCAAATATTTTTGCAACAATTTATGAAAAAATATTTAAATTGTATGAAAATATTCCGTTCTGACGAAAATTCATGCAGTTGTGCCTTATTTTGGCAGAATTAGAATGTATATTTGTATTATAAATCTACCGATATGATACCATTCCTGAAACAGGTTGCCAAGCATTATTATAAAAGGGGAGACATTCAGAAAAGATGCTTCGTCTTTCCAAACCATAGGTCGATGATTTTTTTTCGTAAATACTTATGCGAAGAAGTTTCCGCCTCAGGCAATCTCCCTCTTGCAGCTCCTCAGATGCTTTCGATAAGCGAGTTCTTTTCCCGCCTTTCAGGTATGACCGTCTCCGGCAGGATTCGGCTTCTTGTGGAACTGTATGAATGTTACAGCCGGCTGAATCCGAAAGCTGAGACTTTGGATGAATTCATTTTCTGGGGTGATATTCTTTTAGGAGATTTCAATGATGTAGACAAATATCTGGTGGATCCTGTTCAACTTTTCCGCAATATTTCCGATTATAAGGAACTGCAGGACGATTATACATATCTGACGGAAACCCAGAAGGAGGCCATCAATGCTTTCATCAGACATTTCAAGGATGATTCCGGCAGGCTGACAGTCAATATAGACATGGAACAGGCAGATGTCAAAGGACGCTTCCTTATGATATGGAATCTGCTTCTGCCTTTATATCAGGAGTTTGGGACAGTCCTGAAATCCAAGGGTATGGCATACGAGGGTATGGTCTATAGGAGTCTTGTGGAGAAACTTGATGGAGGAAATGTAGATGAGGGGCTTAAAAATGTCTTTCCTCGTGAGGAGTCCTTTGTGTTTGTGGGACTGAATGCATTGAACGAATGCGAAAAGCATGTTCTGAGGGTACTCAGGAATGCTTCTTTGGCAGAGTTCTGCTGGGATTGGTCCGGCGATCTGATCCGTGATCCGCAGAACCGTTCTTCATTCTTTATGTCTGAAAATGTCAAGGAGTTTCCTCAAGCTTTCTGCATTGATCCGGAAGGATTGGAACTCCCTTCTTTCAATGTCCTGAGCATTGCCTCTTCTGTAGGCCAGGCCAAGAGGCTTCCTGATATTATTGATCAGATAGCGCAAATGTACTCTGAGGGAGATATATCCAAGGTGGGGACATTCGTTGAGAAAGGGGCTGACTGCGCCATCGTGCTGCCGGACGAAAACCTACTCAAGACTGTGTTGAATTCCATTCCGACGGAAATCGCTGATGTCAATGTGACGATGGGATTGCCGATGAGTTCAAGTGCCATATATGTGATGATGTCTGATCTGGCATCGATCCATCTCCATTCTGTGAAGAAGAAGGATAAGTGGCACTTCTATCATAAGCATCTGTGGGATCTGTTCGCTTCGGAAATCTTCAGGTGTGCGGCTGATGAAAAGACGATGGAAGTGGTCGCTCGGATAAAGCGCGATGCCAAGTATTATATTCCTCAGGATGATCTTCAGGGAACTCCATTGCTGGAACTTTTGTTCAAGCCGGTTATAACTGATCTCAAGGCTCGTTCGAAGGAGCAGATAGATGCTTTTGCGTCTTATCAGATGGACGTGCTGAAAATGATTGCTCCGTCTCTTGCCAAGGATACGTCTCTTGCATTGGAACTGGAATATGCCAAGGAGTATTATCGCAGTATCAGTCTGATCCGACAGATTGGTCTTGAAATACTTCCTGCTACATATATAAGGCTGCTTGCGCAGCTTCTGGGCAATGTTTCCGTTCCGTTCAAGGGGGAGCCTCTTAAAGGCTTGCAGATAATGGGCCCGCTGGAGACAAGAGCTCTGGATTTCCGTAATCTTGTCATAATGTCGGCCAATGAAGGTGTTTTTCCTCGAAGAAGTGTCAGTTCTTCTTTCATTCCTCCTGAATTGAGGAAGGGTTTCGGCCTGCCGACTTATGAATATCAGGATGCTGTGTGGGCATATTATTTCTATAGGATGATAGCCCGTGCTGAAAATGTGTGGATGCTTGTCGATTCCAGAACCGAGGGGTTGAAATCGGGCGAGGAAAGCCGCTACATCAAGCAATTGGAATATCATTTCAATCTACCTCTGAAGAGATATGTGGTCAGATATGATAATATGAAGACTGCGCAGATTCCACAGATACAGAAGACAGAAGAGGATGTGATGAAAATCAAGTCGACCGTACTGTCTGCCACGACTCTTCAGAATTACCTTGCTTGTCCTGCAAAGTTCTACTATAACACGGTGAAGGAACTTTCCTTGGAGGAAGAGGTGGCCGAGTCTCTGGACTATGGTATGTTCGGAACTGTATTCCATGATGTAATGCGTGCCTTATATACTTCCCCATCGGCAATGTCGGAGGATTTCTTCTTCGATTCGAAAGGAATGAACGAGTCTGCCTTGACGGACAGGATGGACAGGATAAGTCGTGACTACATCAGACAGTGGCTGGAACGCGAGGATGATATCAAGGCAAAGGTCAAGGCTCAGATTGCGGCTCAACTCAATGCTTTGGAGATTAGCGGAAGGAACCTGGTGGTGGCCGATGTGATTGTCCGTTATGTCATGAAGACTCTGCAGAGAGATCTGGAATATCTTGAGGCAGAAGGAAGAGACCACTTTGAAATATTAGGCCGTGAGATAAAGGTCAGTGGGGAATTCCGTGGACAGAAGCTGAAGGGCTTCATCGATCGTCTGGATAGTTTCAGACCAGATCAGGCTAGAGTGGTGGACTATAAGACAGGTAAGGTTCTGGATGATGATGAGAATATAACGGATACCAATGCTGAGGCTATTGCGGATAAAATCTTTGCACCTGATGTGAAGGACCGCCCGAAGATTGCCCTCCAGTTCTATATCTATGATCTTTTGGTCCAGCCTAGACCGGAAGTGAAGGGACGTGACATATATAATTGTGTGTATTCTACATCCGGACTATTTACAAAACCTCCGATGACGATGCCGTTGAACCGGATCTTTTTTGATGCCGTGTCTGAACGGTTGGGAAAACTTCTGGATGAAATGTATGATACCACGGTGCCGTTCAGAAGGACCGAGGATGAGAATGTATGTAAATATTGTGATTTCAAGACAATCTGCGGAAGATGATACAGATAATGAAAGCATCGGCAGGCTCAGGAAAGACTTTCAGCCTTGCCAGAAAATATATAAGTCTTCTTTTAAAGAATAAGGACAGATATGCCTACAGGCATATCCTTGCTGTCACATTTACCAACAAGGCTACGGACGAGATGAAGAGCAGGATCTTGAAGGAACTGTATGTGATGGCCACAGATCCTACCTCATCAGACTACCTTGGCTGGTTCGTACCTTCTGTATTTGCCTCTCCAGCAGATATGCAGAAGAAGGCGGAGTCTGTCTTGCGTGATATCCTTCATGATTACAGTGCGTTTGCTGTCAGCACGATTGACCGTTTCTTCCAGCAGACTCTCAAGGCCTTCTCCCGTGAGATCGGTCATTTTGCATCGTATCAGGTGGAACTTGACAAGGACTCTCTTGTAGCAGAAAGCGTAGACCGGATATTGGATTCTCTTACTGAGGCTGATGGCAGTCTTCTGACCTGGCTTACAGATAATGTGCTGGAACAGATCGAGCAAGGAGGACGGTATAGTCTTGATGCCAATCTTCTGGAAATGGCCGGAAGGCTTAAATCTGCACAGAGACAGGAGGCTCTTGAGGCTGCAGGTATTGACGTAGATGAGGATTATCCGAAGGATAGATTGCTCGAAATCAGGCAGAAGTGCCGAGAGATAATCAGTCTGTTCAGAGGTCAGGTGAGGTCAAGTGCAGATAGGGCTCTTGAGATCATTACAGGGGCTGGAGTAAATCCGGTGGAGAGCAGAAACAAGTTCATGAATGATCTTTATATTTACTCTGAACTCAAGGATACGGATCATGTACCTAGACCTAAGGATACATTCTTCAAGAATGCCGCGGACCCCGATCTGTGGTTTGCCAAGACAAAGGCCAAGGTGCTTCTCCCGAAAGTACATCCGTTTCTAGAGGCACCATTGGAGGACTTCTGCGGTCTCTTCGGAAAAGAATATGATGTTTATAATACGGCCTGTATTCTGGACGGACAGCTTTACGGCCTGGGGGTGGCTGGTGAATTGACACGTACCTTCAATGAACTGATGAAGGAAAAGAATGTACTCTGCATAGATGACTCCAATACCATTCTCAGGAATATAATAGACGGTTCTGACGCTCCATTCATATATGAGAAGACAGGAGTCCGTTATGACCACTATCTGCTTGATGAATTTCAGGATACCGCTCGTGTCCAATGGCAGAATTTCAGCCCTTTACTGAAGGAGAGCGAGTCCAAAGGAGGGGATAATCTGATTGTCGGTGACGTGAAGCAGAGTATATACAGATGGAGAGGGTCGGACTGGAAACTGCTTCAGGAAAGCATTCCGGATGAATTCCCTGATCACACTCAGACTGTCCTGGATACGAATTACAGAAGCCTTTCCAATATTATAGATTTCAATAATGCATTTTTCAAGACGGCTGCATCAGTGCTTGATGATATGTCGGAGTCTGAAGAGACAGGGCAGATGTCCCGAATATATTTCGATGTGCATCAGAAGGTCAGCAACTCGGATAAGATGGGTGGAAGCGTAAGCTTTACTTTCTGTCCCAAGGAAAAGGAACTTGATAGGGTTCTGGAAAGCATTCAGGAAGTAAGGCAATCCGGCGCTCTTCTTTCCGAGATTGCGGTTCTGGTCAGAAGCAACAGCAGCGGCGAGGCTGTGGCCCGGCATCTGATCGATAATGGAATACCTGTGGTTACGGATGATTCTCTGAAAGTGAAAGGCTCTGTAACAGTACGCCGTATTGTTTCCTTGATGTCATTGGCTGATAATCCGGAGGATACTGTGAACGGTTACCTGGCCCGTACTCTTGACGTGCAGTTTCCTCGTTCATGCAGTTCTCTTATAGATATGGCGGAAACTCTGCTCAGAAGTCTTAAAGCAAGTGACGCAGAGGAAGTCTGGAAGGGGGAGATACTGCATATACAGTCATTTATGGATACTCTTCAGGATTATGTCAATTCCAACGGCAACAGTCTCAGAGGTTTCCTTAAATTCTGGGAAGGTGAGAATCCGTCCATAAGTTCGCCTTCATCAGGTGAGTCAGTCCGTATAATGACCATACATAAGTCCAAGGGACTTGCCTTTCCGTATGTCATAGTTCCTTTTGTGGAAAATATTCTTCTCTATAAACCTGATAGCCATTGGTGCAGGCCTGACCTGAAGGGAACTTCTCTTGAGGGACTTGCTGATGGAGTGTATGATGTGTCTTTGAACAGCGACTCGGCCAATACTCTGTTTGTGGAAGATTACAGGAGGGAGAGTTTTCTGCAGCAGGTGGATAACATGAACATTCTTTACGTGGCTATGACAAGGCCTGCGTTGGGGGTCCATCTGATTTCCGTTCTTCCTCCTGCAAAATGTATTCAGGCCGTAGAAGCAGGGCAAAGGCCTGATTTCAAGAACTTTTCACAGATTCTCTACTGGTTCCTTGCATCCTGCAAGGAGGAAGTAGCTGCCATAAGAACGGATGAAGAAGAGGGATTCAGATTCGATATGGGCAATATCGTGGATTTCGCTAAGTACAGAAAGGATGAAGACGAAGGCGTCACTGACTTTGAAATGGCTTCAGGCAATGAATATCCTTCGATAGCATTGAACATTGGTGGCGAAGATCCGGAGGCGGATGTACGCGAAAGGGGCAGGCTGAAATATTCCGCTGATTCGATTGATTTCTTTTCGGAAGAAGGAGAGGCTGGAATTTCAGCATCAAACAGGATCAAGGGGGTGGTGTTGCACGAAATACTTTCCCGGATGATTGTGGCTGAGGATCTGGATAAGGCGGTGCGTATATCCTTCGAGTCAGGAGACCTGGACGAGTTGGAGTTCCTTCCTACTTTTACCTTGCTGCGTGACAGGCTTGATCAAGTGAAGGAGTATGGGTGGTTTGACTGCACTCCGGAGGAGGTGATGAATGAGGCGACCCTTATAGACGATGACGGACAGATGTATCGCCCTGACAGGGTAATCATAAAAGACGGCAAAGTGACGGTCGTAGACTATAAGTTCGGTGAACATTATGATATATATGACTCGAAACTCAGACACTATGCCAGGATTTGGAAGAAGATGGGATATGAAGATGTCTCGGCCTTGTTGTGGTATGTGCACACAGGCGAAGTGAGGACTGTCGTCTAGGGAATCAATGAATTATTTCTTAGAAAAATCAAAACAGTTTCTTATATTTGCAGGTTGTGATATAATATAAAGTGAAAGATATGGAGAATAAGGATATAGATACCTGCAAGCTGCTCTATAATACTGAAAGAGTGAGGCTTTACATACCTGAGTATGGCAGGAATGTGCAGAAGATGGTAAATTACCTGAAGACTGTGGAGGATAGGCAGAAGCGTAATGAACAAGCCAGGGCTATCATCAAGGTGATGGAGATCCTTAATCCATCTGTGCACCTGGAGGAGGATTTCGAACACAAGCTCTGGGATCATCTTTTCATCATTTCCGGATTTGAACTGGATGTGGATGCCCCTTATCCTATGCCGTCTCCTGAAAGTCTTGTGACAAAGCCTGAGCCTGTTCCGTTGAATACGAAGCCGATCAAGGCCTCTCATTACGGCAGGAATATAGAGAATATAATTGAATTGATAGCCGGCAAGGAAGATGGGGAGGTCAAGACTGAAATGATACGTCAGCTGGCAATATATATGAGGCAGCAGTATCTGATCTGGAATAAGGATACAGTGGCTGATGCCACGATTTTCCAGGATATCGAGAGACTCTCTGACTATAGGATAAAGGTTCCTGAAGGAATCCAGTTGACACGTATTGATAATGCTGCCGTTTATTCCCGCCCAGGTCAGAACCAGCAGAAGGGAAAGCCGCAGAACTATAAGTTCAAGAACAATAATAACAATAGAATGCGTAACAAGCAGCATAAGTAACATGGCACAGAGCAGGAAAACGAATAAGAGGAAGGAGAAGCGTAACGGCTTCTCATTCTTTTCTGATATGGACCCGGATAGAAAATCTCTGATTCTCAAGGTGACCGGACTTGTTGTGGGTGTGTTTGCGATATTCACACTTGTCGCCTCGGTATCATATCTGCTGACCTGGCAGGCAGATCAGAGTCTGATGTCCTCTCCAGACATGCTGGACCAAGGGGTGGAGGTGTCCAATGCCGCTGGCAAGATCGGTTATCGCTGGGGACATTTCCTTGTCTGCCGTTTCCTGGGGCTTGGAAGTTTTGCCCTTATATTTCTGTTGGGCGTTTCTGCGTTCCGCCTGTTCTTCTGGAACAGAAGCATAGGCTTCCTTAGGATGACCTTCATTACTGTAAGCGGTGCCTTCCTTTCTTCACTTATACTGGCGTTCATCTCAATGCAGTTTACTTCCGATGTTTTCTTTGGAGGTGGCTTGGGCGGCGATGCCGGTCATGGAGTCATTGGATGGCTGGATAATCTTCTGGGAGGAATAGTTGTCGGAGTGATTCTTCTTCTGCTTTCCGTTATTTGGCTTCTCTTTGTGAGCGGGCGCTTTGCGCATTGGTTCGCAGTGGCGGGAATGGAGAGAAAGCAGCAGACTGTATCGATAGAAGATATGGATCTGAGTACACTTTCAGAATCCATAAAGGATAATGAGACACTCCCGGAGGAGGAAGTCTTCTCTGGAGATATGATATCCGGAGATGGAATCAGTGAGATACTCATCCCGGAAGAAGGTGATGTCTTTGTCGAAGAGTCCGCAGTAACTCCTGACCCGGAACCAGACTTCGGAATAGAAGCAGATCCGGTATCTGCAGTGTCAGAACCGGAAATCGTGATCGAAACTTCAGCCGATGCCGAAGGCCTCAAGAATGAGGGACAGGAGGGGATCGAAATAATCAGAAACTATAATCCGGATGAATTGGTGACTGAAGAACTCGAGCGTATCGACAATAGAGCCGAGCTTGAGAAATATGAATTTCCGTCCATAGATCTTCTGGATGATTATGCTGATGGTCAGCATACTGTTTCAAAGGAAGAACTTGAGATCAATAACAACAGGATCCGGGCGACCTTGATGAACTACAAGATCGAGGTCATGCAGGTTTCTGCCGTAGTAGGTCCGACTGTGACTCTATATAAGGTAGTTCCAGCTCCAGGAGTGAAGGTCTCTGCCATCGAGAATCTTCACAGGGAGATCGGCATGTCATTGGGAGCTAAGGGAGTGCGTGTCGTCGTTCTTCCTGACTGCGTGGGTATAGAGGTCGCAAACAGAGAACCATCAATCGTCCCTCTGAAAAAGACATTGAATGATGATTCGTTCAGGAATACAAAATATGAACTTCCTATTGCGATAGGATATACCATCACAAGGAAGGTAAAGACGTTTGATCTGGCTTCTGCGCCTCATCTTCTCGTGGCAGGTGCCACCCAGCAGGGTAAGTCGGTCGGATTGAATGTGATAATATCATCCCTTCTATACGCGAAACATCCGTCTGAGCTGAAGTTTGTCTTCATTGACCCTAAGATGGTGGAGTTCACAGCTTATAATGAGTTGTTGAAGCATTATCTTGCTGTAATGCCTACTGCTGCAAACGATGAGGATGAAAGGGAGCACGCTATCGTCAAGGATCCGCGTCAGGCCGAACTGATTCTCAATTCTCTCTGTATCGAAATGGATGAACGTTATAAACTTCTGGCATTGGCTGGGGTCAATAACCTGAAGTTGTATAATGAGAAGTACCAGAATAGGTATCTTCTTCCTACAGAGGGACATAAATATCTGCCTTATCTGGTAGTGGTGATAGATGAGTATGCCGATCTGACAATGGCAGGCGGTGCAGGACCGGACGCCAGAAAGTCTGCCAAGAATATCGAGTCTGCAATTGTTCGTCTGGCACAGAAGGGTAGGGCGGCCGGTATACATGTGATCATAGCTACTCAGCGACCTTCAGTTAATGTCATTACAGGTCTGATCAAGACCAACTTCCCTACGAGAATCGCATTCAGAGTCGTTTCCCGCGTGGATTCAGCTACTATTCTGGATACTAATGGAGCCGAAAATCTTATAGGTAAGGGAGATATGCTGTATTATGCAGGAGTTGAAATGGAACGTGTCCAGTGTGCTTATGTAAGTATGGCAGAAATCAATAAGATTACCCGTTTCATCGGGGAACAGACCGGATATAGGAAGTGTTACAATACCCCATATTATCTGCCTGTACCAGAATCCCAGGATGGTGAGATAAGCGGTGGAAATATCGATATGCAGAATATCGATCCTCTGTTTGCAGATGCTGCACGTATGGTGGTCACTACCCAGAAGGGCTCTACATCAGATCTTCAGAGACGTTTAGGTATGGGATATGCAAGGGCCGGTCGAGTGATGGATCAGTTGGAGGGTGCAGGTATTGTAGGCCCTCAGGAGGGCTCAAAGCCTCGCCAGGTGCTGGTCGCAGATCTTGCCGAACTTGATGAAGTGCTTTCGCATTTTATAAGATAGTATGAAATATATCGTGAAACATATGATCGCAGGCTTGCTGGCTTTACTGCCGGCAGGCATAGCTGCTCAGAACACCGCCCTTCTACAGAAACTGTATGATGGCTTTGCTTCGCATTGTATAGCCATGGATTGCGAATATGCTGTCGTGACCGACGGCATATCATCAAAGGGAGAGTGTAAAGTAGAAGTACAGGGGATCTGCTATAGGATGCAGGGATCCGGGTTGGATATATTCTGCGATGGTGAGTCAGTATGGGTTATGGATTCAATGGCGAAAGAAGCCATTGTAGAACCAGCTACCGGTGACTCGTTCTCATATATGTCGAATCCTGCCTTGTTGTTCAGGGATATGGATAAGGTGTTTACTGTCGTTTCATCTGCTCCGGCTGGAAGCTGTGTCAAATACCAATTATCTGCCTGTGAGTCATGTGGAATCGACAAGGCGACGCTGGAAATAGACAATAATGCTGTACTGAAAACTGCCGGATTTACTATGGATGATGGCAGCGTTATGAATATCAAAGTGTTGTCGATGACGTCACAGCCTTTGAAAGCAAAAGACTACTTTTATCCTTTCGATATTTCTGCTGAATGGATCGTAACTGATCTGAGATAGATACAGAAGCTGCTACTACCAGCTGCCACCGGCTCCGCCACCACCAAAGGACCCGCCGCCGAATCCGCCGAATCCGCCACTGAATCCACCTCCTCCAAAAGATCCGAAGTTCCCGGAACTGCCTGATGACCGTCTCTGGCTTCCATAATAGGTTCCGGTGGTAATGACCGGCCCTGTGTAGGTGCTTCTGCCACCGCCATTGTTGTTCCGGTTGTTTTTCTTGGCCTCCTTACTGAGCAGATACATTAAGCAGATAAAGGCTATAAGTATTATAATAATTACGACCTCCATATCAGAAGGACCGCTTTCTTCTCCATCTCGGGGCTCTGAGATTTCACCTGATGCCAACTGCATAAGTGTAATGCATGCCTCTGATACTCCTTTATAATAATCGTTTTCCATGAAATGAGGAATCATATCATGGTTGATTATTCTCTTTGCATATGCATCAGGAACAGCTCCCTCCAGGCCATAGCCCACTGCTATGAATACCTGTCCTGAAGAGGATGTCTTAGGCTTTACCAGAATCACGATACCATTATCGAATTTGCTTGATCCTACACCCCAGTCCAGACCAATACGTGTGGCATACTCAGATGCTTCGTATCCCTCCAGATCCTTTACCGTGATGACCGCTATCTGATTTGATGTGGAATCATCGAATGCTACGAGCATTCTTTCAAGTTCAGTTTCCTGAGATGGGGTGAAAAGATCGCTGAAATCATTGACCAGTCTTGCCGGACTTGGTCGTGAAGGGATGGCGTCTGCAATGCAGGATATGATAATGGCAGACAGTACCAGAATATATCGTTTCATAATATTGTCCTTATTGGCCGAATGAAATTTCATCCGGCTGCTCGTTTATGTCCTCAGGGCTGTAAGGAAAGAAAGTTCTCAATTTCGCGCCTACTGCAGTGACAGCTTCAGCTAGACCTTCGGCAAATTGCCCATCCTTGAATCGTGCAGACATGATCTCTATTACATCCTCCCAGAAATGTTCGTCAACACGCTCGTTTATCCCCTTGTCGCCGATGATTGAGAAAACTTTTGTATTGCATGCCAAGTATATGAGTACCCCGTTTCTGAGTGCCGTCCTATGCATTCCAAGTTTCTGGAATACATCTTGCGCTTTTTTCACGGGGTCGATGCTGCACTGGTCATCGATGTGGATGCGGATCTCGCCTGAGGTCCCTTTTTCTGCAATTCTGACCGCGTCCACAACAATTTTCTGCTGGTCCGCGGTCAGGAAATCTTCAGGTCTCATCTTGTCTGTTTTTAGAATTCTACCTTTGGCGCTGTTTCTGCTCCTGCCTGAGCTTCGAAATATGCTTTCTTCTCGAATCCGAACATCGATGCGATGATGTTATCCGGGAATCTTCTGATGCCTGTGTTGAAAGCCTTTGCAGCCTCATTGAATTTCATCCTTTCGGTGGCAATGCGGTTTTCTGTACCTTCAAGCTGTGCCTGGAGTTCAAGGAAATTCTGGTTTGCCTTGAGTTCCGGGTAGTTCTCCTGAATAAGAAGGAGTCTTCCAAGAGCCGATGATAACTCTCCCTGTGCTGCGTTGAACTGAGAAAGAGCCTCCGGGGTAAGGTCGGATGGGTCTACTGTTACCTGAGTCGCTTTAGCACGCGCGGAAACTACGTTTTCAAGGGTCTGTGATTCGTGAGCTGCATATCCTTTTACTGTTGATACAAGATTAGGAATGAGATCCGCTCTACGCTGATATACATTCTCTACCTGTGACCATGCTGCCTGAACAGATTCGTCC
>JAEIGA010012623.1_pt1 | contig 12826 bp, 14 predicted proteins | sample 9270691 | NCBI WGS metagenome assembly JAEIGA01 (sample SAMN17057246, study PRJNA624740) | gut metagenome | biome: biome; isolation source: fecal sample | host: Bos grunniens | place: China: Xizang | collected 2019 | reverse complement strand
TTTTTACGGCCTGGATCCGGCCCCGCTCTCGTTCCGTCTCAATGCGCCAGGCGAATTGTGCGCACAACTCTCCGAAAAGTCGCACCCCTATAGCACTATATCTATGATATACTATAGCCGTGCCGGTAATTAGTGGCATGCACATTGAAAAGGAGATATGATTATGATTGTTGAAGAGATAGCACCAGCTGCAAGAGCTGCCGGATGGGAGGGTGATGCAGATGATCAGGATTAAAGAATTGATTAATACTATGTCTGATCAGGAACGTTTGGATGCTGTGATCCTGATCGAGCATGGAAAAGGTCAGCGATATAATACAAAAACAATGCCGGAAATGTTTGAAGATTACGGAAACCGTGGTGTAAAAAGCTGGATCACTGACAAATATTATAATGAGCGCGGTGAGATCCGGATATCAATCTTTATTGAATTAAGAGGAGGTAATAATAAATGAGCGAATTTATATTTGACGTGCTGCTGCTGGTAATCGGAATTATTATAGGCCGGGGCTATACTTTGGATCAGATTGAGGAAGGAAGGTGATCATGAATGAAAAAAATCCCGACATTATTCGAGCGTGAGTTTGACAACCACCGAGTGATATCCTGCAGGCCGATTGTAACACCGGGTCTTGAATGGGTATTAGATGGCGATGGCATTGCGACTGTAAAATATGACGGTGCATGCTGTGCGATATTAAGCGGCATATTTTATAAGAGATATGATGCCAAAAAAGGAAAGCAGCCTCCGTTAGGTGCCATCCCCTGTCAGCCGGAGCCGGATCCAATTACAGGGCATTGGCCGCACTGGGTGGAAGTCGATCGAGATAATCCGGCGGATAAATGGTTCTTGGCAGCATTTGATGAAAGCAGAACGTGCGGGCTTGATGTGACAATTGATGCAACTTATGAGGCAATCGGCAAACATTTTCAGGCCAATCCATATAAAATGGAAATTGATTTACTTGTAAAGCACGGCGAGGATATTATAAAAGATTGTCCTAGATCATATGATGGTATCTTTGCTTATCTACTGAAAAATAAAATTGAAGGTATCGTATTTTGGCAGGATGGGGCTCCTCGTTGTAAGATAAAGCGCACTGACTTTAATATTCCGTGGCCAACTTGACAACCGCTATATAGTAACTATATTATATAGGCACATAAACCAAACAGCAAACGAAAGGAGATATGATTATGTTTGCAGAATTAAACAACACTTTACCGGAATTTACCTTTGAGCTTACTAAGGACATCAAGCTTGAGTTTACGCCGCTTAAAGGCATCAGCCAGAGCAAGCCGCTCACCGTCAAGATGATGTATCTGAACACGAAGGGAAAGTTTGATCCTCAGTATGTAGTAGTTTGTGAGGATCCGGATCAGGAGGGCAGATACGTAGGAGTTAATCTGCCGAGCTTTATGACAGAAGAGGTTGACGTGATCCGCAGGGGAAAGGAATACGTAGATGCAATCAATGCCGGAAAATGTGGATTGAAATGCGGCCCGAAGCGAACAAGCTCCAACGGCAGGGATGTATATCGGCCTGTATGGGTTGATCTGGAATAACTTACCATTCTTAAACCCCCAATACCGCAGCACCACCAAAGAAAAGTGCATCCTTGACAGGATGCTCTTTTTATGCTATTTGTAATTGTATAGACAACTATAAACTATAGCAAACAAAGGAGGCTATATATGGCAGACAAGTATTTAAACAATAATGCTGTGTATTCTCTGGTCAATGAAGCTTACAAACAGGCAGTAGGCGCTAAGGCGATCGCAACGGAAGATCTGACCGACTTTTGCGAGTGTGGAGCCGCTTATGATACTCTGATCAGTGACAATGCATGGAAGGAACAATTCACAAAGGCCCTGCTGCAGCAGGCGGTTAAAAACTTTTACACGGATACTTCATACAGATCCGAGTATCGTGATCCGTTTTTTAAGGATTCCCGCCGTTTTGGTGCGATCTCTCAGATGATCAGTGCAGAAGCTCCGGAAGCTGTAGAGAGCCACGCATGGCAGAATTTTGTATCCGGATCCAGCACGGTTGGCGTTTATACTCTCTATCTTCCGAGCGTATCCGCAAAATTTTATGGTAAAAGCACAAGCTGGGAAATTGATATCGCAATCACTGGCGAACAGTGGGACACCGCTTTCAAGAATGAGAGCGAGTTGGAACAGTTTGTATCATTTATCATGATGACCGTCGACAATGCCATCGTAACACATCTGGAGGACTGCTCCAACATGAACCGTAACAACGCGATCGGCGAGTTGATCGACTATGCATCAGGGGTATCTCCGGCAGGCGTTCATGTCGTGGATCTTGTCGCTCTCTATGCAGCAGAAACCGGGGATCAGACTTTGACAACCAAAGAGGCATTCATGGCGAGTGATAAGGCTATGCGTTTTGCTGCAGAGACAATTGATAAATATACCGGGTATCTCAGCAAGATGAGCACACTGTTTAACGTAGACGGCAAGAAGAAATTCACGCCGAAATCCCGCCAGGTATGCCAGATCCTGCAGCACTTCTATAGCCGCATGAAATCCGTGAGCTATGCAGATGCATACAACATGGACTTTGTAAAGCTCCCGGGCTTTGATGCTGTTCCGTATTGGCAGGGCTTTGGAGCTGCCTCCAATGGTGCTGTAGACTTTGATGAGGTATCGACTATCAAGGTTAAGACATCCGAGGGTAACACGATCAGCCAGAGCGGTATCGTTGGCCTGCTCTGTGATGAATGGTGGTGCATGACAACTGTCCTGAGTGAGAGAGTCGCTCACACCCGCCATGATCCTGAGAACCTTGACCAGTTCTATTACCAGTTCCGCGATCAGCGAATTTGCAATCTCGGTCAGAATGCAGTTGTTTTCGTTCTGAATGATGTGAGCCAGCAGAATAACAGCAAGAAAAGCAAGTAAGCACTTTACAACCACATAGAGAAGAGGGTCGGTTCTTGTGTCCGGCCCTTTTTTCAGAATAGGAGGAAAAAAAATGGGAAATGTAAATATGGATGCGACACAGATCCACAACAACGATAAAAACGCGCCGACAGTGCAGATGGCATTGGACTCTCTGAAGCAGCTTTCCGGAAATCTGTCAACCCTTGTTGGGGAGCTTTCCGAGGATGTGCTGGAAAAGTCCGATAAAACAGACATTGCTCCGATCTTTGACGATACGGCTGCCTATATGCCGGATGATCTGGTTTACTATGAAAACCAGCTCTACATTTTTAACACGGACCACGATCCGGGAGATTGGAATGCTGAGGAAGTAACAGCCGTTAATCTTAATACAGTGCTTGGTGATATCCGGAGCCAGCCGTCCGGACTGCAGGTAAAAACAAAATCCTATACAGGCACCGGAACAAATCCAAACGTGATCAATTTTGGGCAGGAAACCCCGGCGATGATTTTGGGCATCTTTGCGGATCCGGCGGAAACATTTACCACCGAAAATTATGAGATGGTCGGGCCGTTTGGATGGGGTGATATGCTGACCATGTCCTATTGGAGCACACAGTCGGGAGGAGTGCCAACAACCAATAACGGTGGCACAAACTTAGCACGTATTACCTATACCGGAAATAGTATTTCCATCGCTGCAAACAACGCATCAGCTGTAGGAAATTACAACGGACAGAAATACGTTGTTAAGTATCTGGCATAATAACAACCCCGGCGGCGGGATCCGTTGCCGGGGAATTTTAAGAAAGGAGTGCTATTAATGGAAGCAGTTGACAGCAGCAATATCCAGAGGCCTGTAGGCTTCTGGGGGTCCATGAAGGAAAAGCACAAACGCATCATAGAGGAATACGATGAGACACAGGCGGCTTTTGAGTTTCTTTTGGGCATGTTTGAGTATGAGGGCCTGCCGGAGACGGTTCGCCCGGAATATCTCGAAATGTATCTTTTGACCAACGGTATCGCAGCGATCCGCCGGGATGATAAGGGCGATGGCGAATATTATGCAATGATGGCGGATAATTGCGGAGCTCCAACCCCGTATGGATACGGCGAAAAGATCATAAGCCGAACATATAACGGTCATGTATATGAGGATGGGATCAGTGATGATGTTGTAGCTTGGGGTTGGAATAACCTATCAAAAACGCCTTGCATGGATGCTTATCGTGTTGGCTCCTATGTGGCAGAGATCGATACCTCTCTGGATCTTTTAGTTTGGTGGAGCAGAGCCAGCAAGCTCTTTATAGCAAGCGACAACAAAGCAAAAGAGATGTTGACGGAGGCATTTCAAGCGCTTAAAAAGGGCGTGCCGATGGTGATCCGATCCGAAAACATACTTGCTGAGATCGAGGCAGGAAAGAAAGCGATCGAGGCGGAAGATCTTTCTGATGTGGATTATGCCGACAAGCTGGAAAAGCTGGCATTTATCCGTGAAAAGCGTTTTGACTGGTTTAAAGACCGCTACGGAATGTGTGCCCGGGATACCGGAAAACGTGCTCAGGTATCCATTGACGAGGCCAACGGTGGCACGGGCTCCTCTATGATCTTTCCGCTCAATATGTTAAAAGCACGTCAGGAGCTGATTGACGAATGCAACCGCAAATTCGGCTGGAATGCATCTGTGCATTTTGCCGGAGCATGGCTTGGCGAGATGGAACGCTACGAGACTACCGTGATTGAAAATGGTGAGCTTGATATAGACAATTATGATGCAATCGAGCAGCAGAACGGAGAAGAGATTGGAGCCGATAACGGAGCCAATAACGGAGACGAGATTGGAGCAGATAATGAGCAGATTAAAGAGACAGCTGACGGAGCGGATGCTGAACCGAACAACGAACCGGGAGATCCTGATGCGGGAAGTGGTCAGGGTGAAAACGGGGGAAGTGATAACCAACAGGCGGAAATTGTCATCAAAATACAGGGAGGTGATGAGAAATGAGGGCTTCCTTAAATAAGCTGCTCCGGCAAGATACTCATTATGAATATAAGTGGGAGGGCACTTATATTTATAATCCGGAGGCACATGATGAGGACCCGGCAACGGGTATCATGTCATATACCGTATTTACGGATTCGATGTTTCGCGATATTATCCGCAATCTCTACGGGGAGCGCGTATATAATGATTATGACGAGGATAGTATTGGTATTGCTGACGTGCTGGTTAATTTTAAGCAGGCCGTCCGGATCTGGATCTCATCCCGTGATGAAGAGATCGGGCCCCTGATGTATGCCCTCTCTCTTAAATACAATCCGATCGAAAACTACCACGGCTCGGAGATCAAGTTAGGCACGATCAAGGACACCACAAGCCATACTTTGGAGTTTACTGATCGCAAGGACATTGAGACGGATGACAGTTATACGGAGCACAGTTATACTGATTATAAAGAGACCGAGAAGATTGACGAGACCACAACCACAGGTTATGGCTCCGGTAATACGGCGTATAAAGAAACCTATGTAAATGCGGAGCAGACCAGAACCAGCAAGATCTCGGCAGATGATTCGGTTGATTTTGTCAATAATACGCAGGATGTAGATGCTCAGCATACCGACAGCAAAACGATTGAGAACGATATCTCAAACAGCAGACAGACCGGGCAGAACGGCAACACCAAAGAGATAACCGGAAGTTGGAAGGATGCACACGGGATCCCTGCAGGCGGTGAGGGGCACGTGCTTCAGAAAGTCGGTGTTGAGACAACCAGAAACGGCGGGCAGGTTGAGGATAATTACACGATCGAAAAGTTTGGAAATATCGGCGTAACAACCACGCAGCAGATGCTGGAGAGCTCTTACGAGCTGGCTAAGAGATCCGTGGTTTATATGATGCTCCGGGAGTTTTGCGAGTTGTATACCTATATCAGTGAGGAGGTGGACTGATGGCGATCTCAATGAGCTTATATCAGGTATCAGATGATATCAATGTTATGGGTAAGAGCATCCCAACGGCAACCAGCACGCACACGATCCTATTAAAAGAGGGGTGCTCTGTGGATCGTCCGGTGGTAACATTTTCCGCGATGGCATCCGCGATAGCGCCCCTCAATTATGCATATATTGATACATTCCAGCGTTATTATTTTATCACGGAGCGTAAGAGCTTGGTCAATGGTGTTGTTGAGGTGACGTTGGAGAGTGATCCGCTGCAGAGCTTTATGACGGAGATTAAGGCACGTAATGCAACGATCACGAGAAACGAAAATCTGAGGCAGGGCTATCTTCCGGACTCCGGATATAATGCCATGGCATACGAGGGAGTGCAGCATATCGCATTCCCGAATGCGCTGGAAGATAGCTCATACATTTTAGTGACAGTGGGGTGATGAAATGGCGGACCAATTCTATATGAGTTTTAAAAGCGTAGGCGGCTTATTATCAAGCGTGCTTCTTCCGTCCCTGGCTTCCATCGGATCCGGTGACAATCAGACACGGCCCACTTATAGTGATGATCATTTCAACGAGTGGCAATGCGGAAACTGGGTGGAAACACAAGCAGAAGCTTTTCTGCAATGGGAAAGTTATTACAAGCCTTGCGGAATTGCTATTACTACCGTTGGCGACTTAACGACTTCCACAAACTTATCCAACTATTTGATATCGCATAACCACGTATCAGAAGGTAGCGCATGTTCTCTTGCGGAATTCAAAATTGTTGATAGCCAGGGGGACCCCGTGCCAAATGTGCGTTTAGCTCTGCGTGCTTTTGTATTTCCAAACGACACTACAATTCGCTATTTTCTGGCAAAAGGCACGGAACTTAACAACGTTTGGTCGTATACGACAATTACTTCGATATCGCCAATGACTATCGATATAGGGTCAAGCGGCGCGCGTGTTGCGTGTGGGGTATATACGGGCGCTACGGAAGGTGGAAGCCCTACAGATGTAGGTTATGGCTTCGGGTTAATCGGTATTGGCGCCGTTTCACACGGTTATCGTTTCGGCGGATATCTTCAGATGTGCAATGCCACTACATTATATAATCTAGTAAACGGCATTCCGGAAGGGGAAGAGGATTCCCCGGAATACGGCCCCGGATCACAGCCTGGCGGTTATGGTCCGGGCGGTGGCGGAAGCGGTGGGCCGGATCCGACCTTTGACGGCACATCTGATCCTTGGGTTGATTACCCGCAAAAACCCGGAATAGCAGCTCTTGGGCTTGTCAACCTTTATAAATGCGATGTTGGCAGCCTTGTAAATCTGGGAGCGGAATTATTCCCGGATATTAATTTTCCTACAAGCCTCTCTGATGTTGGGGAGGTGATCGCTGCAGTATCGGACAGCATATGGAATAGTAAGTTAATCGATTATATTGTGTCAGCACACATTATCCCGGTTAACGTTGATGTTGGTAGCGCTCCATTGGAAGATATTAAAGTGGGAACCAGAACCATGACAGGTATCCTCGCGCGCAGGATCTCCAACGATATTATAGAGTTTGATTGCGGATCTGTACATGTGGATGAGTTTTATACCAATTTTGTCGATTACAGAGGCACCCGCTGCAAAATTTACATCCCCCTGTACGGCATGGTAGAGTTAAAACCGGAATACTGGCAGAGTGCTACTTTATCTCTGAAATACTTATTTAACGTGGTAGATGGCTCTTTTATTGCACAACTCTACTCAGAAGTCCAGAGGCATCAGGCACCTTTTAAGGCGATGATCGGACAATATACCGGATGTGCATGTGTGCATGTGCCGATGACCGGAGCAGAATATGCATCCATGTTTGGTGGTATGATCGCCAATGCCGGTGGTATGGTCTCCGGAATTGCAACCGCCAACCCGGCCATGGCTGCAACGGCTGCCGTTGGATTCGCGCAGTCTACGGCAGGATCAGGAGCGCAGGGCAGCAACGCTTATAATGCATCTGCAGGGTTTTATGGATACCCGTGCCCGTATCTGATCATTGAGAGACAGGTGAGCCATTTTTCAACGGCGTATCCGAGAGAGCAGGGCCTTCCGTTGCTGGTTGAGAAAAAGATCGGTGACTGCTCCGGGTTTACGATTGCAGATCATATCATTTTGGATGGCATCCCCTGCACGGAGGCGGAAAAGGAAAGGATCCGGTCATTATTCCGGAGCGGTGTTATTATCAGATAAGTACAATTTATTGGACAGAAAAACCCCGGGTTATCTCGAAAGATTCCGGGGTTTTCCTTTTGCATTATAGGAGATACTATTATGCTCTACCCATATTATAACATATCAATATATTTATCAACAAAATTTTTTTGGCTGTTTGTCCGATAATGCCAGAGATCACGATCCAGCAGCTCCCACAGAAAATGGTCAACGTTGCTGATTCCCGTGCCGTGCCTATACCTGGCATCCTCGATCTCATCCATGGTATAGATCACGCTATCCGGGTAGATCTTTGTGGCCTTTTGCACGCGCACATGATAGCCGTATTTTTTGGACCGCATCAACTCCAATCTTACAAGATTTAGGCCCATCTTAATATAATGAGTGCGATCAATTAGCTCAGCATCCTCATCCTCAATATCCCAATGCTTACAGATCTGCACATTCCAATCACCCTCGCCTGTGATGGCATAAAGCATCGGGTTTTTAAAACCAAAGTATTCTTTATTTAGTCGGGCGCTGTTCTTATCGTTCTGGTCAATCTTTTCGACATAGATCTTGGTGCCCCCGGAGCTCGTGCAGATATCGCAATCCCCTCGCTTGAGTTTTTTGATCTGCTCCTCGATCTCAAACTCTTCAAAATATTCAGAGTATTCATCAATCGCGTTACTCATCATGATAATGCGAACTCCCTGCCGTTTACGGATGATCGTACTCAATATATCCATAAAATAGATAAACTCATTATTATAGGTTTTCCCCAGAACCTCATCAAATATGATCCAATCCCCATAGGGTGCATTATAGTTTGATTTATAGGTAAAAGACTGATCACAGGATAGCTCATACATAAAATGTATGTTTGTCTTTTCCTCAATCTTTCCGTTTTCTGAGAGCTTACAAAATACCCATTTATTCGCATAGTAGTAAGCATAATTCCAACGGCCCTCGGTGAGCTTTTCAATATACCCACAGGATAGTACAGTTTTCATAAGCTCTTGCGCAAATTTAGGCCGGAGCTGGTCCTCTTTCTGCCGGATGTATTGTGTCACAACTCCATAGAGTTTAAACAGGATCAGACCTAGTATTAACATTGTTGTTGTCTTTCCAACACCACGCTTAGAAAACAGCCAATAATAGCTGCAGTGATTAATATTATTCACATCCAACGGGATATGGAACGGATCATAAACAACATCCTTAGGCATTTTGAGCTTGTTCCATTCTTTCCGGATCAGCTTCCAATCCCACTTTGACGGGGGAGTATAGCCCCGACTGCAGAACCAGCCCTCGGTGCTTACCTCTTCCACGGTGTTGTCTTCATTGATGACTTCAATCGTCTCTTTTTTCTTACGCATAAATTTCTCCTATTCTGCCCTGTTTGTAGGCTTGCACTTGTTCAAATAGAGTATAGAGTTTTTTATCGGTTATGTCAAAATCGACCGGCACTAGGGTGATTCCGCTCTGACATTGGATGGTCTCACTATTGCCCTGATCGTCCACTACCTCGATCATATACGGCTCATCGTGGTAGACCGGGCGGAGCTTTCCGGTGTCCTCGCCCTCAAATGAAAAACCATAGATACTAAAAAATTGCATCGGATCATCCGGGAGAAGGTCAACGGCAACTTTAGGCAGCCCGGCAACGCATAGATGCCAACCGATCTCGGATTGTTCCCACTGGCACGTGCTGCTGTTCCATTCAAAGTCAGAGACAGAGCGATAATACATATATCGTTTCGATCCCAATGTTTTAAACATAACCGGGAGTGGTGGATTATACAGCTTATTGGCGAGCTCATCATCCCACTCGCCGATACCCCGGCCTAGTTTGCCATAGAATGCTGGATCCTGCAGGAGCGGGTTGCGTTCGTTCTGCTTGCGGATCATCTTATTCTCAAATTCAAACAGCTCAAAACATTTGCCTGCAGGATCCGGGATAAATTTGAGCGAATCAGTATCATAGTAGAGCGCGTGACAGCCGGGGCAATCGTGCTCAAGCCTATAGAGCATATCACAGAGCTTGTATCTACTGTGTGCACATACCCAGATGCCCCAATCGTAGCTCAAAAAGCGATCATTGAGCTCTTGCTGGATGTCAGTATAAGATTGATTGGTATCCGTCCATTCATTGCCATCATAGCCAACATTGACCTGATAGACCGCTTTAACGAGCATGCCAAAGTATGTATTCACATCTGCTTTTTTGAGCGCATAATCCGGAGTGCCGGAGAGCCCGGCAACCTTTAAATTATTCTTTTCCTTGTAATCCTCGATCAGGCAGCGGAGCAGGAACTCAGGGAGCGGGCCCCGGTCCGAGATCTGGATGCCTACGATCTCCACAGTATCATAATGATAGAGCATCTTATAGATCTGATAATCCAGCTCGGTTTGCATGACCTTTACAAACTCAGCACGCCTTATCCTGCCGTTGTCTAGGCCATACACCGGATCATGCGCCATCGGCATATATTCCATGACTTTGGATCTGCTCTCATAGCTGTGATCCGTGGTTGCTTCGAGGTTATGATAGATACAGGTTAATTTTATGCACTTAGAAAATAAAAGCTGCAGGAAGTCCTCCGGCTCATCGTCAAATTCCCACATATTTTCTGATAGCTTGACCTTTTTAAATTCCGTAACCGGAAAGTATTTTGTCAACATACTATAAGGATAGGAGCTTGTGATATCGCGCATCTGCACATGATGGATCTGATCTATATAGCGGATGTTTCCATGCACAAATCCACCACGGAATAGATAGCGCTGCTCCATGATCACTTCCAGCACGGTCGGCTGTATGATCGCGACTTCATTTTGATCAAAATGATCTGCAACCATTGCTTTCTTGACTTTCAATAGTAACCGGGCCGTATTGGTCAGCGGCGGACGCTCTCCTGGCATGCAAAAGCGGTTAAAATAGAGATCTTCAAACTCATTGAGGATAATAACGTCCTCGTTGATATAGCGGAGCTCCTGCTCAGATAGCGGGGTTAGAGTGTTGCGCTGTATCGAGTAGTCAAGATCCTTTTTCTTTTTGTGCTTAGTATACATTTTAGAGAGCTGCTGCAGGGAGCAGTTTGTCAGGGCCAGCGAATCCCGGAACTCAATACCGTTTTTCAAAGTCGCTTTCATGCATTTTCGCTTTTCCTTCGAGAAAAAACTCCATTGCGAAAAGTCAAAATTAAGCTCGTGCCTGCAGAAATAAAATTCATAAGATAAATTGTGCACGAGGCAGAGCAGCACGCGCTTGGTTCTGGTCTTCTTATTGTGGCCAACATGATACTGTTTTGCGATCATATCCATCAATTCCTGACACTGCAGCCACGTTTTACAGTGATAAACATAAAACTGATCAGTGCCCGGATGATGCAGCGATATCGTGATGATATAGGGCACGGAAAACATAAATACTGTTGTTGTCTCTATATCCAGAGCCATATTAACACGTATATATTTTGTTGTTGAGATCTTGCCTCCCTTGATCTTTTTTTGCACATCAAAAGACGGCTCCTCTTTTGGAAACTGCAGGGCTCTCATATCAGTTGGATAATAAAATTCTAAAATGAGTGAGCCCATTGCATCATAATAGTATCTCATATTGTTATCTCCTACGGCCTGTCCGCTTCGCTGCTTTCTTTTTGGATGCTGCGCTGGTTGCTAAAATGGTATGCAATTTCTTTTCACGTAAAGCTCTTTTTGCTTCCATCTTCTTACGTTTGGCCTGATACTGTGAGCGGATCTTATCACGTGCTTTATCGTTATATTTTTTGTGGCGAGATTTTTCCGCGAGCTTTTTCACCTGTTCATAGATCTCTTTTGTGGAGTGCTCATGGATGTCAGCCCATCCGGTTTTTTCAATCAGCTCATAGACCAGATCGGCGTTTTCTTCAAACCATGTGTTAATCGTTTTGCGCATTTTCAGAAAATCATTGATCTCTGCGTTGGTATAGTTACGATCTCCGGTATAGGCATTATCAGACCCTCCGGGCACGTTCTGATCCCGCATGGATTGTTGCACTCTATCCCGGATCTGTGTCCATGTGCGCGTTCGATCTTCCAGCTCCCGGAGCTCTTCATCGCTATACTGCTCAATATCGGATCTCCGGCGCGAGATCAAACTATACTGTTGATCATCAGATGTATAGGCCTCAGTGGTTCGGATCGTCTGATAGACTCCTCCGGAGATCCTGTTCTGCCAATATTCAAACTCTTGGGAGTTGAAACCGGATTTGTTTATGATATCGCGCATTCTCTTATTCAATCGCATAACGGCGCGCTGCTTTTCTTCATACGTCATAAGATACCTCCCTAAAATAATGCGTATTCCCTGATAGATACTGCATAGAGTTTATCATAGATCTGATCAATGCAGAATGCAGCTTTCCGATAATGCCCGGCCCACGTGCTGAGCATTTTGGGGGTGATCACATGCGCATCCAGATAATCACAGTAGTCTTTGCATAGATTTAATGCTTTAAGTGTGCTGTCAACGCTTTCCCAGATCTCTGAGACCGCCATAACTACGAACGAATCATTGGCATAAGTAATTCTATCCCTTAATTCGTTTACGGGCTGCACGGGACAATCCGGGCAGTTTTGAGCGTGCTGGATATGAGTGAGAGCCTCGTGAAATAGATCCAGCACTTCAATCATCATACGTCTATACATATTTACCTCCTATTTATGCGGGCACAATCGCCCATGCAATAGTATAACATATAGAGTGCAGATAGCATGTGCGACTTTTCGATGA
>JAEIGA010012622.1_pt1 | contig 12826 bp, 10 predicted proteins | sample 9270691 | NCBI WGS metagenome assembly JAEIGA01 (sample SAMN17057246, study PRJNA624740) | gut metagenome | biome: biome; isolation source: fecal sample | host: Bos grunniens | place: China: Xizang | collected 2019 | reverse complement strand
GTTCTTAGACAAGTTCATTAGCTCATTAAAAACAACTAACGAAATTTACTAAAGTTTAAAAGTACTTGACGTACAATTCTCTAATTAACGAGAACCTCATTTTACTTTATATGCTGTTCATTTTTCAAAGACCAAGTTGTCACTCGCTGCAAACTTGCTTTTCGCAAGCGACTTGATTATCATACCACAAGTTTTTTGCTTTGTCAACACTTTTTTTAAATTTTTTTCAAAATTTTTCAAACTGTTTTTGCGCCTCACTTGCGGTGCTTTACTAATATAACACAAGAAAAACGGATTGTCAATAACTTTTTTAAAAAAATTTTAAAAATTTTCCATTTTTAATTTTTCCAGTTCTTCGCTGTAGTTATTCCACGCATCGTATGCCCCGTTTAAGGCCTCATTGCAGGCATTTATCTTAGCATAGAGTTCTCCTGCTTTTTCAAAATCCGCTCCGCATACTTCAAGTTCTTTGTTGTATTCTTCAATGGTAGCTTCTATAGTTGCAATATTTTCTTCTTCCTTGGCAATCTTTTTTTCGAGGCTTCTTAATTGTCCGTTATATCTTTTTGCAGTTTCATAACTCATTGCTCCGCTTTCGGATTTCGGCTTAAGCTGAGAGTTCTTTTCTTTAGACTCTATTGCAAGAGCTACATAGTCATTGTAATTGCCGCGATAGCCGGTAATCCCATTGGGAGTAAGTTCAAATATACGGTCTGCGGTTTTGTTGAGAAAATATCTGTCGTGGGATACAAATATAACAGTACCTTCAAATTCTGCTATTGCATTGTCGAGAGCTTCCTTTGCGGGGAGGTCCAGATGGTTTGTAGGTTCGTCAAGAATAAGCACGTTGGGTTTTTCAAGCATTATAATAAGAAACATAAGTCTTGCTCTTTCGCCACCGCTTAAAGAACCAACCATTTTGAAAACATCTTCATCTTTAAAAAGCACAAGGCTCAGCTTCGTTCGTATTTCCACCTCGTCCATCATTGGGAAGCGGTCACTTATTTCTGCAAACACTGTCTTGTTGTCAAAGAGCTGCTTCTGCTCCTGGTCGTAGTAGCTTATCTTTGTGTTTTTACCTATCTCTATTTCTCCGTTAAAAAGCTCATGCTTGCGAAGTATGCTTTTTAAAAGCGTGGATTTGCCCACACCATTGGCACCGATAATAGCCGCCTTCTCCCCTCGTTTTACATCGAGGGTTATATTTTTGGCAAGAGTTTCCAATATTCCCGCTTTGGGAATTTGCAGCTCCACGTTTTCCACTGTAAGCACATCATTATATGAACGGAACACACCTTCGAACTTAAAGCGGCAGGTTTCATTCATAAACACGGGCTTTTCCACAGGCTCCATTTTGTCCAGAACCTTCTGACGGCTCTTTGCCATTTTGGATGTAGATGCACGGACTATATTTCTTGCCACGTAGTCTTCCAGCTTCTTTATTTCCTCTATATGTGCATTATAGTGCTTAAGCTCAATCTCTTCGTTTTGTTTTTTGAGAACAAGATACTGAGAATAATTTCCGGTGTATCTTGTAATGACATTTCTTTCTATTTCGTATATGGTATCTGCAAGGGCATCGAGAAAATATCGGTCATGAGAAACAGTAATAACTATACCCTTGTAGGACTTGAGATATCCTTCCAACCATTGCATTGTTCTGAAATCCAGATGGTTGGTTGGCTCGTCCAGCAAAAGAACTTCGGGAGACTCCAAAAGAAGTCTTGCCATGGCAAGCTTTGTCTTTTCGCCTCCGGAGAGGTTTACTATCTTCATATTTTTGTCAAAGGAATCAAACCCCATACCTGTAAGGATGGTGTTGATGCGGGTTTTTATTTCAAAGCCTCCCCTTCTTTCAAAAAGCTCACTTTTTGCCCCATAGGAGCTGAGCACTTTCCGGTGGTCGGGGTCGGCATCGCCCAAAGACATTCTTTCTTCAAGTTCTCTGAGTTCATCTCCCAGCTTCATAAGGTCGTCAAACGCCGCCATCATATATTCCCATATGGTGCTGTTTTCCTCGGGTGTGCTGTCCTGACGCAAAAAGCCCACTCTGGAATCCTTGGGAGTGAGTATTCTGCCCTCATCGCAACTAAGCTCGCCTGCTATAATGCGAAGAAGGGTTGACTTACCTGCACCATTTGGACCGATGAGACCTATCTTCTCATTATCAGAAGCGGTGAGGGAAATGTTCTTTATTATAATATCTGTTCCGTATGTCTTAGTGACATTTTCTACCTGTAATGCCATTTTGATGTTTCCTTTACATATTAATCGTAGCATGCACAAAGCACATAGACCTTTCGTGCTCCGTATGCTTTTAAAATCTTGGCACATTCACCGGTAGTTGTGCCGCTTGTGAATATATCATCTATCAGAAGTACATCCCTGCCGCTTACACGGCACTCGGGATTTACCGATATTGCATCTTCCATATAAAATCTTCTTTCCGGCAACTTCATTTGGCTTAAGGGGTTTATTTCTCTGCTTTTGTACAGAAGCTCCTCCACATTAGCTGTGCCCCACCTTGCCGCAAGCTCCTTTGCAATAACTGCGGTCTGGTTGTATAACCTGTCTCTGCCGGAGGACAAAGGCACAGGACATATTACAGCATCACGCATATATTTTCTGTCTTCGGTTGCTTTGTCCATAAAATATGCATAAGCCTTGGCATAGTATTTTATATTTTCGAACTTATACTTGTGAAAAACGTTTCTTACCTCGCCCTCATACTTCAAAGCGCACACCGCTTCGTCAAAGCTGTACTTGTCATCACGGATACACTTGGACTCGTATTTGGCAGAAGCACATTCCGAACACAGGGGAATATCCGCAAACATAAGCAGGTGTTTGTTGCACACTGCGCAATGCTTGGGGTACAAAAGTTCTACTATAATATAGTACAGTTTTTTAAAAAAGGATTTCAACCACATTTTCTTTAAGCCTCTTGCATAGACCGGAGTAACGTCTGTCCTCGCGGTTGTTATCGACCATATTGTATATAACATCTTCCTTACCTACCAGCACCACAAGATTTTTTGCTCTGGTGACACCTGTATACAGAAGATTTCTGTTGACGAGCATCTGGGGAGCTTCGTACATTGGTATTATAACCGCGGTGAACTCGCTGCCCTGACTTTTGTGTATAGTGACACAGTATGCCAGCTCCAATTCATCGGATATCTCTTTGAAATCGTACACCACCTGACGTTCATCATACATAACCGTGATGGTGGAAAACTCCTTGCGAATTGATGTTACAACACCCACGTCGCCATTGAACACTCCGTTACCAAGCTCGGTGGTTTTTACATTTGTCCAACGGATGTCGTAGTTGTTGCGAATCTGCATAACCTTGTCTCCTTCGCGGAAAAGTCGGAAACCGAAATCGTATTCCTTCTTGTCCTTTGAGGGAGGGTTCAGCACATCTCGCAGTGCTTCGTTTAAATTTATGACACCTGCCGTTCCCTTTTTGGAAGGTGCAAGCACCTGAATATCCAGGGAATCGTAGCCGTATGCCTTTGGTAACCTTTCGGCACAAAGAGATGTAATATACTTAACGCCATCTGCTGCCGAAGGAACATCTGCAAAAAAGAAATCCTTGTCTTTTACATTGAGTATGGGATATTTGCCCTGATTGATGCCATGGGCGTTGGTTACTATCATACTTTCCTGAGCCTGACGGAATATTTCCGTAAGGCGGATAACCTCCACTGTGCCGCTTTCTATAATGTCCTTAAGCACATTGCCGGGGCCTACCGACGGAAGCTGATTGATGTCACCAACCATTACAAGACGGGTGCCGGGGCGAATTGCTTTTAAAAGATTGCCCGCAAGAACAATATCCACCATGGACATCTCATCTACTATTACAACATCGGACTCTATGGGACATTCTTCGTTTACATTGAACTCTGTTTCCTCGTCGTCACCACGGAAGGTAGCCTCCAAAAGTCTGTGGATGGTTTTTGCCTCCAGAGAACACACCTGACTCATACGCTTTGCGGCTCTTCCTGTGGGTGCCGCAAGAGATACGGTAAGACCATTGGAATGCATAATGTCTATTATGGCATTTATAATGGTAGTTTTGCCTGTGCCGGGGCCACCGGTTATAACCACAACACCATTTTGCATGGTGCTTATTACCGCCTGTTTTTGGAGTGATGCAAAACTTAGCTTGTGTTTCTTTTCTATGATATCAAGCTGTTTTTCTATGTCGCCGGTTTTTATCTTATATTTATATTGATTAAGCTCGCCGATTTTGTTTGCCGCATATTTTTCGCAAAGGTAATGAGAATATATATATATATTTCTGTCGCCGTTTATTTCTTCCCCCACACAAAGGCTGTCCCTTACAAGCTTGTCAAGGGCTTCTCTTGCATCGGCATCACCCACGCCCAGAAGCCTTGCCGCCGTAGGCACAAGAATACTTTCGGGAAGATAGGTGTGGCCAAACTGGGTGTTGTATTTGAGTGTGTACAGCACACCTGCTCTTACGCGGTTGGCGTTGGAGACATCAATGTTTAGCTTCATTGCCACTTCGTCTGCGGTTTTAAAGCCTATGCCTTCTATTTCCTCACAGAGAACATAGGGATTGGATTTTATGATATCCACCGCAGCCGAACCAAACTTTTTGTATATCTTAGCGGCGGTCTTTACGGATATGCCGCAATCCTGCAAAAACATAACCAAGGTGGAGGAACCCAACTGAGTCATGTAGCTTTCGTGCATTTTTATTGCCTTGGCAACGCTTATGCCTTTTATTACAGAAAGCCTTTCGGGTTGCTTTTCCAAAATGGAAAGGCTGTCTTCGCCAAATGCCTCCACAATTTTCTTGGCGGTGGATTCGCCTATGCCTTTTATGATGCCCGATGCCAGATAACGGCAAATGGAACCCTTGGTAGCAGGGAGAACCTTTTCAAACACTTCGGTTTTGAACTGTTCGCCATAGGTTGGATGAGTTATCCACTTGCCCGTGAGCTTGACCGCTTCGCCTTCGTTGACACCGTGAAAATATCCCACTGTGATGAAAGCTTCGTCATCGTTTTCTATTTCCATTACCTTGTAACCGTTGTCGGCATTGGAATATATAATGCCAATTACCTCACCGGATACAACTTCATTGCCGGACATCCTGCCACCTCCCTAAAAAGCAATATACTCCTTTATTATACATTTATAAAAGAATGGTGTCAAGTTGGCAAACGGCTAAAAAGGCTCCAAAAATATTTCTTATTTATTACAAAAGTGTTGCAATTTGAAACTATATGTAGTATAATACCTTTGTACATTACACAATAAATGCTGTTTTTTCTAATAGCGGAGGTGAACTGCATCTTGAAAATACTGGTACTCAGTGACACCCACAACACTATATCTTACGCGTCCAAGCTTATAGAAAAGCTTAACCCCGACTATGTGCTTCATCTTGGAGATATATGTGATGATTGTCATCGTCTGGAAGATGCATTTCCCCGAAAACTAATAGTTTCCGTAAAGGGTAACAATGACTATTTTGACAACAGCTACCCTCTTGAAAGATGCTTTGAGCTGGAAGGCAAAAAGATATTTATGTGCCATGGTCATAAGTACAATGTAAAATCCTCCTTGCTGCCCATCAGCTACAAAGGGCGAGAGCTTGGTGCAGACATTGTGTTGTATGGTCACACCCACGCCGCCCATCTTGAAGAGGCAGATGGCGTAATCATAATGAATCCCGGTTGCGGTGGCGGAGGAAGATACGGAATAATAGAAATAAAAGACGACAAAATAGATGCTAAACTGGAACAGTATGAACACTAAACTATCCAAAGAAAAAATTGAATGCTTAAGCCAAATAGCAAAAAACCGCGTGCTTTACTTTGAAAGCCTTACCTCTACCTTTGACAAGATAAGGGAGTATGAGCTTTCTCATGGTCTTACAGTGGTGTGCTCCGCACAGACACAAGGCTCCGGCAGACTTGGCAGAAAATGGGAAAGTGCCGAAGGCGGTGTGTACTTCACCTACTGCATTGCACCACCTTTTAAGGTGCCTATAACATCTATAACCCCGGTGTGCGCATCCGCTGTTCACAAAGCACTTTCAAAGTATGTGGATTGCTCTGTAAAGTGGCCCAATGATATTGTTTGCGGCGGAAAGAAAATATGCGGAATACTAACCCGCAACATTGTATCCGATGGAGAAATCAAAGCTGTGCTTGTGGGCGTAGGCATAAATGTAAATAACGATTCTTTTCCAAAGGAGCTGCCACACGCCACGGCACTAAAAAAGCTTTTAAGCAAAAGCCTTGACGAAAACGAAGTTTTTGAAAAGGTGCTTACGGACATTGTATGTATGTACAATGACATACCCTACCCAAAGACTTTGCAATACTACAAGGACAACTGCATAAACCTGGGCAAAGAAGTGACTATACACTTCTCCGACGGCAAAGGTGATGTGTTGGGTGTATGTACCAACATCCTTGAAGATGGTTCGATGGATGTGCAAACCTCCCAAGGGACAATAAACGTTCACTCCGGTGAAGTGTCGGTAAAAGGAATTTATGAAGAAAAGGAATGAGGTACAAATGATACTTCTTATAGATGTAGGAAACACCAACGTAACAATTGGTGCCTGCGAAGGCAACGAGATAAAAGCCAGTTGGAGAATGACAACCAACAAGGATCAGACCAGCGATGAAATAGGCGTTACATTACGAAACTTCTTAACCTACAATGAAATTGACATTGCAAACATTGAAGGTACTATCATTTCTTCTGTGGTGCCACCCATAATGTACTCCCTCACCCATGCGGTGCGCAAGTACATAGGCACAGAGCCCATAATTGTAAAGAGCAGTTCAAAGATGGGTCTTACCATTAAGGTGGACAACCCCAAGGAAGTGGGTGCAGACAGACTGGTAAATGCAGTTGCCGCAATAAAGAAATATAAGGCTCCCCTTATAATAGTAGATTTTGGAACGGCAACTACCTTTTGCACCATCAACAAAGATAAAGAATATTTAGGTGGCGTAATACTTCCCGGTGTTAAGATAAGCCTTAATGCCCTAGTGGAAAAAACTGCAAAGCTCCCCAGAATAGAAATAGCAAAACCCGAAAGCATAATAGGTACAAATACTGTATCCAGCATGCAAGCAGGTATGTACTACGGCTATGCCGGAAGTGTGGACAACATAGTAACCAAAATCAAAGAAGAGCTTGGTGAAGATGCAACAGTAATTGCAACAGGCGGTCTTGCCAGAATGATAGCAAAAGAAGCAAAGACCATAGACACCATAGACTCCGAACTCACCCTGGAAGGCCTCAAGATAATATACGATAACGAAACTGAAGGGAAAGAAAACAAGTGAGATCACCGATATTTAACGGTTTATATAAATTTTCCAAAATACAGCGAATACCTTTTAATGCACCCGGTCACAAAGGTAAGGTAACAATGAGAGCCCGCAACCTCAGTATGCTGGACTTAAACGGCTCTTCCAAAGACGGAGATGCACTCAACTTAAGAGAACTGACCGCTGTAAGCGAAGACGAAATAAGCAAGAAATACAAAACCTGTCGCACTATGTACTTAAGAAACGGTGCAACAGGCGGTATATATGCAATGATGGGTGCATACTTAAGACCCGGCGACAGAGTAATCGTAGACAGAGAATGTCACCGAAGTGTAATAAATGCACTTATAATACAAGGGTTGGAACCCATATATGTGAAGCGTAGCTTCAACTATCAATACTCCATATGCGGAGGCGTAGACCCCGAGGCTATAGAAAGAGCCATAATATCCTACAGAGATGCCAAGGCGGTAATAATAACCTCTCCTACATACTACGGTGTAATATCCGATGTGAAATCCATTGCAGGAATTTGCCACAGATATGGCGTTAAGCTTCTTGTAGACGAAGCACTGGGAGCCCATTTCGGTTTCTCGGAAAAACTGCCCAAATCTTCCATAAAGCTTGGGGCTGACCTGGCGGTTCACAGCGTACACAAAACCCTCGGTTCCTTTGGAGGCGGAGCGTTATTGCACATAAATGACCCCGAAATAGACTTCCAGAGAATAACCGATGTTGCACGTATGTATGAATCCTCATCAGCTTCACCTGCGCTGCTTTGTACATTGGAAAATGCTGTATACTACGCATTTGAAAATGCCGACCTCTTTGACAGGATGCTTGCAGAAATAGAAAAGTGCAAAAAAGTAATATGTGAAAACACCGCCATAAGGTGGCTTGGCAATGAGCTTAGCGGAACTGATTCCATCTACGAAATGGACCCCTCCAGAATAGTTCTTAATTTCTCTCACGCCAAGATGAACGGCTACGAGGCGGCAAACTTCCTCCGCAACAAAGCCAACATCGAGGTGGAATCTGCCAGCGAAAGCAATGTGGTGTGCCTGGTGAGTATATATAACTCCTCCGGCGAAATCAAGAAGCTGTTTCACGCATTGGCGAGCTTAAGCAAGAATATAAGCGAAAAGACCGCCGTTATAAATGATGTGATAGACAATCGCATTCCCGAAGACCTGGATTTAAGGCTTACCCCCACAAGTGCCTTTCATTCCTCCAGCGAATTTGTGTCTGCGGATATGGCAATAGACCGAATTAACAAGCGCATAGTTTATCGTATGCCCGACGAAATACCCCTTATACTTCCCGGGGAAAGAATAAGAGATTGTCACCTTTTGGAGATATCTAAAATTCTTTCCGCAGATGGTGTGGTTAAGGGTCTTGGCCCGCAGAACACAGTAGAAGTTGTGGGAATTACAGAATCCTTTGGTATATAAACAAAAGGGAATGTAAAAAAAGTCCAGACCGCAAAAAGGCAGGGATAACAAAGAATACAAAGTATAAATTATCCTATAATTCATTTAAAATTACTATAAATGTTGAAAAACATCCGTTTTATCGGATGTTTTTCTTAAAATATATGCCTTTTTGCTATTAATATTTACCGTTGGACCCAAAGAGAAGCATCTTTGTTTTAACAGCTTCCTTAATGTAATCCACCTTTCTGTTGCGGATTGTAAGGTAGTCGCCGCCTTCTGCCATAGCCTTCGCACCGGCAAGGCAAAGGTCGGTGTATATGTTTACTTTGGAAATGCCGTTTTGAATGGTGTTTTTAAAGTCGTCATCGGAAAGACCTGAACCGCCGTGAAGAACAAGAGGAGTGTCAAGAGCAGAGCTTATCTGCTGAAGACGAGCTATGTCAAGGCAAGGCTTGGTTTTGTATGCACCGTGTGCTGTGCCTATGGCAACTGCAAGGGCATCTACACCGGTCTGCTCTACAAAGCTTACGGCTTCTTCGGGAGTGGTGTACATATCGCTGGTTTCGTTGTCGCCGACATCAGCATTGCCAACATGGCCGATTTCACCTTCTACACTTATTCCCATAGAGTGGCATATCTTTACCATTTCTGCGGTGTCCTTTATGTTTTCTGCTTCGCCACCGGCAGAGCCGTCAAACATAATGCTGGAAAAACCAAGCTTGATGGCTTCCATACATCTGTCAAAGGTGAGACCGTGGTCATGGTGGACAACCACAGGAACGGTGGCTCTCTTTGCCGCTTCTATGAGAGATGGGCCAATGAGTTTCAATTCGCCATAGGGCAAGAGGATTTCTGCAGTACCTATGATAACAGGAGAACGAAGTTCTTCCGCTGCGGAAATTACGCCTTCAAGCATATCTGTGTCTGTAGTGTTGAACAAGCCCACTCCGTACTTATTTTTCTTTGCATCTTTCAAAAGCTCATTAAAATTAACTAACATAATATTTTTTCTCCTCTACTTTATCCTGTCATATTTTTCGTTTACAACATATATCTCATTTCTGCTGCGCATGCCGCTTACCGAGTCTGCTTCAAAAAGATTACAAGCTGCTGCTGCACTTGCAAATTCCAGAATCTGCTTATCGTTATAATCATTGAAAAGTCCGTAGAGACAACCTGCGCAAAAGGCATCACCTGCTCCGACACTTCCCTTGATTTTTTCCTTGGGAATTTTCAAAGAAAACACCTTGGTGAATTCTTCACTGCGAACATCATAGGCATAGGACACTGTCTTTGTGTGGATGATTACTTTATCTTTTACACCGGCTTCTGCCATTTTAACCATGGCAGACTTTATGTTGTCTTCCAATATATTGTCCTTTTCGTCATAGGGGCTAAGCTCAAAGGTTGCACAAGCCTCAACCTCGTTCATGATGGCATAGTTGGTATATTTTAATGCGGGTATTACCTTGGCACCATAGTCGGCACCGGAATCACTTACCACATCTATGGAAGTTTTGATACCTTCCTTCTGCACAAGGCTAAGAAGCTTTGCCATGTTTGTGCCGTAGGTAGGGTCGGATTTGTCAAACTCGTCGAGAAGATGTATGTAACCTATGTGGAAAATATCACAGCTTAGGGATTTTACATCAACATCCTCCGCGCCAAATTCTGCATTGGCTCCCCTTTTGTGGAAAAAGGTTCTCTCACCCGAGGGCATACTCATTACATCGGTGAAGCTTGTGGGGGTAGTTTCCGAAAACAAAACTCCCTCTACATCTATTCCGTTTTTCTGAAGCTGTGACAAAAGAAACCTGCCGTTTTCATCGGTGCCCACTTTGCCCAGAACGCTTATGGGTACGCTGCGGTCTATTTTTGCAATGTCAATTGCCACATTGGGAGCGCATCCTCCCACAGCCTGAGAAATTTCGTTAACATTGGCAAGCATACCTTGCTTAGGGTAAATGTCTATGTTTTTTACAATATCCACAAGAATGTTCCCTGCAATGGTTATGCCTCGCTTTTCGCCAAGCATAAGGTAATCCACAGAAACTCCAAAAACGGAAGCAATACCCGGGAATGAGGTAATGTCGGGATAACCCTGACCGCTTTCCCACTTGCTGACCGTCTTGGGACTTACATCAAGCTTCTCGGCAAGCTCTGCCTGTGTCATGTTATTTTCTTTTCTTAATCGAGCAATGTTATTGCCAACTGTCTTTGCATCCATTAAGCTCACCTCTCAAGCTTATGATATCACAAATAAAAAAAGAGGTAAACCTACATTTCGTAGATTTTACCTCTATTTGATACTCTTTTATCCCGAAAACTCTACGCTGGATAGATTATCTGAAACATCTATTAGTTTTCCATCATATCCATCATATACATATATGTCATTTCTTCCGCATCGGGGAGCCATTCGTGACCGAAGTCGGGATATATTACAACATCCTTTTCGCAAGTCATTTTGTTGTATGCCGCAAACTGGCTTGAAGGCGGGCATATGGTATCCATAAGACCTGTAAACATTTTCACCTTACCCTTGATTCTGGGAGCTAAGAACTGAAGGTCTATGTAGCCAAGCTTTGTGAAGATTTCGTCTTCTCTTTCGTGGCGGGGATCCTTCTGACGGAAGTATGTACGAAGTTCCTTGTAGGCATCTACATCAAGATCCATTTCCCAAACTCTCTTGTAATCGCAAAGGAAGGGGAATCTGGGAGCCGCACGATTGATGCGTGGTTCAAGTGCCGCACAGGCAATGGTAAGAGCACCGCCCTGGCTACCGCCAAGTGCGCCTACCTTTGTTTCGTCAACCTCGGGCATATCCATAACTATGCCTGCAAGCTCTGCGCAATCCAGGAACACATCTCTGAAAAGGAGCATCTTGGGGTCATCATTTTCAAGACCTTTGATAATCTGACCTACCATGGTGTTACCCATGTGACCGCCAACATCCTCGGAAAGACCTGCCTGACCTCTGGCATCGAGGGCTGCCACTACAAAACCGGAAGCGGCATATTCAAGGCAGTGTGCCCAGGTTTCGCCTGCGCCGGAATATCCGTGGAAGACAACCACCGCAGGGCATTTGCCTTCAATCTTCTTGGGCTTTAAGAGCTTGGCATACACTCTTGCACCGTGGACACCGGTGAAGTACATATCATAGCAATCTGCCACCGGTGACTTAAACCAGGCGGGTGTAATGGTAACATTTTTATCAAGAGCTTTCATCTCGGCAAGGGATTCTTCCCAATACTGCTGAAAATCTGCGGGACAGGGATTTATTCCCTGATATACTTTAAGTTCGTTTAGGGGTTTGTCAATAACGGGCATAACTATATCTCCTTAGCAATATAATTGTTTTTTTCATCATAGCACCCTCAAAATTTCCTGTCAATAGTTTTTGCAATATTGTGTCGGTTTTTTTCTATTAAATTACAGTTTTGTTTATACACTTGACTTTGAGCAAAAAATATTGTATCGTTGATTATGTAGGCGCAGATTTCAAAGCACAAAATATAGGTGAAAAACAGGAAATAGCGCACAATATGTAGAGGTGAAATTATGGCAGAAAAGAAAAAAACCAAAGCTTATGATAACGAAAGTATATCTATGCTCAAAGGTGCCGACCGAGTAAGGCTTCGTCCTGCGGTTATATTTGGTTCCGATGGTCTTGAGGGTTGCGAACACGCTGTGTTTGAAATACTCTCCAACTCCATTGACGAAGCAAGAGAAGGCCACGGCAATGTGATAGAGGTTACACGTTATCTGGATAAATCCGTGGAAGTGGCAGACTACGGCAGAGGTGTGCCTGTAGACTACAACCCCATTGAGGACAGATACAACTGGGAGCTTGTATTCTGCGAACTTTATGCCGGCGGAAAATACAAGAACAACGACGGTGAAAACTACGAATACAGCTTAGGTCTTAACGGTCTTGGTGCCTGCGCCACCCAGTATGCTTCCGAATACATGGATGTAACCGTACTTCGTGACGGATATAAATACAGTCTTCATTTTGAAAAAGGCGAAAACGTGGGCGGTCTTTCCAAAACCGAATTC
>JAEIGA010012621.1_pt1 | contig 12827 bp, 21 predicted proteins | sample 9270691 | NCBI WGS metagenome assembly JAEIGA01 (sample SAMN17057246, study PRJNA624740) | gut metagenome | biome: biome; isolation source: fecal sample | host: Bos grunniens | place: China: Xizang | collected 2019 | reverse complement strand
TGAACACCAAGCACATCAACGGATGGTATAGGGTGCTGATGGTGATGTCCTTCAAATGATGACCGACAAGATAAAGCCGGAGGACTACCCCGCCCTCGGTGACAAGTTCTGGGAGAAGCCGGAGAATGTCCTCCGCCTCATCGACCTCATCTTCTTCTTCCAGGAGGAGAAGGACAACATACCCTCATAATGAAACGATTCATCATACTATTGGCAATCCTCCTCGTTGCGGGATGCACGAAGGAGGAGGAGAAGGACTGGCTCATCGGCAAGTGGTATGTGTCGAGCTGCACCTATGTCAACGGGAGGACGGGGGAGAAGGGCAGGATAGACAACCCCGGCTTCAATACTTGGGAGTTCACGGAGAGAGGGAAGGTTTTCATTGACGGAGACCGGAAGGAGGACTATTGGCACAAGGATGGTCGGATCAAGGTCGGCTCGGTTTTATACTATGAGGTGTTGCACCGGAGGGATCTGATGCAGTTGGAGGAGAGGAATCAGTATTCCGTCACCACCTTCACCTTCCAATTGTGCAGATAGGTTGCACAATTTGATTTACCAAGTGAACAATTCAAGCACCTTGCGGTTTGCTTCCTGGATCAGATCCCAGGCTTTCTCCGCATAGATGTCGGTGGTCTTGTAGTCACCGATGTGACCGAGGCAGTCGGCAAGGGTTGACTTGTCCACCCCCTGCATCCTCGCCAGCGATGCGAAGGTGTGCCGTGCTGCGTAGAAGGTGAACGGCTCGACCCCGTTTTCCTCGCACCATCTCTTGAGGCATCGGTTCACCCTTGCCGTGCAGAAGTCCTTGGAGTAGGCGAATCGGTGCAGCTCGTTGAGCCACCATCCGCCATCGCCCTTGAGCCTCTCTATCACGGAGGAGAGTTCCGGCTGGATGGTCACCCGCATCAATGCCCGGTCAGACCGCCTCTCCCTTGTCTTGAGTCGGTTGTAGACCCATTGCCCGGTGAAAGGCTTGGCGAAGTAGAGGTCTGCGAGGTTCGCCCCCATCGTTCCGAAGGAGAGGATGAAGGCATCGAGTGCCGTCCGCATCACCCGGCTGTCGGTCTGCCAGGAGATGATCCTCTGCATCAGTTCCGCTCCGAGATTCCTCTCCCCGTCCGGGATGGGATGCACCTTCTGAATCCTTGCGAACGGCTGCTTGGGGATGAGGATGCGGTCTGCATCCTCATCGTTGTACCTCTCCCTCGCTGCGTTGTAGATATGCTCCAGCTTTGCGATGTGCCTGGATGATGCGCCCTTCCCCTTCTTCGGTACGGAGGACGGGATGGTCTTCCCGGTCTTCCGGTCATAGTGCATCCTCGGCTCGTTGTCCACCTTCTCCATAAACTCCAGGAGCATCGGACGGGAGATGGCATTGATGTCTATCTCCCTCCTTCCGAGGAAGCGGGCGAATGCGTTGAGTGCGGAGCTGTACGCAGACCTGGTTGTCTCCGCCTTGGTGAGGACATACTTGTCCGCCCATTGGAAGAAGTCCAGGCGGAAGTCCTCACCGGAGAGGGAGTCCCTTATCCTGCCGACCACCCAGTCCACATCCCGCTCCTCCAGGTCGAAGGGCGAGATGTCCTTGACGGCATCCCGCATCCTCGCTATCAGGGCATCCGCCTTGTTGAGGATGGTGGCATCCTTGATGCGGAGGGTGCGGGTGAGGTCTCCCGTCCCGCACACCAGGGTGGTGGCAAGCCTCCTGCTCCTGCCCTTGAATGTCACACGGATCACCACGGGGTAAGTCCCGTCCTTCCTCCGGTTGCCCGGTATCACAATCGCCTTGAAGGTTATCATCGTATAAGGTCAGACAAAAATTCTTTTCAGACAAATATAAGACAAAAACGGGAGAAACTGAAACGAAGTAAGTTCGCAAAAGTAATCGGTCACCCTGCGTAGGTGTGTGCAAAATCGGCATTGTGCGTACCTGGGGTTGAGGTCAGGTCAAAGATTAGGTTAGAATTGCGAAATGGGTTGCAGTGATGCACCCCATTTTTCTTTGTATCAATGAGTTGCAGATTAAGCATCTTTTTTACTGCTTAATTTGCAGACAAAATGCAGACAAAAACTGCACGAAAAAGGGCGGGAAGGTTGCCCTCACCGCCCGGAGACTTTATACGATTGCCCGGCAGAACCGGACATCGCAAAGGTAGTCAATAGTTGCGAAAAGTCCAAATCACCACTCATCCTTGACCATCTCATCCACCACCCTGCCGGGGGAGATCCCCCTCGCCTTGGAGATGGCATTGAGTTTGTCCCTGGTGTCCCGGTGTACGGAGATGGTTATCTGGATTCTCTTCTGCTCCGGATCGTATGCCTTCCGTCCGGCTCCCGGTCTCGCTCCTCCTCGGTTGTCCTTGCTCATAATCAGTCCTCCTTCCCGATAATCTTATCTAATTTCTGCTCAATCCTCCATAGGGAGAAACAAATACAAACAATGCCAACTGAAACGATGTAAATCATAGTGCTTTCAATTTATTTAAGTCATTACAATGTCGTGTTGTAGTGCCTCAATCTGCAACTCCGTTTGTTCCCACCGACAGTTTCCATTTTGGAAAGTGTCGGAATCAAACTGCGGATAGTATTGTAGGAGTTCCTTCTTGGACATTCGCATCAATTCTTCGTGCGTGAATCGGTAATCCTTCACATCGCAGACAATTGCCTTGATGATTTCATCCTTTTTCATAATGCGTAAGGTTAAATGGTTGCCCCCTTCCCAACCTTGCCGATGATGCGATAATTCCGTCCATCTTCTTCCAAGACCATAATATCACCGAAGGAATTGACGCAAGTCCCGTCCGGGAGGTCAGTTGAAAGATACTCCCATCGTGGAATTAAATCGTTGTAAGCATTGAGTCGGATTGGCTTCCCGTATTTCCGGGCGAGTTCTCGACCACGGAGACGGAGATAGCGGAATGTGTTTTCTCCCTTTTCGATTTCCTCGAATCCGCAGGAAAAGATGTACTTGACGATTCCTTCCATTGTGTAATGTATTAAAGGGTTAAATGGGGGAGTTGCCTCCCCCTGGTTATCTACTCGGCAAAGGTCTTGGTCTCCTGGATGTCATATTTCAATTCCATTCCATTGGTAAGACTCCAAAAAAAGAATCCGTTATCCGTGCAGTCGGTGGGGTCATCAACTCCGGCAATTCGGTTGTAGGTGCAAGCAATGTCATAGTGTTGCTTGAGGCAATCCTTTGCCTGGTCTTCGGTGAAGCACACCCAGGAGCGGAGGAGAAGATTGGTCTCCTTGTTGGTTTCGGTGACAATGTAGAGTTTCATAATCGTATAAAGTTTAATGTTTCCTTGATGCAAAGGTAGCACTTTATTTTGAAAAAACAAATTATTTTTTCAAAAATCGCACAAAAAAACCAGGGATCTGATCCCTGGTCATTAACTTACCCGGTTAGGGGTTGAAGTGATTGAGTTATTCCTTGATTATTGCGGAGTAATTCCTACAACAACAAGCCGAATTTCCAACGGCGGTGATGCTCCTCGGCTCGTCCCGATAGTCTTTACCCATATAGGTTTTGAACAAGGCGATTGCATCTTCTACTGTCGGTGCAACAACAAGGTGTTCATCAATTTCCCATACTTTTGTGATAGTCCATCCGTTCATAAATCAAAGATTTAGGGGTTGAAGTGACTAATTTGTCCAAACGAGTTCCCCGGTGTCATACTTGATGCACATAGATCCGCTGTGCCGTTGGAGTGCATCAATGTCATTGCCCACCCGGAAGATCGACAGGAGTTTCGCCCCGGTGTTAACCGCCATAATGTTGAAGCAGTCCTGGGATTTGCTATTCTCCCCCCGGTAGCGAGTCTTGCCGTCATTGCGGAGAGCAGCACAATCCAGGTTTATGATGACCTGCTTGCCGTTCGTTCCTTGGTAGTATCCCGCATTGTCCCGGTGGGTGTGTCCCGTGATCCAACAAACGAACTTGCCCCCGTTGCCGATGAAGGTGTCAACCGAATCAGTGAAGGTGGGAGAGAGGTTCAAGACGATGTTCACGAATTGGCTTATGTCAAAGGAGTTGTGGTATCCCGCAGTCCAATTCGGAACATAATGGACGGCAACGATGACGGATAGGTCATTCGTTCTCGCATCATCCAAGGAGTCCGCAAACCAGGTCATCATCCCCGCAGGATTCTGATAGTCCAGGACAATGAGCCGGATGCCGTTGTCATAGTCCTTGTAATAGTAGCACTTCCCGTCAGCCTCCGCATTTGCGGGCTGCACGATAGTCCCCCAATCCGCATTGTCAATGTACGGCTTGAAGTATGTGTCATACGGATAGTTAGGTGCTGGCGAGAATCCCTCATCATACCATACATCGTGGTTTCCGATGCAGTTCAGCACCCTCTCCGCTCCGCAGTCATCCCAGAAGTCGAAAGAGGTGGCATCAACCTTGTCACCCACCGCATCACCCGTGTGGATGATGTCATCAATGCCGTATCCCAGGGTGGTGTAGTATTCAAGAATCCGCTTCAGCCGATCCTCATCTGCGTGGATGTCCGTGAAGTGAAGGAGGACAAACGGAGTGTCATCTGACTGCATTGCCTTCCGTGCGTTCATCAGTCGGTCTATCTGCTCACCGATGGGGTTGAAGTCGAAGATGCCGTTCTGCTCGGAGGCAACGATGCGGACTGCGTAGTCCTTCTGATCCTCCGACCTGGAGAGGATCTCAACGGAAGTCTCTCCGGGAAGTACATCGAAGTAGTACGAATACGGGACAAGATCCTGCCCGTAGTAACTCGCAACGATTCTCGTTCCGACCTTGAGGCGGAAGATGAGGTAGGATCTATTGTCATACCCTCTCACGAAGTCACGGATGGTGAGGTTGTACCTTCCCTCCGGGAGAGGGATGGTGGTTGTCACCGATGTAGTACCCCGCCCCGTGATGTATCCGTCATAAGCGACCAGGTTGCCAATCTGATTCTGCAGGTCTTTGACCGCCTTGCCCACTCCGGATGTGTTCACATAGAAGTTAAGGTATTGGATGGAGGAAGGATCATCGAAGGAGATGCAGAAGTATCCGTTGGTCACCGGAGAGCAGGAGGCACTCTTCGTTCCCGTACCCGTACCTCCTACGGAGATGACGGACTTGTCAATGGACACATACCTTGCCGGGAAGTCGGTGCAGAATCCGCAACGGACATATGCGTTCGTGAAGCTGAACGATGCGTAGATGGTCTCGTTCGCCTTGATGGGGACATAGTACAACCGCCTTCCGGTCTGCCTGGCAATGTCACTCGTTGCGACATAGAGGTTGTCAATGTATGCGGATTGGAGATAGTATTTGTCTGCGATCGTTATTTGAATCTTGATGTCCTCTACATCCTCCGCAAGATCAGCGAAGGCGGATGCGGTCACATAGCCGGAGAGATCGAGGGTGGTTGTCCCAATCCCGAGCCAGGAATAGGTCGGATTTCCGATGGTGACATACATATCGTATCCCGCACCATTGCTCACCAGGTAGATGTATCCGAGTGTTGATGCGGAAGCCTGGAGTGTCCCGGTATAGGGAGTTCCGCCATAAGTCACCTCCACCCCGGCAGGGATCTTTGTCACATCCGGCTCTGCCGTCCCGTCCCAGGATACTATGTAGGAATTCCTGGTGAGTGCATCAACCAGGGCATCCACCTCTCCCTTGTCATAGTATTCGGAGAGGATGGAAGAGATCTCGTTCCTGGTGTATGTCTCGGTCTTGGTGTAGTAGTTGACAAGATCAGCCACCGCATTGGTGATGAATCCAAGGTCATTCTCAAGTTCGGACACCTTGGATGGAACGATGATGATGACCTCCTTCTTCCATTGCCCGTCATACTTGATCACCGCCACCTCTCCCGGTGCGAGGGTGAATCCTCCGAGGTGCGTGTATGTGCCGGGGACGGCTGCGATGTATGCGATGTTCTGGTCGATGGTGCCGGGGTTGGTGTCCGGGGATGCGCTACCCACGAACTGATAGAACCTGCCCAGCGAGTCGATGGTCGCAATCATCACGGCATTGAGGATGGCTCCCGTGATCTCCTGCCTCCCGTTGGTCTTGATGTAGGCATTGGTCGCTGCCTTGATCGCTTCGTATTTGCTCATCGTGTCTTCGTTTTTCCTTGAAATAGAAACTCGCCCCTTTTCGTATATCTACCAGGTCAGGATGTTGTACTGCACACCGACCCCCACATAGGGAGTCAGTCCGCCCTTCCCGGCTCCCACTCCGCCCTGGATGCCGATGCCCCATCTGGGATTCACCTTGACCGGGATGATGTGGTTGATGACCTTCTCCGTCCGGTAGTGCATCACCGAGTCAACCTGCGGGTTGATGCCTGATGCGTACACCCTGGCGAGGCTGTCCTCCCACACTACCTGCTCCCTCGGCAGCACGGCATAGATGGTGTCATTCCGCTCGATGTACTCCGGCACGGGGACAAAGGTGGTGTCTATGACCCGCCTTGTGATGTATTTCGGCTTGTAGGAGACTATCGTGTCACGGATGACCAATGTGTCCACCCTCTCCACGATGGCGGTTTCTGCGCCCTTTTTGGCGGTCTTGCGCCCGGCTACGAATCCGGCAGCACCGACAACCATCAGGGCGAGGAGTATGATGACGGAATTCCTCATCTGCTGGCGATGTACTTGAGGATGCCCATCGTGGCTGCGTAGGCGATCCATATCTTGGTCTGCTCACGGAGAAGCCATTCGCATTCCTCCTTGTTGTCATAGAAGAAGTTCTCCAGAAGCACCGCAGGGCATCTGGTCTTGGAGAGGAGGTAGAAGTTCTCCTCCCAATCCCTATCCCCGTCCGACATCTCCGTCCGTATCTTCCGTCCCTTGAAGGTGTCCTCGAACCAATCGTAGAGGCACTCGGACAGCTTGTCCGCCTTGGTGATGCCCTTCGATGTGTAGCAAGACCATCCCTTGGCATTCATCCAGGCACTCCCGTTCCCGGCTGCGTTTGCGTGGACGGAAACGAGGATGACATTCGATGCGCCCAGGGCGGTGCAGACCTTGTTCACCCGCATCGCCCGTGTCTTGAGCGGGATGTCATTGGTCTCCTTCACCACCAGCTCGGCATCGATTCCCCTGGAGATGAGGTTGTCGAGGAGGATGTCCGCCACCTCCCTGTTCCATTTGTATTCCCGGAATCTCCCGTCAGGAGACCGCTTGCCGGGGGTGTCTATCCCGTGTCCGGCATCGATCAACACCTTCATTTCTCCTCGATGAGTTTCTTGATGCCGTACTCCGCAAGGGCGGATGTGAGTCGGTCTACCTGCCCACGGAGGTCGGAGATCTCCTTCCGGAGTTCCGCATTCTCCTTGAGGACGGACTCCAGCCGAGCCTTGTTGTCATCGGCAAGGGTCTTGTAGAACTCCAGGCTCTCCTGCATATTGGAGATGACATTGTTGTCCACCTCGGCATTGTATTTCCGCTTGGTGAAGAACCAGGTGGTGAAAGCCGATGCGAAGGCGGTGACGGATGATGCGAGAATTGTGATCCAGGTCTCTTCCATTGGTTGTAGGGTTTCAGTTCGTTTGATTAGTTCGATGCCGTGAGTGTTCCCGCCCCGGCAGTATTTCCGTAAAATTTGTTGGTCTCGACACACCACATTCCGGCTTCTCCGTTGTAGGTACAAGGTCGAAGTGTGTATACCGGGGTATAGTTGTCCATCAAATCAGTGGCATCCGTTGCATTTTGTGCATCACTCCCATAGATGCGGAAAATACTCATCTTCCCCGTGTATGCCTGCCCTCCGTGAGCCGGATTAGATCCAAGTATAAGTCCCCCCGTTGGTGCGTTCGAACCCTTTGAAAAAGTATACCCGGTATTTCCCCATCCGAATTTGTAAGGAGTCAAATAGAAGGTAAAACTTTCGTATGTCCAGGCGAGGTATCGGTTGGAACTTGCCGTATTCCCGTAGTAGATGGTGAAGTATCTCCGAGTCGAATTGGTTGTGCTACCAAGTATAGCACCGACCAAGGTGCTGTTTGCCGACCTGGTTAGGAAAATTCTTTGTGCAGCCTTTGTTTTTTCCCATCCAAGAACAACCCTGTACGATGCCAATGCATCCGGTGTGATGTCGGTGTCGATGTATGCCGTCCCGTCAAACTCAAGGTGATTGTAGAATACCGGAGAAACCTGACCCGCTGCCTGGTTGATTGTCAATGTCACCGGGGACACACCGGAAGCCGAGAAGGTCACCACCTTCGACCTCGCTGCACCCGTGTTAGGGTCGGAGGTGACGGAGACGGATTGGTCACCCGTCTGGGAGGGAGCGGAGAGATAGATGTTGTCCCCGCTCCCGTCTCCCCAGGGTATGGTGGTGATAGCCATAGTCTAACTGATAGTCCAGGAGGTGTTGGAGGACACCGACACGGAGACCGCAGTCCCGGAGGCATCCAGGTTGATGGTGGTCGGACTGATGGTGAGGTACGGACTCGCAGCAGCCTGGGTGATCGTGCAGGTGTCGGTAGTGCCGTTGTCTGCCGTGATGGTGAGCTGCGAAACGAGGTCGGAGAGGCCGGTGTTCGCACCGATGCCCGTGAAGGTGATGGAGAATGCGTACTCCTGCGTTGCGCCCGGATCGCCCGCAATGGCTGCCCCGTTGTTCGTGCTGACCGAGTTGGCGAGGTACGATGCCGGAAGAACGAGTCCGATGTCATTGCTCCCCGTGAGGGTGAAGGTCAGCTTGGGGGAGTTCGATGTCCCGGTGATGGTCACCGAGCCACCGCCCTGCGCTACCGATGCCGTGTCATCGATGTCAACGAACTCCGCCTTGCCCGCCTGGACGATCGTTAGGGTCTTGTCCGGGGAGACCCCGGAGGCTGCGAAGGTGGCGGTGGTGGTGCGGGATGACCGCCCGGTATGCACCGATCCCGTCCAGGAGACGGTATCGTTACCGCTTCCGCTTACTTTGTTGGGTGTTACCCAGGATGCGTAGGACATAGTATTTTGCTTTTAGTTGATGTTCCAGGTGGTGTTGCTGAACACCTCGTTGTCGACCGCCCAATCCGGGACTACCCAGATGATCTCCGGCTCAATCCGCAGGTAGGGAGTCTCCTGCCCCTTCCGGTAGACAAGCACATCACCGAGGAATGCCATTCCAATCGGCTCGTTCCCAAGGGGCATCTCCCCAATCGGTATGTCTCCAAGAAAGGCACTCATTGCAACTCTCTGATAAGGTAAAGTGTTCCGGGATCGTGAGGGATGGAATTGTATTCCTCCAAGGTCTCGCAATATCTATATCGCAGGTAGTTGGTCGGATAGGGGCGGTAGCCTCCGCCCTGACCGGGCAGTCCGTTGATGTTGATGAGCGGGATGTCCTCCGAAGTGCCGAAGGTGTTGAAGTCATCGTTGAAGTCATCCGCAGAGAAGTCCGTGAAGTACTCCGGGCAGATGGCGGTGACCGGGACGGAGAGGATGACATTCACATAGACACCCGCACACTCATCGGCAAACCGCTGATTGAACACCTGGAAGGTGTAGGTGTTGTCGATGTCTATGCCGATGTCATCAAGGGTGCGGATGATGTTGTCGAGGGTCTGCGTTCCGACCGATTGGATCTCAAGCTGGTTTGAGCGGTCATTCTTCAACCGATCGACATAGAAGAAGGTGAAGGAGTAGTCCACCGAGTTGGATTCCACCCTGGTGGAGTGCTGACCCTGCGTCCAGGCGAAGATGCCGTACCGGGCATCCGCCTTCTCGTTGATGCGGAAGACATCGTTCTCGATGATCATACGGACGGAAGGCTGACGGGCAGCTATCGTCTCGATCACCTTTATGACCTCTACCAATGTCATACTACCTCCTTGTCTTCTTGCCCCGTGCCCCGCCTAAAAATATACCGCAGGAGGCAGCGGACTTGAGGTTGGCTTCGATGCGGTCGCAGTCGCAGCAGGACAGCTCCGGATAGGCGGTGCGGTTCTGGAGGATGAAGTGCTGAAGGTGGATGCAGTAGTTGTCCGCCTTCGCCTGGTAGAAGTATTTCTGCTTGGCGATCTCATCCTGCGTAGCCACCTGGAGGTTCTCATCGGTGGTCTTCGCCACACCGAAGTTGACCACCTTGTATGACACCCGCTCGACCACCTCCACGATGGTCGCATAGGCGAGGTAGTATTGGCATCGGTCGAGGAGATCCTTGTAAGCCACATTGACGGGGAGTTCTATCTCCTTGTCCCTGACAAGCTGCTTCACCTTGTCCAGGAGGCAGTCACCGAGGATGCCCCGCAGTCCTATCTCCTGCGCCTCCCGCAGGGACGGGAGGAGGTACTTGCCGGAGAGGTTGTCGGAGACATTCGTGGTCTCCTTGATGAATTTCTCGGAAGAAAGGAGTATCTCTGCCATATCAGTTCACATTTTGCTCGTTCGTTCCGTCCAGGGAGAACGGGGTGATGGTCATCACTCCCTGCATCCCGTAAATCTTATCGTAGGTGTCGCAGATGAGCCTCTGGATGGGTCGGATCTGGGTGCGGTTGTACAGCTTGAAGGACTGCTCGAACTCATCGGTGGCGAATCCCGTGTTAGCCTCGGAGACCAGACCGAAGAGGATGGGGGAAGCACGGAATGCCACGAACAACTGCTGGCGGGAATGCGTGGAGAGTGCCTTGTACCTCTCACCGAAATCCTTCACCTCAAACTCGATGATCTCCGTCTGGGATTCCTTGTTGGGATTCCAGGAGAATGCGACCCTTCCCCCGTTCTGTGCGCCCGTAAATTTCTCGTTGAATTCGCCTTCTATCTGCTTCTTGATCTCATCCCCAGGGTCACCATTGTTGAAGTTCACGATGGCGGATGACACGAAATGGTTGTTCAAGTCTGAAATATGGAAGTCATCGATGAGCCTCTCAATTTCGCAAGCCTTGACCGCTGCCCCGTAGACCGGGGCGGGATAGACCTGGGTGTGGACTCCCTTCACGAAAACGATGGAGGATGCGTTGGCATTCTTCTGCTCATCGGTGAGGGCATCCCAATTGGGGATGTCCATAAATGCCGGATAGGTGATGACATCCTTCTTCCCCCTCTTCGACCAATTCTCGCAGTAGTAGAACACATCGCATTCCTTGTTGGTGCGGAGGAAGCGCATATCGATGTAGTGGATCTCCGCCACCCGTCCGGCAAGGTCACGGATGACCTGCAATGCGAATCCCCCGTAGATCTCATAGTCCTTTGCGATGCACCGCACCTGCTCCCGGATGGTCTCCCCGGACTTGTTCATCCGCCCCGCAGGGAGGCTCTCCGTCAGCGGGGAGATGGTGACCTCATCGCCCGTGATGAAGTCCACATTTCCGTTGATGATAGCCTGGAGTGTCGGCACGGACTTGTACAGCTCCAGGAGGTACTCCGGATAGGCATCCCCGTCACCCCATTGCACCATATCCTTCCCGGAGAGGATGGTCTCCTTCGGTGAGACAACATAGGTCTCCACATATTGGTCGATGGCTGCGAATCGGAAACTCCCGGTCACCCTTTCCTTTTCAGGATTCGTATTGCTCATATTCTATCGGTTTTTCGTATTCATCCGGCTTGGCGAACTCTCCCACCATCAGCAGTCCGGTGGAGAGGAGGCTGTCCCCCGCCCGCACATCGTATTCGTACTCCCCCACGGGGCATCCTTCCGGCACCACCACGGCAAGGTGGAGGTACAGGGCGGACACATCAAGGTTGACCACCTGGAGATCCATCTCAATGGTGAGGTCTATGGTAGACCTCGCCTTGAAGGTCAGTTCTCCCTCCGGCAGGTCTCCGTTCCTCGGAACGAGCAGGAATTGCGCTTCATCGGTATTGTGCAGGTAGAGCATCGCTGTCTTTTCCGTTATATAGATTTCAAACCAAAATCGTAAAAGACAAAAGGACTGCCCCGTTGCCGAAGCAGTCCCTGGTCAGAAGGATGGACTTATGCTATGCGATGATGCCGGAGATGATGGTGGAGTCCACCTCCATAGGCATCTCTTCGGAGTTGTCCTCCAGGGTGATGGTGTAGCGGTTGGCATCGGAGCGAGCCGTCCCGGTCTGCCCGTCACCTGCGGAGGCGTTCACGGGTTCGTCATAGCCGAGCAGCCAATAGATGCCGTTGGCATCCTTGCAGATGACACGGAGGTCAGCGAGTGCCAGGGCGGTGAGTTCGACACGAGCCGTAGTTTGCATCCGGTTGAACTGAAGCAGGAGCTGCGAGGTCACGAACTTGACACCGCTTGCAGGATCGATAGTGTAGGTGGAGGTGAGGCTTCCCGTGTTCTTTGCGAAGTAGTAGGTCTTGAATTTCTTGCCCGTGTCCATCGTGATCCCGGTGACAACACCGGAGGTGAGGGTGATGGCGGTCACATCATCGAAGTTGGCAATATAGACCTCAACGATACCTCCCCTATTGGAATTGCAGTCTTTTGCAAGACCAGCGAGGGTTTGAGTGCAGGACATATCTTAATTCGGTTTAATGCGTTAAAGAAAGGAGGGACGGGGATTTCCCGCCCCTCCGGGTTTCATTCGCTTGTGCCGGGTTTCTACTCACCGGGGTCGGCAGCAGGAGCAGCACAAGGGCAAGTGCCGAGCGGGACGGGGGCATCATCCATCACACCGAGGGCAATGTCCTCGCTGAAGTGGTAGGCAACACCGGAGTTCCACTTGACCTGGTAGCGGAAGACCCGGTTGTCCTCGCTCCACCAGAGGTCAACGAGTTCGTTGTCATTCTCCATATCCGTGCCGTACACCAGGTTGTCACCGAAAGTGCCAACGATGGCATTCGTGCCGGAGAGACCTTCGGTGTTGGTGACTCTCGCCTTCGTTCCGGGCAGGACGAACTCGTCCTCCGCCCCGTCACCGAGGTTGTAGTG
>JAEIGA010012620.1_pt1 | contig 12828 bp, 9 predicted proteins | sample 9270691 | NCBI WGS metagenome assembly JAEIGA01 (sample SAMN17057246, study PRJNA624740) | gut metagenome | biome: biome; isolation source: fecal sample | host: Bos grunniens | place: China: Xizang | collected 2019 | reverse complement strand
TAAATGTCATTTCTTCGAAGAGGTAGCCTGCTCCTCCGATCTTCTCAATTGTAAAGAGTACGTAGCGTACGTCAAGTGCTATGTTGCGGCAGATTTCAGGATCGAATACTATGTCACTCATAGTGCCTTCCCATACGCGGTCGAAGTTGAGTCCGATCAGATCACCTTCAGCATTGATCACAGGGCTGCCTGAATTGCCTCCTGTGGTGTGGTTGGTGGCGATGAAGCATACCGGTACCTCGCCTGTTCCGTCTGCCCAGCGGCCGTAATCCTTGGTCGCATGGATGTCGCGCAGACGCTGAGGAATGTTGTAGTCGAAGATTTCAGGGTTGTCCTTCTCCATAATTCCCTTGATGGTAGATGACGGAGTATAATATACGCCGTCAGCAGGGGAGTATCCCTTGATATGTCCGTATGCGACACGGAGTGTGAGGTTGGCATCAGGATAGAATGCCTTAGGTACTCTCTGTGTGCGACAGTAAACCATCTGTCCGCGCATATAGTCGCGGTAGGCGAGCTGGAGGTCCTGATTCAGCTTTACAGTGACAGGCTGGATGTCAGCTGCGTACCATTTGAGGAACTCATTGAAGAACTCTGTTGCAGGGTCTTTCATCACAGCCTCCTTGTCCTCTGCTGAAAGGTTTCCTACCTTCTCCGGATCAATGAATATCGAATTTGTGAAGATATCTTCAGCCCAAGCCTCCATTGAACCGTATGATGCAAGCTTCTCCTTATAATATGATGGCTTGAAGTCAGCCGGTACATTCTTCTCGTATTCGTTCATGACGGCGATGAACGACTCCTTGTCGATAGGGAGGTGCCAGTCCTTGTAGAATGACTCTGCAAGCTCATCAGCCTTTGCTTTGTCGAATGTCACGCCTGTCTCATCCTGCTTGAAGAGTCTTGCTGTGCTCATTGCGAAATTGGCTACTTCAATCGTGCGGACTGTTTCAGAGTAATAGTCTGTGGCAAACTGATACGGTTCGAGTTCCTTATACAGACCGGCAATCTTTGCGATCACTCCGTCGAATTCGCCGCCATGAGCCCATTTGTCGAATGCCTTTTCAAATTCCTGCTTTGTCTGTACAGTCTTCATCTTCCTGATTCCCTTTACTTCTCCCTGCCATTTCTTCCAGGCATTGGATACGTTGGCGTTCTTGGAAGAGTACTGTATGCGTACCTTCTGGCTTTCTGCCTGATATCTGTTCATGATTTCGAGTCGGAGAGTCCTGAGGTTGATCTTGTGCGGATCTCCTATCTCCTCAATGTAACGGACACCCTCGGAATGGATATACTCCTGTGTGCGTCCAGGAAAGCCGTATATGAATGTGAAATCGCCTTCCTGCACTCCTTTGGTCGAGATATGGAAGTATTTCTTCGGACGATAAGGTACATTGTCCTCCGAGTATGGAGCAGGATTGTTGTCCTTGTCGGCGTATATGCGGAACATCGAGAAGTCACCGGTATGGCGCGGCCACATCCAATTGTCAGTGTCGCCTCCGAACTTTCCGATAGATGAAGGCGGTGCACCTACAAGGCGTACATCGGCATATTCACGGTAGAGGAAAAGGAAATACTGATTGCCGTAGTAAAGGGCTTCGACTGTGGCTCTGAGACCCTTGCCCTCCTTTGTGGCTTCATCGATCAGGGCCTTGCTGTTCTCCTTTACCAGCTCTACTCTCTGTTCTTCCGTCATATCAGGAGTATAACCTTTGAGAATCTGATCTGTAACATCATCCATCCTTTCCAGGAAGCTTACTGTCAAGCCCTTGTTAGGAAGCTCCTCCGAGCGGTTCATAGCCCAGAAACCATCCTTCAGGTAGTCGTGCTCTACGCTGCTGTGCTGCTGGATCTGGCTGTAGCCGCAGTGATGATTGGTGAGAAGCAGACCTTCCGGAGAGATCAGTTCGCCTGTGCATCCACGTCCGAAAAGTACAACTGCATCCTTCAGTGATGCCTGATTGATGCTGTAGATGTCTTCTGCATTCAGCCTGAATCCCTTCTCCTGCATATCTGCGATACGCTGTGAAATCAGTGACGGCAGCCACATACCCTCGTCTGCATTGGAAGTGACTGCGGCCATAAGGGCCAGTAAGATGATTGTGATTTTTCTTCTCATAGAATATTCTCTTTTTCAAACATTTCTCTGTAAAATTCTGCTTTCTTGTCCAAGGCCAGAGGATAGGCTCGGGATGAGGAAGGCATCCTCCATAACCTCATCTGCCTCTGTCCGATGCTGAAGCCTGTTGATGTACCTACTGCCGGTTCCTCACATCCGAAGGTCCCGGTTATGATGTCCGTGGCTTTCTGCCCGGTCGTGACGATCGCACCGCACTCCGGTATCATAGACAGAAGAGCAGGCAGGTCGGTAGCCTTGACCACTTCCAGGAATTTGTCGGAAGCATTGTCCTTGAGCCTTCTCACTTCGCAGGCCGTGTCGTACATAGCTATGCCTTTCTCAGCGGCAAAGGCTGCACATCTGTTTTTGTCGAACCTCTTCGCCTTCTTTCCGGCCTCATCTTCTGCAATGAAGTGTTCCTTGTCGTTGAAGAAGATAAGCCCCCATATCCTCCACATATCGTTGATCCAGTTGGGATAGAAGAAATCCATCGACCATCGCTTCTTCGCTGGCGGAAAGCTTCCAAGCATCAGTATCCTTGCCCCTTCCGGAAGAAACGGCTGCAGCGGATGTCTTTCAATGGGTATGATTTCTTTAGTCATCAGTGCAAATATAGCAATTAAGAAACAGAAAACATATCCCTTATATATATGGATAGATTAGTGTCGCTTTCCTCAAGTCCCAATTTGTGTCTTATCCCTGCACTTTGGATATATAACCTTGACTGTCCTGTGTATGTCTTGATGTCCTTGCCTTTCATTCCGATCGCATACAGACAGCAGATGTCGATCTCATCATTGTCCAGTCCGTAGGTATGGAGCTTCCGGAGGAATTCCGGGCAACTTTTGTCGATGGTCATCCTTGTCGATTGTATGAATGCATTACGGTCTGATATAAGTTCCTCCAATTTCTCTCTGGCCTTCCTTATATCTGAATCTCTTGCGGATAGATGCGATACGACGATTGTGTTGAGGATCTCCAACCTTTTGAAAATCATATCTTTCATATCAGGGGAAATGGCGACGTTCTCCAACATTTGTGAAAGGGCCTCCTTTTCAGCTTCGGCATCAGCATACAGCTGCTCTAATTTCAGCCTTTCAATCTCCAGCTGTTTCTTTTCATTGGTCCTGATGTTCAGCTTTCTCTGGATCAGGAAGATGACCGTGACGGCACATAGCAATCCGATAATTCCCAGCAGTTGGATCCGTTCCTTTTTGTGTCGTGCTTCGTTCAGCTCTATCTCATTCCGGTACCTTTCTTCTATGAATCTTACGTTTGATGTATATGCTGATCCGTGTATCCGGTCGGTAGCTTTGAAATATCCCTTATATCCGTCAAGGGCTTCTGAGATGTTTCCTAGCATATCGTTGATGATTGCATAGGTATGACAATATAGTGCACTTGTCGAATCATTGTTGTAGAACTTATGAGCCTCAAGCGACTCCATAGCCTTGTCCAGGTCTCCGATCGTGTAATATGCTTCAGCGACGGGGAACCATTTGATTTCGCTGGGATCCTTGATTTCGTCGAGGTACATGTCGAGTATCTCTTCAATTCTTTCTCTTCCGGCTCCATTGACGTTGATCAGCAGGTCTGAATAGTAATTGCTTTTCAGATAAGGTGTGAGATTATTCCAGAATGACCTGGTTATCTCGAGATTCTCAGCTACCTTGATACTGTCCATATATAAGTATTGGGAAGTGATTGATCTGATTGCCTTGAGGTATTTTAAAGTGTCTCCGCCGGCCAGATAATATTCAGCTGCCCTTTCTGATGATTTTATTGTCTTTTCTGTGTCGAAGTATTCGTTATATATATTGGATTGGGCTGCATAAACTCTTCCTGCTGCCACTTTGTCGAATACCTTGTCCGCATATCCTGCAGCCTTGGTGAAATATGATATAGCTTCTTCATACTTCTGTGCATTCATAGCGATGCGGCCTCTGTAATATAAGGTCTTCAGCTTTTCGTCTGCACTTCCGTGATTCTCATAATATCTTACAGCCGGATCTATGATGCTGTCCGACTGGAGATCGATGTAGTTCTTATCCAGAGCTTGTGAAAGCAGAAGGGAATATTTCGCCTCGAGTCCTTTTGTCTCAAGACTCGATCTGTCGATTTCCTGGAGGACTGACAGGGCGCTGTCCGGCCGTGCATCCATATAGGTCTGCACATCATCCAGAATGAGGGCGGTAATGCTGTTTGACCTGTTGACACAGGATGCCAATATAGAGGCAATAATGATCGGCAGAATAAATCTTTCTTTCATCTTTCAGTTTTGTTGGTTACACAAAGATAATCAATTATAAATGCAAAACGACCCTTTCCGCCATTACTTCGTGATGCTGGCTGCAGGAAAAATGACTTGTTAAACTTTTTGAAGAAGGCTTGGTTGTGGTAGGGTCGTAAGTGTTTGGCCTATAGTGTTCTACAATGGTAATTTTTGGGCTGATTTCTATTGCTGTTAAACTTTTGATGTGTTTATTTTGTAAATGCTTTTAACGATTATATTAAATTCATATATTTGTATCAACACGTAAAACATATTTGTTTATGAAACGCTTTTCTGTTATCTGCATTCTGGCTATTATTCTGATTTCGGCCGATGCTTTTGCTCAGACAATTGAAATCAACAAACGTTTCGGTAAGGTGTCCAAGGAAGAAGTGGAGATGAAGGAATATCCTGCCGATACATCAGCATCAGCCATTATGCTTTATGAGAATACTTTGGTGTCAATCGACTTCGATGCTTCCGGAGGATTCAAGCTCAATACGAAAAAGCATCAGAGGATAAAGATCCTTAAAGAGGATGGCCTTGACTGGGGTGATGTGGAAATGATATATTATTACTCCAACATTCTTCGTGACAATATCTCAGCAATCGATGTAGTGACATATAATCTTGTGGATGGCAAGGTAGTGGAGACCAAGATGCCGGGCAAATATATCTTCAGGGATGACTATACTGAAAATTATAAGAAATTGTCCTTCTCAGCGCAGGAGGTAAGGGTCGGTTCCGTAATCGAGATCAGATATGCTGTCAACAGTAACATCTATTGGGAAATCGACGAGATTTATTTTCAGAAGACCATTCCTGTGAATATTTCCGAGTGTACCGTCCGTCTGCCGGAAATGTTCGAATTCAACAAGAAGCAGCTTGGTTTCAATCCTGTGAAATATGAGTATGCCGCTGAGACCGGTTCTCTTTCTCTGGGTGCAGGCTCTACATATACATATACGGTCAATGTCGATAAATATTCGGCTACGGAGATACCGGCCTTCAAGATGGAACCGTATGTCTATAATGCAGACCAGTATTATACGGCACTACATTACGATATCAAGACATTGACAATACCGGGAAGTGTTTATGAGAATTTCACCGTAAACTGGGATGATGTCGATAATTCATATCTTGACTCTGATATGATGCGTCGCTTCAGGGCTCAATGTCAGTTCAAGGACGAGATGGCAGCACTCGCATTGGAGGGAAGCGATGTTGAAAAGATAGCTGCAGTAGTGGACTTTGTAAAGGGCAAGGTGCAGTGGAACCGTGATTATGATATCCTTCCGCAGATAATTTCTCAGGCGGTCAAAGCGCAGTCCGGAAGCAATGCAGATATAAATTGCATCATTGCGGGCTGTCTTAGAGAGGCTGGATATGCAGTGGAGCCGGTTATGGTGAAATTCAGGTCTTCAGGACTTCTTCTGGACTTCCAGCCGGAAATGCATCCGTATGACACATTCATACTCAAGGTCGATGCTCCGGACGGCAAATCCTATTATCTGGACGGTGGAGCAAGTGGCGGTTATGTGAATATCCTGAATCCTCTGATGCTTGTGGAGAGAGGCCGTATTCTTCGTCCTGACGGAAGAAGCGAATGGGTGGATCTGACAAAGCTGGGAAGAAGCGGTACCATTATGAATGTAAGGGCGAAGGTCACTCCTGAGGGACTTCTTGCGGGCTCTCTCAATGCCAAGTTCTCCGGTCAGGATTCTTACAGGGAGAAAGCAAGCTATAATTCATTCGATGATGAGGATGGCTATATTGAAGATATTGAAAATGATAATCTTATAGAAGTCATCGAATTTGAAGCGGCTGATATGAAGAAGTATTCCTCTTCGGCTTCATATAACTATACTTATGAGGATGAACTTACAGAGTCAGGAGACAGGATCTACATCAATCCGTTCGTTACAAGATTCCATTCCAAGGATTCCTTCAAGTCTATAAAGAGAGAATATCCTATCGATTTTCCGTATGCATATATGGTCAACTATATGTTTACCCTGGATATTCCGGAGGGATATATGGTCGAGCAGCTTCCGGAGAATGCATTGGTAAAGCTTCAGGGACTTGATGCTACATTGAAGCTTCTGGCCAGTGAAAGAGGCCCTGCCATAATGATTTCGTTCAGTTATACTCAGAACAAGATGACCGGTCTGGCAAGTGATTATGAGTCGATCAGAGAATTCTGGCAGTATATGAATGATGTATATGAATCAATGATAGTCTTGAAGAAGATATGATGAGACGGATATTCTTCCTTTCCATACTGATTTTTGTCAGCAGTCTGTCCTTTGCCAGGGATGAGCAGACTGCTGATGCGGTAATTGTTTCGGAAAGCATAAGTTTTGATGTAACTTCTTCTTCGTCCGGTACTATGAAGGCCTATCGTAAGGTCTTGGTGATGAACAGGAAAGGATTGAACTCGGCCGTTTTCAATACATATATCGATTCATTCAGAAGCCTGACATCATTTTCCGGCAGGATTGAAGCCGGTGGAAAGACCCTCCGCAAACTCAAGACTTCCGATCTCACGACTGTGATGGTGGCGGAGGGTATCACCTCGGATGCGTCGGTAGCGTTTTATGAGCCTTCGGCACCATATCCTTTCGTCGTGGAATATGAGTATGAAGTTTCATATAAGAAAGGTTTCATAGCATTTCCTGTATATATGCCTGTGTCGGAGCCTGATGTGGCCATTGTAGAGTCTTCTTATTCTGTGGCTGTCCCGACAGGAATGCAGATCCAATATAATGCAAGTGCGGAGCCGGTAAAGTCATCTCAAGACAAGAAGGATGTGTATCGATGGTCTTTTGAAAGATTTTCAGGGTATAAGGTGGAGCATATTATGCCGGACGAGATGGAAATGGTTCCGTATGTATATGCCGGCCCTGTGGATTTCGAGTATTCAGGTGTCCCTGGTTCTCAGGCAGGATGGAAGGAGGTCGGATTATGGCTTGCACAGTTGCAGAAAGATGTCCAGATCATTCCTTCAGACCTGAAAACCAAGGTAGAAGGGCTTCTTTATGGAATCTCTGATGAAAGGGCCAGGATCAAGGAACTATATGATTTCCTGAGGGAAAATACACGATATGTCAGCATTCAGCTGGGAATTGGCGGCTACAAGCCTTTTCCTGTTGAGACTGTCTTCAAGACGGGATTCGGTGACTGTAAAGCCTTGTCGGTATATATGAAGGCTCTGCTATGGATTGCCGGCATCAAGTCGGAATATCTCATCATCAATACTGATAACCCCAATCTTCTTCCTGATTTCCATTCTGTGGGACAGATGAATCACGCTATGCTTTGTGTCCCGATGGAGTCTGATACCTTGTGGGTAGAGTGTACGAATCCCCGGTATCCTTTGGGATACAGGCATAACTCTATCGCCGGTCATCAGGTTCTGCTTGTCGGGGAAGATGGGGGAGAGCTGGTAAGAGTCAGAAATTATCCGGATTCGCTCAGGCTTCGTTCGGAGAGGGTTGAGGTGGAGCTTAAGGCTGACGGTACCGCAAAATGCCGTGGACAAAGAAGGCTGCTGCTTGACAATGTGGAGTCTTACATCGGCTTCCGTGCAAAGGACAGCAAGGCCCAGTTCGATGCCGTGATGTCCGGAAATTCATTGAATCCAGTCCATTTCAGCATCACTTCGGTGGAAGATAATTTCGATGATTGGACCGCGATGGCACCGGGTGAAGAATATATTCCCGAGTTCAGACTCGGATATGAATATGAGGTAAAGGATTACGGAAAGGCCTCGGGCGAGCGTATCTTTATGGATATGAATCCTTTTGCCAAGAGTATGCATTCCGATAGGACTTCCAGGGTAAACGATATGGAAATGGATGCCGGAATGACTGTGGCCGATACAGTCAGTGTGAAGCTCCCGTCAGGTTATGTTCCGGAGTCTCTCCCTGCTTCCAGTATCGTGGAAAGTCAGTTCGGCCGCCTTGTGACAGAGGTTTCTTATAATGAAGATTCAGCCGTAGTGGATGTTGTACAGTCTCTTACTCTGTATGCGGGACGTTTCCCTAAGGATTCCTATACCGATTACAGGACATTTGCCCGCTCTGTTTCACGTTCGTATGACGGAAAGATTGTGTTAGTTAAAAAAACGTAGGTAATTATGAAAAATCTCATTCTGACTCTTGCGCTGATTCTTTCAGCTAATCTCATTCAGGCCCAGCCAGCAGGATTCTGGGGCCCTCGTAATGAAACAGTTGAAGTGTGGCCAGATGGTGCGCCCAATGCATTTACTTACGATGCCGCCACAGATCCGCAAGGAGAAAACTACAAAGATGCAGTTCTTGAAATCTACCCTGCGCGAAATCCTAACGGATATTGTGTCCTCCTTTGTCCTGGTGGCGGATATGCTGTCCTCTCTATGGGACATGAAGGACGGGATCTCAAGGATTGGTTCAATGCCCGCGGATACACATTCGCACTGCTCCAGTACAGGATGCCTCGCGGACATCACGATGTGCCTCTGAGCGATGTGCAGCAGTCAATGCGTATCCTTCATTCCCGTGAGGATCTGGGTATTAAGAATGTGGGAGTAATGGGATTCTCTGCCGGAGGACATCTTGCCTCTACTGCGGCCACTCATTATATGGATGAGGTGACACGTCCTGATTTCCAGGTGCTCGTATATCCTGTGATTACTATGGAGAGGCCATATACTCACGAAGGATCCCGCTTCGGACTTCTTGGAGCCGAGCCTTCCGAGGAACTCGTCCAGCTTTATTGCAATCACAAGCAGGTTACTTCAGAAACACCAGCAGCTTTCATCATCGCAGCTACAGATGATTTCCTTGTGCCGGTAAAGAACAGTCTGCTTTATTATGAGGCTCTCGTAGAGAACAAGGTAAGCGCGACAATGCATATATATCCTACAGGAGGCCACGGCTTCGGCTGGGGAGACGGTTATATATATAAATCGGAATGGGCGGCAGAACTGGAACGCTGGCTCAATACAGTTGTAATAAGCAGATAGCTCTTTATAATCGTGCCGCCCGTCGAAATCACTTCGACGGGCGGCTTTTTGCAGTTCGTTCAATATATTATGTCTAACTAACTTGAGTGCATCCCTACTTTAGCACATTCCGTGCCAGACAGGATCAAGAGTGTTTATTATTTACAGCAGGTGTAAATAATTTTAAAGGAAGAGGTCTGGAAGACCATCCGCTATGACCTTGATCGAATATGCGGCTATGGCGAATACGCTGATTATCCACGCTATGAAGATTATCAGCCCCGGTCTCCATGCAGGTGACTTGAGGTCGAACAGAAGCATAATGGCTCCGTATATTATGCCAATGCATCCGATGCCGACCATCACAAGTACAAGGCTCCAGAAGGTCGTACCTCCAAACAAGCCGGCAAGCAGCTGGCCTTCTGCATCCAGTGAGCCCCATTGCATCATATAGTCGGAAGTATGATTCCCTATAATTTCTGGTATGGACGGGATGAGTATTGCTCCGAGAAGTCCGCCAATGCCGACAAGAAGCAGCAGCATTCCTATGAATACTCCGCCGACACGTACGAATGTCCGGCTTCCTGGTGACTGCGACAGATCCTCGATCTCCTTCTCGAAATCAAAGTTCTTCTCCCTGTAACCTTTCAAGTCAGTCGGTCTGCCTGTCATTTCGCGTTTCTGTTCGTCCGTTCTTGCAGCCGGCATGGCAATCCACAGACAGATATATGCTATTGTCGGAAGCAATATGAACCCGCCTTCATCAAGACCCAGAAGACCTATCATGAACAGTATCAGGAATATGATCCTGATCAGGACTGAATCAATCCTGAAATATGTTCCCAATCCCGAGCATACTCCTCCGAATACTCTTCCGGAAAGATTCCTGTAAAGCATTCTGCCCCTATATGCCCTCTTCTCCGCTTTTTTCTGCTGCGGCTCCTGATGCGCCGGGCTCTCTTCCTTTATCGGTTCCGGCTCGTCCTGGGCCAATTCCTTGGGATTGCCGATGCGCTTCTTGATATCCTGTACCATAGATATGTTCACCACCATTCCCGTAACGATCTGCTCTTTGAGGAGTTCAGCAATGCGCTCTTCGATGTCCGCAATAATTTCCTCTGCGCTCGGGTCGGCGCTGAAGCTTCTGCTTATTTCATTTATATATGTGCAGAGTTCGTTGTAAGCATCCGTTTCTATCGTGAATGCATATCCTCCCAGACTTATGTTTTCAGTTGTTTTCATATAAAGGTTATTCCTTAGATGCTTTCCTTATTGTTTCTATGCCTCTTGCGAGCTCCTCCCATGCTGCATCCAGTCCTGCGAGCTGGTCTCGTCCAAGATCTGTGATCATATAATATTTTCTCGGCGGCCCCTGCGTCGATTCCTCCCAGCGGTATGTCAGGAGGTCGAGTTTCTTAAGGCGTATCAACAGGGGATATATCGTACCCTCGGCTACGATGATGTTGACTTCCTTGAGTTTCTGGATTATCGACGAGGCATAGCCGTCACCCCCGGCGAGAATGAGGAGGATGCTGTATTCCAGCACACCTCTTCTCATCTGGGTCTTGTTGTTCTCGATTATGCCTGTGTTGTTCTCCATATTTAGAATCCTCTTGTGAATCGTTTGATGTTTTCAGCTGTGGCAGGGATGCCTCTGAGTTCGCATTTTTCAGCAGCAGTCACGGCTTCCGGCGCTGCAATCCATATTATCAGGTAGATCCAGAATCCCGCCGATCCGCAGATGAGCGCCACGAGGAATATTACCCTGATCAGGACCACATCTACATTGAGGAAGAGTGCGATTCCCGAGCATACGCCGGCTATCTTCTTACCGTCCGGATCCCTGAAGAGCTTTCTTGCAGGTCTCTCTCCGTCCGTACCGCTGTAATGATATTCTTCTTTCGGAGCTTCCTGTCTTTCAGTCTGGTCATCGACATCCTTGTATCCCTCCGGGTATCCGAGTCTGCCGATCACTTCCATAGTCATTGCGTTATCTACGACCTGTCTTCCTCCCAGCTTTCCCTTCAGCAGGTCTGCAATCCTTCCTTCAAGTTCATCCATTACGTCAGCACTTGCGCTTGTGCTGTCCAGTGATGCCTTGAAGCGCTCCAGATAATTGTTCAGAGTGTTGTATGCATCTTCATCGATTGTGAAGCTGCATCCGCCAATTGCTACGTTGATTGTCTTTTTCATATTTTCTACCTTATTTCTTAGTTCTACATTTCTTAACTTAATGCTATTTGGAGAGGGCGTGCATAATATGAAAATATGTCAACGTTACCCACCTCCTAAATCCTCCTCCTCGGTAGGAGGACTTACTATCGCTTCGCTCAAATGTTTCTACCTTATTTCATTGTTTCTACATTTCTTAACTTAGTGCTATTTGGAGAGGGCGTGCAAGAGTTGCCGACAGGTTCAGTCAGTCTGATCGTTACCGGTTGATTGCCAGTTGATTCGTTAGTGATGGCAATGACCGTTGACCTATGATTGCAGGCGGTCAGGATCAAGAGTGTGGCCAAAATGAATAAGCATGTCATAATGTCAGTCGTTTTATTGTAATGCAAAGATATATAAATTTTTGAATACCTTGCAATACAAGGTACTATAATTTTTAAAAAAATGACAAAATCAGGGGAGACTGGACTTAAAATAAATTTTATCCTTGATAAAAAAGATTGAAAAAGGATAAAGATTCTCCGAACTTCAAATCTAAAAATGAAGAATTATAGTCTGGCCGTAGATGAAAACGGTTCTCCTTTCGTGCTCAACTGCGTGTCGGATCAGTTTCATTAGCCGTGCCGAAGTGTGTAATGTGTTGATGGGTAATTGGATAGGTAGGAGTAGCGAAGTGTCGGAATGTAAAGAAATTTTACACCACCTGTAAATATTTTTAATTTTTTACTTTTCAGGCGGTGATGCGTATATTATGCGGAATTGTTTTTGAAACTGTGGTCTTCGATGGGTATGAAAGGAGAGAAATATACCAGCGATGCGGCACTTATAGGTGGCGTCGCAGTCGGCAGGCAAGATGCCATGGGCATTGTGCTTGACCTTTATATGCCGATGGTATCCAGGGTTTCCTACAGGATCCTTTGTGACCGGTGCGACAGTGAGGACGTGACACAGGAGGTTTTCATAAAGGTATGGAGGAATGCGTCAGGCTTTGACGGCCGCTACAGCCTTTCGACCTGGATATACCGGATCACCTGTAACCTGTGCTATGACCGTCTTCGCAGACGCAAGGTGCTTTCCATCTTCTCCATTGTCCCTCCCATCTATGAGACTTCCTATCCCGTGGTTCTCGATCCAGAGGAGGATTTCATAACGAAGGAAACCTGGGAGATCTTCTGCAGGGCATCGCGGAATCTTTCTCCGAAGCAGAGGACAGTGTTTACGCTTCGTGATCTGGAAGGACTGGACACTGAAGAGGTGGCTGCCGTGACCGGTCTT
>JAEIGA010012619.1_pt1 | contig 12828 bp, 11 predicted proteins | sample 9270691 | NCBI WGS metagenome assembly JAEIGA01 (sample SAMN17057246, study PRJNA624740) | gut metagenome | biome: biome; isolation source: fecal sample | host: Bos grunniens | place: China: Xizang | collected 2019 | reverse complement strand
GTTTCATCACGATATACAACAAGACACATCTTGTTAGGAAACCAGGTCCCGTCAATCAAAAGATTGACCTTCTCGAGCCTCTGAATCTCCCATGTAGGATAGTTTTCAAGGTATTCGTCGAACATACGATAGAGTTGACGTTCGCTATATCCACTTAATTCTGCAATCTGAGCAATTGTTTGTTTTCTTAGTATCCACCACTCAAACCAAACAAATCGATTGGCTTTACGACGAAAGGTAAATAAACTACCACAGTTCTTGCATTTATATCTTTGATGATTTACACGACGACCCCATTTTATTACCTCTAAAAAACCACAATGAGGACATCTTTCGCGACGCGTTTTTGCCATAAAAAAAATAACTTTGATGAAAACGATTTCATCAAAGTTATTGTATCTAATTGTAATTTAGAGCATTACAAGGATTTTACCAACCATTTTTGGCAACATTACAAAAAAAAATACGACAATCGGAAAATAAATAGCAAATAGCCTGCCAGAGGGGCAGGCTATTTATTTCATTTGTGATAAAATTTTATGGATAGCGGCTTTATATTATGGTCATAAACAATCACCGATACGCTTTTGCTTCGTCCTCCACAAAATTAACCTATGCATAATTTTATCTCTACTGCCTATGATTTATCGCCTGAGATAAAAATAACGATTTCAAACATTCTACTACCTCATCTATTTACATCTTTGGGATAAGGTATAGGCTATGACGGATTTTCTATACGTAGAAGCTTATCATTTTGAGATAGCTTAATAACGTAATAATCATCGTTACGAAGTTCTGCTGGCAACTTATCTTCAAGAATAGAGGCTACGAACTGAATATTTTCACGATTAGCAATCTCGGCAAGTTTAACCAATTGGTTGTCATGCATTAACTCTTTCTTATCATTCAAGATGAAATGTAGACAAGGAATAGATTCCTGATCAGCGAAGAGTGTATATGCAATATCAAAGCAAGAAATCTCTCCTTGCTTCTTGCCAGAGCTCAAATTTGTTCCTATGATAGAGAACTTGTATACAGACTGACCTTTGGGATTTCTAACCACATCCTCTTTTACAGAATAGCGCTCATCGTACAACTCATCAGAAATTTCAGAGAAGATATCGTTAAACTTTGAAAGTTGATTATCAACTTTTATTTTGAAATCTGTTGAGAATAAACCATCATCAATATTCTTGAGTTCTTCATTGAATTTACTCATAGCAGCCTCTACTGATTCAATCTGCGAAAGGATAGCTCCATATTCACCTTTTCTTGTATGTTGCTCATTTAATGCGTTGATTACTTTCTCTAGTTCCTCAAATGTGTTGGAAGTAGTAACTTTTTCTGTAAGGCTCAGTTCCTTCTCACGCAGAGATGCAAATGATGCTTGTAACTGAGTAATCCTTTCGTTTAATGCTGGAATTTCTTCTTCAATAAAACGAGTTTTGTTGGCTAACATCTTGTTATGGTAATTTACCATCTCTTCAAATGTATGCTGTACCGTGGGTATCAGTGCAGCAGCCTGTTTATAAACAAGCTGTAATTGAGCCAAATCTACATCAAAACGCTGTTGGTTGAAGTCATTGATGGATTCTTGAATAACATCGTGACGTATTCGCAAAGAAGTTATAACAGAACTTACTTTATTCAATTCTTCTTTAACCGCAGTTAGTTCATTCAAATCCTGTTCCAAATGTGGATTGATGTTGAGGGACGCCTTTTTCTGTTCTAGTTTGGTTATTTCTCGATTTATGTCTTGCAATGCAACTTTGTATGAATTCTTGGTTCCATGTTTCTCCAATCGTTTTTTATAGTTGGATTCACTCTTGATGTTCGCTATGAGTTCCTCACGTCTATTCCCCTCGTCGTAGTCACAACCGAACAAGAATAGATATAATGTCTCGTACTCCTCCAGTTTGGTGAAAGAATTAAGGATGTCCAATGTATTATTAAGACGGATATTCTCATATCGCACATTGTGGGCAATAATCTGCCGAAAAGTTGGTTTCTCTACTGTTATGGTTGGGAAAATTGCTTTACCGAGACGACTCTCAAAATCAGTCTTACTAATATCCTCACCATTAATTTGGCATATAGCCTCCTTGCGAGCAAGGAAATTACGGTTTATCTCTACCTGACGTTGTGGATTGTCGAAATCATCAACAAGTGTCAAGGTTATAATGATTTTGTTGTCTATTAGATAGTTCCTTACTAAATGATAAACCTCTCGTTTGCTTTCGGGATCTTTGAAAATCACATCCCCTTCTCGTCCAAGGCAAAAATCAATGAGACGCAAAACTGTTGTCTTTCCTACATTGTTGCCAGTAAAAGTGTCGCCAGAAGGGGTATTATCTACAATTAGATTTAGCCCCTTGTGAAATGAAATATCTCGAATAACTTTTGTTGGAGTTGATATAAGAAGTGATTTTAAGAACATAGTGAAATATCTCCTTTCTCGTTAATAATTGCAGCATTAATAAGATACAACCAGTCAAGGGTTATTGTAAAAAGTCGTAAAGACATATCATTTGATTTCTTCATTTCCACAAATAGGTCGACAAACTTCATAGTTCCGCTTCTATGAAGTGTTTGCAAAACAATAGCACCTGTATAATAAACGCTATGTTTTGGATGTATAGAATCAGGCAGTAACATAGCTATAACCCTCTGGATTTTCAAATATTTTACAACGAATGAAAGCATCTACAACAATTATATCAGAACAGATGTCTATTGATTCTTTTGTCAGTTCTCCATCTATAGAATGCTTCATTATTTCAGTTTTAACATCATTACGGACGGCATTAAACAAGTCATCGCCCTTTAATTCGTAACAATGTTCTAAATAGAAAGAACGTATTTTTTGCAAAACAAATAACGATTTATTGAGACCTTCAGCATCAAAAGCAGAATAAATACGACTTACAGAATTCTGCCAAATATTGTATTCTTTTACAATCGCTTTGGATTTAACAAGGTCGTTATGATCAATTTTAGTGTCTATTTGAAAGTTGTTATCTAATTTTATTTGGTCGAAAGTTGACCAATCAACTTGAGCCAACATCGTAATGATGCGGGTTAAGTCTGATTCTATAACCGTTGATGTTACATCATTCCCTAACTCTTTTCGGATAAATTTCTCGACTTCTTGAATTTTAGCAGTAGTCAAGTTATTAACTTCTCGCAGTATTGAGGCAAGATCAAAGATGTCATTAGCGGGCGTAAACTTCAAAGTATGTGGATTTTTATACGTTTTTGTACGTAAATCATCTGATGGATTAGCAATAGAAATAAATTTGAATGACCAGCCATTATAATTAGCCATACAATCCTTTGCCATCGCATTTTCTATCTTTTGCTTGGTATTAGTTGATGATACCTGTATAATAATTTTATTGGAATTATCTATCAAGTCAATCGCTTCTACATTTTGACTAACTTTGTTTAGATTTTCCAGCTTCCAACCAAAAAGCAGATTCAGAAAATCTCGATAAAAATTCTCTGAATGAAGATGTAAATCTAGGATATTGAGTTTTCCTCTGGTCTTAACTCTACAAGCTAAAACAGCTAAATGCTCGTCTATGTAATTAAAAAGACTTTGTCTATTCATATTGTTAATTCTTTATATCAATATAGAATCATTAGATGATTTTGTTGCTTTTTTATTTTACAAAGATAAGCAAAGAATTATATTAAATGATAATTTGCATTTACCAAAATTATAACAAAACACTATGACTATCCCTAGAAATGGTTGACACTTTTGAAGACTACCAACAAAAGAGCTAGAAGATCACTCTTCTGACTTTATCTCTCTCCTACTCCTTATCACCCTGGCCGGATCCCACCTACAATGGCATAATCGGGAATGTCTTTGGTAACGACAGAACCAGCGCCGATAATAACACCTCTGCCTATTCTTTTGCAACCGGGTAGCACTATAACACGGGCGCCAATCCAAACGTCAGAACAAATATGAAGGGGCGTAGTAGGTTTATTGCCTTGTTTGCCCATAGGGATATCTAGATTCTCGTAGTTATGGCCTCCACCTAAAAAGAGAACATCCTCGCCCATCATCAACTCGTCTTCTATGGTTAAAATTCTATTTAGCGATTTAAAGTTCTTGCCCAATCCTACAAATTTGCCTACTTTAATATCTTTTCCACTTCCAAAATATGCACCTTGCTCTACATTTAATTCCACGCCACACGATGCAAAGATTCGCTTACTCAAAAAGATGCACTTTGCCCCACTTTACGAACCTATTTATTACTAGATAAAATATTCAAAAATTCATCAAAACTTATTGATTTTGTTTTTATTCCATAATAACTATAAATAAAATTAGCCTTCATCATAGCTTTTTTATCATTTGTAACGAAATAATCACATGAAGAGGCATAGAAAGCATGATTAGCATCATATACTCTATTTATATTTGTGCCATTTCGCTTTTTATCAGACCAGTAACCTAAGCCATTAAGAATATTGAAAAATGACTGAAAATTTTCTTGTAAGGTATCGGAACTCTCATCAAGATAACCTAGAACTATATTGCCATATTTTTCTATGAATTGCGAAATTGTAAGATTATTAGTAATGTTTTTATCTATCTGCAATTTTGCTTTAAGATTCTCTTCTAAATCAAACTTATTTACTTTTTCTTTTATTATTCGTTTTAGTTCCATAATAATAGGACTAAACCAATTATATACTTCTTTTGGCGACTTATTGATGAAGTATAATTTTTGGTTATCCTGAAATATATATTCATTATTAGACACACAAGACAACGTATTTAATCTAATCGTTTTTAATTCAGACAACCTAACACCAGATTCTATCAATTCTTCAATATGTACATAAGAGTAAGGAAATTCAACATTATCTTCTTTGGGAAGTATATATCTACCGTTTTCAATATCAATAATAATATTATTATCCAAATATACTTTCATTTCATCTTTACTTATCATTCTCAAACATACAAAACTCCCACCATTTTAACAACAAATTTTTAATAAGAAACCAATTTAGTTATTCACAATACACTACCCCTATAGAATATATAACATATGCGATATACAACCAAGGAGATGATTCTTCCTTTTCCCAAACATTTTTCTTATCTTTGCGACTTTCACACTAGCAAAAAATCAGACACTTACTCTATGCTATTCAACTCTTTAGAATTTGCGTTCTTTTTGCCAATAGTATTCATTATCTATTGGTTTGTGTTGCAGCGCAACCTTAAATTGCAAAATTTATTCATCGTTATCGTATCCTACATCTTTTACGGATGGTGGGATTATCGTTTCCTATTCCTCATTGCACTAACCTCGTTTTGCAGTTGGTACAGCGGCGTGCTAATTGGAAAATGCCAAAGCAAAGCCGAGGCAACCGACACACCAAAGAAAGTCAACACATCTAAAATCATCCTTGTTAGCAACATTGTTCTCAATCTTGCCATTCTAGGATTTTTCAAATACTACAACTTCTTTGTCGATAGTTTTATTGACCTTTTCAAACTGTTCGATATTACCTTACAACCATCCACACTCAACATTATCCTGCCTGTAGGTATCAGTTTTTACACCTTCCAGGCATTGAGTTATAGCATTGATGTATACCGTAAAAAGATAGAACCTACCAACGATGTAGTGGCATTCTTTGCCTTCGTAAGTTTCTTTCCACAGCTTGTGGCAGGGCCTATTGAGCGAGCCACCAACCTACTACCTCAGTTCTACAAAAAACGAACATTCGATTACGATACAGCGGTCGATGGCATGCGACAAATCCTATGGGGTTTATTCAAAAAGATAGTTGTGGCCGATAACTGTGCTATTTATGTAAATGAAGTATTTGCCGATTACACAAACCAAAGTGGTAGTACATTGTTGTTAGGCGCTATCTTCTTTGCATTCCAAATTTATGGTGACTTCTCTGGTTACTCCGATATTGCCATTGGTACCGCTAAACTATTCGGCATTAAACTGCTTCGCAACTTTAATGTGCCCTATTTCTCGCGCGATATAGCCGAGTTCTGGCGCCGTTGGCATATCTCTCTAAATACATGGTTTGTAGATTATTTGTACATTCCATTAGGCGGTTCACGTCCATATGTTAATCCAGAAAGCAAACACCCAGAACTAACCAAGAAAGCAAAAGTAATTCGTAACACCTTTGCCATTTTCCTAACAAGTGGTCTTTGGCACGGCGCCAACTGGACATTCGTAGCTTGGGGTGCCTACCACGCACTACTATTCATTCCGCTTATTCTATTAGGCAAAAACAAACGCTTCACAGACACCGTAGCCACTGGCAGAATCCTACCTAACATAAGAGAATGCATCCAAATGCTAACCACATTCATCCTCGTAGTAATCGGTTGGATCTTCTTCCGCGCAGAAAGCATAACAGATGCATTTGCGTATTTAGGAGGAATATTTAACAAGAGTTTGTTGAGTGTGCCCGATATCAGCGGACAAAATATGGTTATTTTAAGTATAGGCATACTACTCTTTATAGAATGGATTAGACGTAAACACAATCACGGTTTAGACATACAAATCAAGTCAAGAGTTGTACGTTGGATTATATACTTAGCTGTATTATTTATAATTTTTGCGCTTGGAGGACACTCTGAAAACTTTATTTATTTCCAATTCTAATTATGAAACAATTTCTCAAATATACACTCATATTCTCAACAGTTCTGTTAATCTGTGCATGCGCACTAGATTACATGATTAGCACAGGACTACGCCAAATGGAAGATTATCGTTTTCAAACCTACGACGCCATGCTAGACGGTGGGATGGAACATGATTTAATCATTATGGGCAACTCACGTGGTTTCTCACACTTCAACCCTGCTATTATAGATTCTATTTGCAACCTTTCATCATACAATATCTCTAGAGGAGGCTACCCTTTCAATGTACAACACTTTCATTATACATTATATAAAACATATAATAAAAAACCAAAGTATATTGTACTCAATGTTGATTTTAGCACAATAAGGTCCATGACAATGAAAAATCAACATCAATCCGAAGCCAACCTACCCTATTTCTATAACCCTCTATACAATCGTTCTATGAAAGACATGGGATATTCCATCTTTGATCGTTATATTCCATTATATCGTTATTTTGGATACCAACAAACAATAAAGAATGGGTTATTTGAATTTTTACACCTAAAACACTACAACCAACAACCATCAACAAAAGGATTTAGATACGAATACGGAACTGTTTGGGATGGTGAAAATCTAAAGAACATGCAAACAGTAGACGCCAACTTGGAAGATCAAACAAGAATCCTCTTTGAGCAATGGATGGAACAATGCTACCAAGATTCTATTCAAGTGATATTGGTAAACTCACCCATCTACTACGAAGCAACAGCAAAGTGTAAAGATATAGGCAAATTGAATAACTATTTTGACTCTATTGCAACAAAATACAATTCTCATTACTTAAACTATACAGAGAATTATGCCATCTGCAACGATACTACGAATTTCTCTGTATCCGTTCACATGACACCAACAGCAACTGATATTTTCAGCAAAGATTTTGCAGATACTTTGAAAACTTTAATCAAATAACTTTATTTTAACTTTACTAGCATTGAACAACAAGGGCTATATCTGCAAGGATATAGCCCTTAATAATTTTATCCCCTATAGTTTTTTTGAGAGTTTTTTAAGCGTTTTGTGCATTTTGAATGGATATGCCCCGTTTTTTTATGCTATTTTGGCGCCTTTATTACAAATTTTGGGTGAATTTAGCCGAGTTGGCTGGGTGGACATACTCCGTTTTCGGCAATAACCTCTAAATATCCACAATGAGGGCATCTTTCACGACGTGATTTAACCATAAAAAATAACTTTGATGAAACTTGTTTCATCAAAGTTATTGTATCTAATTGTAATTTAGAGTATTACAAAGATTTTACCAACCATTTTTGGCAATTATACCTAAAAAATAATAGTTGTAGTTTTAGCAATATTGCTTTCGCAAAGTTCTACCAAAACTACAACTATTACAACGGGTATTTGCTCGGAGGGTTACAAAAAAGCCAGAAGATCACTCTTCTGACTTTATCTCTCTCCTACTCTTTAACAATCATGATAAGGTCTGTCTTCAATAATCTGCAGACTTCATTTCAGTTTATCCTCTATCATTCCTCCAACAGCTCTTTATACTGTGGATATTTCTTTAGAAATTCTGCCTCAAACTCTGGGGATGCGATGGTAAGGTGTTTCTTTAAAGAGTCTTTTTCTACTTGTGGGCAACCGAATACTGTTTTATTATCTGCTACGGATTTACTCACAACTGCATTGGCACCGACTCTTACACCATTACCAATTTTAATATCACCAAACAATTTGGCACCAGGTCCAATAAATATAAAATCACCAAGTACTGGCACGCACGATTTTACCCCACCCACTTGATTCTCATCATAATATCCATTCTGACCGATATTCACTCCTTGATGTACATCACACCATTTCCCTATTCTAGCTTTAGCATTTATAATTAGCAAACCATGGTGGTTAATTCTTAAACCAGGACCAAAACAATTTACTGAAATAGAAAAACCTAACTTATAACTATACCTTTGTAAGAAATATCTATATATCAATTTCCTTATTGTATTCCCAACATTTCTATGATATTCACATTTACGCAACAAAATCTCATATATCCAAACAGAATCTTTTATTGGATTTGGAAATTTCTTATTATATCCTAAAGCGAATTTATCTGCATCAAGATACATCTGAAGTTTTAGCTTACTATCTATCATATGCTAAATTTCACAATTAGATCAACTAACAACCTGTACAACAAATACACCACTCATCCTACACACAACTCACATATGTAAATATTTGAATTGGATAAACTCTTTTTATCTGTAACTTGAAAGTTAAATTTGATGTCGTATTTTTTCTACCTCTCTTTACAAGAGAGAGCGATTTTGGTGCAAAAAGAGGTGGCTATTTTTGGCAGAAATACAGGAGATAACTGCTGGCGGCTACAAATATGATTTCTGAATAATAGTTGTTTTATTTGTGTGAACTAAAAAGGATCTTACCAATAAATGAAAGGTTTCCAAGCCCGCCCTTAACACGGCAGGTTATTTTGTATTTGTCGCAAACGAAAAATTTGGAGATTGGAATAATCATGATTCCATTGTAAAAGCTGCGCATTATTGTGAAATGTTAAGAGAAGAATGCCTTTCTAAGAAACAAAGTTTTGTCTTTGAAACAGTTTTCTCACCAAATGACAAAATTGATTTTGTGATTAGAGCAAAAAATGCTGTTTTTTTTATTCAAATATTTTTTATAGCAACGGAACATCCTTCAATTAGTGCTTCACGTATTGCTAAAAGGGTTATGAAATGGATTCTTAGTTAAAAGATATACGGATGAAATTCCAGAATGGGCAAAATTACTTTTGTAGTTATAGCTATTATTGCCAATTAAGTCCTTTCTCTTATACCAAAACCTACCCCTTACACCGGCAGATTGTATTGTATACGCACTGCTCTGGCATCAGCCTCCCTAAAAAGAACTCAGTATAAGGCAGTAAGAATCTAACGTTAAAAATCGCCCTAGATATAAAAAATTTAATAAAAGTTTGTATAAGTGCTTGATTCTCCGTATATTTGTCATGAAGACTGTAAGTAGTACATTTGTAAGAAACTTTATTTTGTTGGATATCATCGTGTTATCTGCAAATTAAGCACAAAAAAGTGTGTTTCAATAATGTGTTCGAGCAGTCTATCTTTTTGCACCCAAATCGATCTCTCTTGTAAAGAGAGGTAGAAAAAAAATAAATCTAATAGACAATGATTGGAGTTTGTATAGTTACCTATAACCATGAACAATACATCGCACAGTGTATAGAGAGTGTTTTAGAACAAGATTATATTGGTGAAGTTATATTATATATAGGTGAGGATAATAGTACCGACAATACTAGAAATATCTGTTTAGAATATCAAAGAAAATATCCAAATCAGATTGTATTAATACAGCACGACACCAATTTAGGGCTTGTAAAAAATACATTTAATCTATTTACAAGAATGCAAATGGATAAATGTGATTATATCGCGATGCTAGATGGTGATGATTATTGGTGCGATAAACAAAAGTTATCAAAAGAAATTAGGTTGTTTGAAGATTATCCAAATTGTGGTTTAGTACATTCAAATATAGCATTACAATATGGAGATAAAATAGATTTAAATATTCGAAATAATATACCATCAGGGATGGTATGGCCGATTAAATTTGCAATAGGTAATTGCAGCGTAATTTTTAAAACAGAACTCTTGCAATACATTAATGCACAGGATTACATTGCTAGAGAATTTATGAGTGTAGATTACCCAATGTATGTAACATTAAGTAAGTATACTGAAATCTATTTCTTGAATGATATCACAGCAGTGTGGAGAAGAGGACATTCTTCTGTTTCTAATACCAATGATATACATAAGCAAATACATTATTTACAAAACGGTGCTAGAATGTGGAAGTATCTAGATGATTTATTTGGAACATTTGATGCTACTCCAGAAAATATTCAACAATGGATTAACAATGATAGTTTTAATATTGCCTTTAATTATAATAATTATAGGTTGGCACATAAACTTAGGAGTCATGTATCAAGAAATGATAGATTATCAAAGGTAAAGAAATTTGTATCAAGGAATTATATTCTTTTTAAGTTATATTGTTTTATTAACTATCTGAAGAAATTAAATAAAAGTAGAAAGTATATTGATATCGCTAAGTTTAGAACACTACAAAATACATCTGTCTTAGATATTTAAGGTTTTATGTTATAATTATCAAAAAACAATTGGTATAATGAATCCAATCACAGTCACCTCCCCTCTCCTACCTAATTTGAATGAATTTAATAAAATACTCTCTTCAATATGGGACAAAAAATGGATTACTAATAATGGTACTTTTCATCAACAATTAGAAAGTGCCTTGGCAGAATATCTAGGTGTACCATATATTTCATTGTTTACCAATGGTACATTACCACTTATTACAGCACTGCAAGCACTGCGTATTACAGGAGAGGTAATTACTACGCCATTCTCTTTTGTGGCAACATCACATTCTATATGGTGGAATGGTTTGAAACCTGTATTTGTTGATGTTGATCCTAAAACTGGTAATATTGACCCAGATAAGATAGAAGCAGCTATTACTCCACGAACTTCTGCTATTATGCCTGTGCACGTATATGGAAATCCGTGTGATACTAAACGTATTACTGAAATAGCCGATAAATACAATCTTAAAGTAATTTATGATGCTGCTCATGCTTTTGGTGTAAAAGTTAATGGAGAATCTATTTTAAATGAAGGAGATTTGTCAACCTTAAGTTTTCATGCTACAAAAGTTTATAATACCATAGAGGGGGGGGCTTTGGTGATGCACGATGCTAAAATGAAACAACGTATTGACTACCTAAAGAATTTTGGTTTTGCAGGAGAAACAGAAGTGGTAGCTCCTGGCATCAATTCAAAAATGGATGAAATACGTTCTGCATACGGTCTGTTAAATTTAAAACAAGTTGATTGCGCAATTGAAGCCCGTAAGTATGCAGCTTATACATATAGAAAAGCACTCAAAGATATTGAAGGTATAAGTTTCTTTCAAGATATAGAAGGAGTACAACACAACTATGCATATTTCCCTATTTTTGTTGATGCAAATAAATACGGGATGACCCGTGACGAGTTATATTTCAAAATGAAAGAACACAATGTATTAGGTCGTCGCTATTTTTATCCCTTGATAAGCGACTTTACCACGTATCGTGGTTTAGAATCTGCTAGAAAAGAAAACTTACCAATCGCTCATGCAATGGCTGATAGTGTAATATGCTTACCTATGCACCATACATTGAGTAATATTGATATTGAAAGAATTTTAAATTGCATAAATAAGGTTTAATGTTAAAAGATTTAATTGTATTAGGAGTAGGTGCGACTACACCTGTTTTTATGGAATTAGCAATAGATACTGGATACAATATTACAGGGCTATATCATTATAATGAGACAAAAACAGGAGAAGATATTCATGGCTACAAAATTTTAGGTTCTTTTGATGATTTATTCAAATTAGATCTATCTAATAAACTATTTATGTTAACAATGGGTAATCTTCAAATCAGAAAAATCTTATCTGATAAAATTAATGCTAAAGGTGGGATCCTACCAACAATTATTCATCCAACAGCTATTATCTCAAAGTTTTCTTCTGTGTCAAATAATGGAGTATTAATTGGACCATATTCTATTATACAAGCTGATGTAAATATAGGTAATGGTGTAGTTATTAGGGATAATGCACTTATATGTCATACAACAAAGATTAACGACTATGTTTTTATAGGACCACAATCATTAGTAGGAGCTAATCTACAGATAGATTCACAAACATTTATTGGTCAAAAATCATTATTAATCTCAGGGAAAGCTTCATATATAGGTAACAGTTGTTTGATTGGTGCAGGTTCAGTTGTAACCAAACCTATAGAATCTGGTAAAATAGTCGTTGGATTTCCTGCGAAAGAAATAAAAAGATAATTATTTAAACAATACATTAATTAATTAATTAATGAACGATCAAAACAAACCACTAGTAGCTATTCATTGTCTTGTATATAACCACGAACCATATCTACGAGATTGTTTTGAAGGATTTGTTATGCAACAAACAAACTTCCAATTTATTGCTATTGTACATGACGATGCTTCAAC
>JAEIGA010012618.1_pt1 | contig 12828 bp, 10 predicted proteins | sample 9270691 | NCBI WGS metagenome assembly JAEIGA01 (sample SAMN17057246, study PRJNA624740) | gut metagenome | biome: biome; isolation source: fecal sample | host: Bos grunniens | place: China: Xizang | collected 2019 | reverse complement strand
TTACTTTCAAGATGTGGGCGACCTCCTTGTCGGTCAGCAGTTCATCGTTGAACGCACCCGGCTGTCGGCTTTCAAACATCTTCTCAATCGACATCAATAGCCTGTCGATGCTTGAGTGGAACATCTTTACCCACTCATGGTCTTTCTCTCTGATTTCATTGTTCATAGGCTCTAAGTATTATTTGTTGTTACTTTACTCATTACAGTCGGTTAAATGGTTCGACCTCGCCATTTGGCTTCCTTGCGTCTATCCTCCACAATTTTGATAATGCGTTCAACATCTTCGGGACGGTAGTAGGTTTTGTTGCCAATCTTGCTGAATGCAAGCGTCCCGTTATCACGGAGTGTCTGCAATGTCCTCGGACTGATGCGCAGCTTTCGGCATACATCGTGGTTATCCATCCACTCGTCAATTTTCTTCTCACCGTGTCGGCGACAAAGGTTATCCACTCGCTGCACGAAGTACTCAAACTTGGCAGCAATTCCCTCAAAGGTTCTCTCTTCAAAACTGATGATGTTCATTGTTGTCAATATTTTAGTTATACATATTTTTCTTGTTCTGTTGTTATTTCCACTGCAAATAAAAGCACGAAAAATCATACTGCAATGGGTATGTCTATACGTGTCATAGGTTGACATATCATTGCATATTCGGTGCGATAAATCACTCCACTAAAACCTATCATATCCATCGTTACAATCATTTTTCTTTTCGCTGTTAACCCGTTTTGTTGGTGCAAAGAAATATAGGAGTAATCACATCACAATGATTCATCAAGCCTGTTGCAGTATATGGCGTAGTTCGTGGCACTTTAACTGCCTATGCTAATAGTTTTACTCACAAATCAAGTATAGTTATCACACCTATACACTTAGTTAGAAATTAAAGCGACTGCCCGTTTCGGATCTTGTTCGCTGCATTGTCGTTTGTCAAACCGATACTTATCCGTCTGTCAAACTTTTGCCCGAACAGCCGAAACAGATTGCCACTAAACAGTAATAACATGATTGAGGATAGACCAACTCCCGATGTTTCGGCAGTCCGTCTATCCACCATCGAAATTAAGCCCTTAATTCTCTAATTTTAGGATTCAGTCCTCATTCACCCTTCACCCCCCCAATAGTGGAAATTTTGAGCAGTCCACACCATTCGTTTACCTGCCTAAGATGCAGAACTATACTTAATTGTCTAACCGAATCCAATTGCTTGACCTGCCGAACTATACACACTTATTTTGCTCACGACAATTGGTCAATGTGCGCACTGAGACCGGAGTGATAACCAAAAAAATTGCAAATATGAAAAAGACCGAATCAATTGAAAAAGACGCTTTGACTGAAATAATGAGTCCGAGCGTATCGCCATCGGCAGCGAGAGATGCCGAAGTTAAAAAGAGTGTTGAATTGGCTTTGCAGGATTTCACGCCAAAGAATCGTATTGCAGACTCTGTAATCGAGGGAGAGGCAGTAGCCGAGCCACAATCCGTTATGGATGTTTCAATCATTACAGAGGAGCCACCCACCATCCAACGCAGAGTCAGCAGTAAGCAACGCAAACTCTCATTGGAGGAGTATCGCAATGCCTATCTAAAAGTACCCGTCATTATCGACCGTAAACCTGTATTTGTCAGTTGTGAGGTAAGGGACAGACTTGAAGATTATGTCCGTAAACTCGGAGGTCGAAAGATGAGTGTTTCTGGCTTGCTTGAGAACATAGCCCGTCAGCATCTCGACACCTACGATGCCGACTTTGAGCAGTGGAGAAAATTGTAGTGCTGACCTGACGGATAGCCTGCGATAAAGCAAGAATCCGAGAGTGCGAGAGGTCAGAAGCACGGAATAACGGAAGCAACCGATATACCGCTCACGGTACCATTATCAGTGACTGAAAAAGCAATCGAAGCTATCGAAAACCGTAAATGACGGTGGAAGCAGCAAGACCTCAGTCTTGGGGTGTAGCGAGGTTATCTTTCGGGATGCCGAAAAATGTCGGACGAGCCGCCATTGCACCCGAAAAACCTCGCTCCACTCCCGAGTGGAGGCAATCCGCTCCCGATGGTCGCAGATTGTGAAAAGCCGAATTGAAAAATCAATAACCAAGTAAAAAATCGCAATGATGAATAATAAGAAAACACAGAAACCCAAGCCCAGAGGCAGACCACAGGTAAGCACTCTGAAAAGACTTACAAAGTCGGTAACGGTGAAGTTCTCAAAGCCCGACTATGAGAAGCTACGCCACAGAAGCAAGAATGCCAACCGCACGCTTGCCGAGTACATACGAGATTCCGCTTACGAATCACGAATAGTAGCCAAACATTCGGCTGAGTATGCTGCCGTAATCCGCAACCTTACAGGTATGGCAAACAACCTCAATCAGCTTACCAAGCTATCGCATCAGACGGGATTCTATAGAACAAAGAACGTAGTGATGGAACTGCTTGCCAAGTTAAAGGAGGTATTAAGCGACTACAAAGCCGAAGAAAGGAGGTGCAGATGATAGGTAAAATCAAGAAGGGAAAATCCTTTGGTGGATGCATACGCTATGTGATGGGAAAGGATGATGCCAAAATCATTGCTTCGGACGGAGTGTTGCTCGGCAGTAACAGAGAAATGATTGATAGTTTCAACTGTCAGTGTCTCTTAAATCCGAAGATTAAGCAACCGTTAGGACACATTGCACTTAGTTTTAAGCCAGAAGATGCACCACGATTAACCGATGAGTTTATGGCTAAAATCGCATTGGAGTATATGGAATTGATGGGCATTAAGAATACCCAGTTCCTCTTGGTAAGGCATCATAACACCGACAATCCGCACTGTCATTTGGTATATAATCGCATCAACTACGATGGTAAAGTAATCCCCTCACAGAACGATTTTAAGCGAAACGAGATTGCAACGAAGAAACTAAAAGACAAATACGGATTGACCTACGCAGAGGATAAGAGCAAGACCAATGTGAAGAAACTCCACGATCCTGAACGGGTGAAGTACGAGATTCATAATGCAGTTAATGGTGCATTGAAACGAAGTCGTACTTGGTGGGACTTGGGTAACCAACTCCAAAAGCAAGGAATAGGTATGACCTTTAAGATTAACCGTAGGACGGGTAAAAATGAGGGGTTGAGTTTCACCAAAGATGGTTACACTTTCAAGGCTTCCGATGTGAGTAGGCAGTTCAGTTATTCAAAACTTAACGCACAATTAAGTTGGGATATGCCGAAACAACAGACAGAAATTGAGCCTAAACAGCGACCTATAAGGCAAGAAGTTGAGCAAAATTACAGCGTTATGGATAACCTTATTGAGAACAATGGATTGGGCTTACTGATTCCATCGGATGCTCCATCAGAGGATGAACAAGTACCTTCTTGGCAGAAACAAAAGAAGGACAAGAAGAAAAAGAATCGAGGAATAAGATTCTAAGCAAACAATTTTTTCACACTTAAAACAAATTGATATGAGTAATAAAAACTTTAACCACAACGACCACGAGTCGTTTATGGAAGGCATCTACGGATGCTTGGAGAGAATCGAAACCGGTATAATCGAATTGCAGAAGTCTAAGCCAAGTGATAGTAATTCGGTAGTTGATAACAATGCTAATGAGACTTTAGTCCAGGACTTAAAGGAACTCATCAACGAGAACAATAAACACAGCTTTGAATATACAGAGGCCAAAATCAAGAAGTTTGCTTCTGCGGTAGTTGAGCATCTAAATATCCTAAATGATAATTTCAAGGCTACAAAATCGGCAATGGTTAATGCTCGTCCATCAACGGAAGTCCTAAATTCATTGAATGAGATTAGGACCAGCCAAGAGCAAAAAACAGATGAGGTCAAGACGCTTATTCAAAAACTAAAGACTACCATTGAAGATGGTGTTCATAATTTCAAACATCATAGAATAAGCTTTAAAACTCCATTTGTCTTTTGGACTATTATGATAGAAACAGCTTTGATTTTGGGGTTATTTACTTGGATAATTATATCTGAGAAGCCTAACCAAGACCGCATTGATAACGACCTCAAATACCGTTACATCAAAATGAAAGGTGATGCATCAGCAGAGCAGATAGTCACATTGGAGGACATCTTCGAACTCAACAGAGATGCCCAAAAGATTGAGCAGATGCGTGAAGATGTAGAGACCTACGAAGAGGCTGTCCGCAAGCAAGCCGCTCTTGCCGAGCAAGCAAGACTCAAAGAACAAGCAGCGAAGGAACAGGAGAGCAAAGCAAATAGTATTAAGAGTAAGTAAAAAAACTCCTCCCGATGGTGAAACTTTCGGGAGGAGTTACTATATGGTGTTAGGACAATCTCCTAAACCAAACATAATGAAAATAACTATATTTACTCATATCGGTTAACTAAAAAGCATTAATATGTTCTCTCTTAATCGTATATGGCAAATTTTTGTTAACTTTGTGAGGTTTTATATATTGCCGTATGCAGTTCGTATATTTGTTGATAGGTGTAGCAATTTTAATTGCATGGATCGGACCGACAATACTTATTACATTAGTTGTGATTGGGATTGTTGGACTGATAGTGTATGCATTAAAAAACAATAACGAAACAAAACAAGAGCCACTCGCAAATAGGAGCGACAACAAAGACTCTAAACCAATAGCAACAACTACACCTGTTGTGACTAAAGAGAGTTCTAACAGAAATATAGTAATACCTATCGCTAATGATTCTTTTATAGAATGTAATCAAAATATGGTAGGAAATGAAGATATAGAGGATGGCACAGAACCCAAAGATGTGTTATGTGTTTCAGAACGATGTAATAATACAGATATGAGCGTTATGCTTGCAAAGGAAGAAAAGCATATTAATGATATTTCAAATAACAACAATCCAACTATGCCTACTGAAGAAGATACATCACATCAAGAAATATATAAAAACGATAAGCAGGAGAAGATAGATGTCCCAATGTGGGTAGATACTTACATTTGGTCTATTGATGATTTACGCTCTGGTACTGCTTCGCAACAGCGATTTTATCGCTATTTCAAAGAGCAATTCTTTTCGGGTAATTATATAGACATAGAAGGGAATACGAATTATGCCTTTTTGTTAATGTATGATTTAAGTAATGCATATCGCAACAAAATATCATTACTTAAAGAGTATTACCAACACCTTATTGGCATATGTCCGAAGGTTGAATTATATACCCGAAGGATTCTAAAAGATATTATTGTTGATACTAAAAAACAGGAACTCAAAAGACAATTAGCTAAATATGCAGGAAATCAGCAAGAGCCTTGCAGATGGATTAGTGCGGGTGAGGACATAGAGGTTGGTGGAATTAAGCTTTGTCGAGGTGGATTCTATATTGGCGACTGTTTTAAGTTACCCAAGAAAGTAATAGATGACAATAAGTATCACTATGATTGTGGATACATATATGGGCCGGTCATTAACCCTGACCTTCCTATTAAGAAAGAGGAGATTGGGAATGAGTTTTTCTGTTCGTATTATGATATGACACCACAACAAAGGTATGCATATCTACAATGGCTCTCAGGAAATAACCCAATAGAAGATACATGCGTAGACCTAATACAATACTATGTTTACGGTTTGGAGATACGCCTTTTTATTGACAAGTCGACAACTAAAGAACGCAAACAGATTTTATTTCAACTATCTGGATTGTATAAAGAGTTGAGAAGTTTGGATAGGAATGTGTGTAGAGATTACTATCAGTTGGCATACTCTATTAGACAAATAATAAGTGCGGGCATTGTAAAATACTATCCATCATCGCCTAATGAGTTTCTCTCTGAGGATGAATTGATGTCGTGTGATAATTACATAGATTACATTATCAACCAAGAACTTAAAGGAAAAACAGATTTATCATCGGAAGATGCATATAGCGTTGCAAAGAAGACTTATCTACTTAAAAATTTGCCTATAGCATTATATGAGAACAACATTAAAGAAAAGTTTGTATCATTATTTCAAAAGAGATATAAGAAGCATTCCATTGTTCAGCGCAGTGAATATTATATAAGAAATACCCACTATATAAGAATGTGCGATGGAGGTGATTGGTACTGTCCCGAGAATGTGAATTTAGAATTTCAGTTGCCGAAACATCCGATTGATGCTTGGACAGTAAAATACCCGATAAATGAGATTGTAAGTAAACTACAAGAGGATTTTTGGATTTATAACAATTGTATTGAGTGGACAAATGATTCTACTCCATTGGCATTATTGCAGTTGCCTAAATATATTGAATTAGGAAATGGTAATAAAATTGAAATTCTACAAGAATGTTTATATTCAATGTTGGATAAGCTTGAGTATTGTCTTATTGATGTAGATTCTTTATTGGATAAAATAGGATACATCAGAAAAGATGAGAAGTCATTGTATTTACAACCTATTCAGGCAATCACCAATGGCTTAAAGAGGCTCAAAATAAGGACCGTACCTTTAATTGATGTGGATAATAAACGCCTAAACTTTGGAGATAAATGTGTTATATACAAGATAAAAGGCGTTTCGCTAGTTGAACGAACTGATACCTATTCAAGATTAGAATTATTTGTAAAACTAGTTGTGCTGCTAATCCAAGCAGATGTATGTAATGATAATGATATAATATTTGTCGATAAATATATTGACTCACAAAGTGATACATCGGGTAATACCCGCCACTTAAAAGCTTATTTTTATTGGTTGCAACATAAGAAGTTATCGTTTGATAAAAGAACCAAAGATTCTATCGGCAAGTTGCTGAGTAAAGAACAATGTAAGCAATTTGCACATTTATTGGTGAAATTATCTTGTAATCAAGGTGATATCAATAATAAACGAATAGATGTTCTAACTAAGATATTCCCTTTATTAGGAGAAGATGTTAACAATATTCATTCACAGATACATAGAATGCTGATAGATGATGAAAACTTTGCAACTGTTGAGGTTACAACAGATGCAAAAGAATATGTTATAACACAATCTGAAAGCCAATCTAAACACAGGCAAAAAATCGTAAAGATTGATACAGCGAAACTATCCAAATTGGAAGCACAAACTGCATCAGCACAAAATATGCTTTCAGAGATATTTAATGAAGAAGAAAATGTCACATCAACCATTACTTCTAATCAGAGTCCTTTGACTACAATCTTAACGAGGTTGTTGACAAAGTCCGAATGGTCAAAAGCAGAAGTTGATAGTATCTGTAAAGAGTTCAATGTAATCACAGGTTCTATTCTAGAGCAGATAAATGATTATGCGTATGACAAAGTTGATGATGCTGTAATTGAAGATGATGACGATATAATATACGTAAATATCGATTATAAAGACCAACTTGTATGATAAAGCCTATTAAACCCAAAGAGAGAGAAGCCATAATAAGATCGCTACAAAGTGGCGTTGTTCCTAGAATTGGTTTACAGCATTTTCATGTCGGAAGAAATGAAGAGCTGAAATCTTTTGTGCGAGATATTGACAATGTCGCAAGTGGTGGCACATCATTTAGATTTGTTATTGGCGAATATGGCTCAGGCAAGACCTTCTTTCTTTCATTGGTTAGAACTATTGCAATAGAGAAAGGTTTAGTAACAATAAATGCTGATCTATCGCCCCAAAAAAGACTTTACGGGGCTGGATTAGTTCGCTCTTTGTTATCAGAGTTGATTGCAAGTTTTTCAACCAGAACAAAACAAGATGGTAATGCTCTACCCAATATTCTAGAGAAATTTATTTCAATTGCACGTGATGAAGCTCAAAGAACAGGCAAGATGACGTGTAGCGTTATTGATAGAATGTTAGAAGAGCTGAATGAATATCCTACTGGATATACCTTTGCTAAGGTTATTGGAAAGTACTGGGAGGGTTATGAAAATGGTAATGACACTCTTCGCAATAACTCATTAAAATGGCTTAAGGCTGAATATTCTACAAAGACAGATGCTATTAGAGACTTAGGAGTTAGGGATATATTGAATGATTCTTCATTTTTCAATGCTTTAAAACTATACTCAGTACTTGTTCGTAAGGCTGGATATAAAGGACTTCTTGTTTGTCTTGACGAGATGGTAAATTTGTACAAAATACCCAATTCAATATCTCGTAAGGCAAACTATGAGGAGATTCTAAGCATGCTTAATAGCACATTACAGGGTGCTTTGTCAAATATTGGCTTTATAATGTGTGGTACGCCAGAGTTTATGACAGATGCCAATCGAGGGCTGTATAGTTATGAGGCCTTACGTTCTCGCTTAGCGGAAAATAGTTTTACAAAAGGACTTGGAATTGTTGATTATAATTCTACCGTATTGAGATTGTCAAACCTAACACAAGAAGAATTATACCTACTGTTAATTAAATTAAGGCATATATTTTCATACGGAGATAGTGATAAATATTTGGTGCCAGATGATGCTATTATAGCATACCTGTCACATTGTATGAATAAAATCGGAGAAAGCTATTTTAGAACTCCCCGAAACACCATAAAAGGGTTTCTGGATTTATTGTCAGTCTTAGAACAATATCCAGACAAGAAGTGGACTGACATTATTGAGGAAATAGATATTAAAGAAGATAAAGAGATATCTGATTTAGGGGCAATATTAGAACAGAATTCATCAGATGCAGACGATGAATTTGCATCATTCAAATTATAACAACTTATGGGACAAACATCATCATCTTTTAGCCTTTTAGACGAAAAGGTTCAGAAATGGGTTTGGCGACAGGGCTGGAGTTCTCTTAAAGACATTCAGGAGAATTCTATTCCGATTGTATTGTCTCAAGATAATGATGTTATTATTAGTGCTGCCACAGCAGGAGGAAAAACAGAAGCAGCATTTTTACCTATATTGACATCAATACTTAGGGATAGAGTTTCCTTTGGATATCAGGTGCTGTATATTAGTCCTCTAAAAGCCTTGATTAATGATCAATATCGCAGATTGTCAGATATGACCGCTGATATGGGAATTGATGTTATTCCTTGGCATGGCGATATCGATGTGTCAAGAAAGAATAGGTCTCTTAAAGATCCCAATGGAATAGTTATTATTACACCTGAATCATTGGAGTCGTTTCTTATTAATCGAACTAAATATACCACATCGGCATTCTCTGCACTTAAATATATTGTTATAGATGAGTTACACTCTTTTATAGGCAAAGAACGAGGGAAACAGTTACAGTCTTTGTTGTCGCGTATAGAGCATATTGCCAATAGACATATTCCAAGAATCGCAATGAGTGCAACCTTTTCTGATTATGAAACCGTTAAATCGTTTCTTAGAGATGATGAGGCACTACCGTGTTCTATACCTCCACAAGGAGAAAGTAATCATGAAATTAAACTGCTTGTTAAGACATATATTCCAACCAAAGAAAAAAGTGTTGTTGAAGATATCTCTAAAGAGCTATTCGCTCGTTTAAGAGGAAGTAATAATCTTGTATTTGCAAATAGCAGGCACGAAACAGAGGAATATGCCGTTAAATTATCAGATATGTCTGATGAAAATGGTGTGCCTAATGAGTTTCGTGTGCATCATGGAAGTTTGTCTAAAATTGAAAGAGAAACTGTAGAACATGAATTGCAACAAGGCATACATCCATTGACTGCAATCTGCACGTCCACGATGGAGTTGGGAGTTGATATTGGGAAGGTAAAATCTATCGCACAAATAGGTTCAGCAACTTCTGTTTCTGGGCTTAGACAACGATTAGGTCGTTCTGGTAGAAGAAATGAACCATCAATATTACGAGTATTCTCAACAGAGACCGGGGAGGGAATTTTATTTGATTTAAAAGCAAATTTAGTTCAGAATATTGCTGTAATTGAGTTGTTAAAGGAACATAAATACGAAACTCCCAATATAAATAGTTATCATTTATCTACATTAATACAACAACTACTATCTGTAATCGCTCAATTTGGAGGTTTCTATCCTAAAGAGGGGTGGCAATTCTTGTGCACGAAAGGAGCCTTTAAGAATGTTACACCAACAATGTTTTTGAGTCTTCTAAAAGCACTTGGAGACAAAGATGTTGTTTCGCAACTTGATAATGGACAAATTATAATAGGGAAAGAGGGAGAAAAACTACTTAAAAAGCCAGATTTTTATGTTGCATTTCAATCTCCCAAAGATTATTCAGTCATAAATAAATATAACTCAAAGCGATTGGGCACAATACAATATTTACCGCCAAAAGATGCACAAATCGTTCTTGCAGGAAGGCGATGGATTGTAGAGGGTATAAATGAACATGGACAGACAATATATGTAAGCCAAGTAAAATCTGGTGGAAAGGCCTTTTTTGGTGGCGAAGGAGCAGAGATAGATAAGATTATTGTTGAAAAGATGCGAGATATTTATTTATCTAACGACTCTTATCCATATCTTGATATTCGTACCGAAGCAAAGAAGTATTTAGAGCAGGCTCGTTTGTGTTTCAATAATAATGAATTATCAAGTCACTCTTTTTTGCAATATGGTAATCGAGATCTTTTTTTTACTTGGGGAGGATGGAAAATTAATAGAACAATCTCTTTAATGGCTCAATTGTACCTTGACAAGAAATGTGGTTTTAGCGCATTGTATATTGACAATATCACTTCAGATGATATTAAAAGAATTATAGATAAGGGTAAACCGTCGGAAGATGATTTGGCTAAATTGGAATCAAGAACCAGAAAAGAGTGTCAAAAATATGATTACCTTCTGCCCGATGACCTGTTAGATAAAGAATATGCTAGAACATATTTGGATATTGACTCAAGTTGGAATGTGTTGAAGCAGATATAAAAACAAATTTATTAAGAACATATCTATCTGTGCATGATGATATGTAGAAGGTAAAAACAGTATAGCATATACATATTGGGTATTATAACTATTGATATGGCAAGAAATAAAATCAAAAAGGATATTAAAACAATTGACGTTAATGATATTTTCGGCGTAGCTGACAACGAAAGAACAGATTATACAATTTCATGGTATTTAATTGCGCAAGAAAACTTAACAACAGCTAAGATTTTGCTAAATAATGAACGAATATATCACTGTGTGTTTTTCTTACAACAATCAATAGAATGTATTATTAAAGGTATATTATTAGAAAATAAGTTTATTGAGAATGTTAAAGATTTTAACCACAAACCAGAAGATGCTATTGAACAATTTTACATTCAATTAGATTCTGAATCAATCCATGCTTGTAATTACATTAAAAATGAAATGTGCTCTATTGTTGATTTTGAGTCACGTCTCATACGTATGGCCAAAATTGCAAATTCATATACAATTCAGTATGCTAATTTGATACAACATTGTCCTTCTGAATTTATGGTTGAGCCTAATGTTCTACCAGCGATAGGTCTTGATGCTCCCTGTAAAAAGGAAATAATATATAAGCGTTTACAAAAGATTCATTACACCAATACCCTGATTTATTGTTTCGCAATATTATTTAATAATGTTCAACAAAACACCCGATATCCTATTAAAGAGTGTGAAAAAATTATGCCAGATGAAAAATATCGCAATACACCAAACATTATCAATGGCTTAAACTCAATTGTAAGATGTTTTGACTTTATTATTCGCACAATATTGTATGAATAGAACTTTATGAAAACTTTTATTAGAAAATATCATTCTTGGTTGTATGACTCTGATTATTTCTATAATAGATTTAACCTATTAGCTAATGCTTTAGAAGAATTTATTCTTAATGAAATAGACAACGAAATATCTGCAAAGCAAGTTTCTGCGCAATTTGAATCTGTTTTAAAAAGATGTGATGATATTGATTATGAAGATTATTACACGACAATAGCTTATGCTATATTACATTTTCTTCCTAGATATCATTTATTTCAATTAGCATTTTCTAAACTTTTAGATAAGCATATTTTGCCATATAAAAAGTTTGGGGCTAATATTCTTGATATAGGAACTGGTCCTGGTCCGGCATTATACGCATTGTCAGACATCTACGAGTCCCTTATTCAATTTGGTGTGGTAAAAAAGGATTTCCAATATATTCCAGACTATGTAGAACAAAGTACTGGTTTTAGACAATTTTTACATCATTTTACTGAGTTTGTAAATTATAAAAATTTTCAAAACGAAAATTGGGTTGTACCATATCACCATGGCTCTTTTGACAAGTTCGAAGACATAGAGTTCAACCGATCAATAACTGATTTTTGGGGAAGAGGAAGACGTATTAAGCACAGGTATAATATTATCACCAGTGCTAATTTCTTTACTAGACTGTGTCAAGTTGAAAAACAAAAACCTAAAATTCAAGATTGCAGCAGGTATTTAAGAAATAAAGGTATATTTGTAGTGCTAGGTGCGCAAAGTATAAATAGAGATATTCAAGATAAAAACTACCCTACTATATATAGACGTTTAAAAGAAATCATTGAAAACTGTAACTATTCAACTAATAAGATTACAGCCAAAGCAAAACAATGTAAGATAAAAAGAGATATTATATCATTTGATTACTCTTGCAAATTTGGTGATAGGATAAAAGGGTTTCATAAAAAGATCATAAGTAAATTAGAACAATATAACGCCATAAATGCTGTTGTTTCCAATGAAATTAAAAAGAAATTGTTAGCCCTTGTTGAGGATAACTACAAATACACCTATAAAACAGAGGTTCACGTTTTTATAAAAAGTTCGTATCCAAACTTTCTTGCGAAAAGAAATAATAAGTATTCAAGAAGTATGAAATAATGCTATATTATACTATCTTTGCACTATAGTTATGCGTTCTTTTCAATAATGCAGAATAAGACAGATA
>JAEIGA010012617.1_pt1 | contig 12830 bp, 14 predicted proteins | sample 9270691 | NCBI WGS metagenome assembly JAEIGA01 (sample SAMN17057246, study PRJNA624740) | gut metagenome | biome: biome; isolation source: fecal sample | host: Bos grunniens | place: China: Xizang | collected 2019 | reverse complement strand
GTCTTGACAGCCATCTATCTAGTCCCGCAATCGCTCACGGGATCCAGCCGCCTCCTCGGGACGATCGGGCAAATCGTATGTCCCTCCACGGCGTTGCTCCGGATAGAGTTTACATCGTAAAACCTATGTTACCATAGGCCGGGTGGGCTCTTACCCCACCTTTTCATCCTTACCTTGCGGCGGTATATTTCTGTTGCACTTGTCCTGAGGTCACCCTCGGCAGGCGTTACCTGTTATCCTTGCCCTGTGGAGCCCGGACTTTCCTCACCTGGGCGCTTTCGCGCGCCAGCCGCGGCTGTCCGACCTGGTCGCGGAAATATTGTACTGCAATCTTGGCAGAATGTCAAATATCTTGCAAAATCTTCCGGAAGAGGATATACTATAAATAGAAAAGAATGGGAGGCGTTGGTATGAAGCCTGCTTTTGATGCATATTTTAAGGGTTTGCGGGGAAAACGGATCGCGGTAATGGGTCTGGGCGTCAGTAACCGGCCTCTGGTGCGGCTGTTGCTGGAATACGGCTGCACCGTGGTGGGCTGTGACAGAACCCCCCGGGAGAACATAGACGAAGAAGTGTTGGAGTTGGAGAGCTTGGGTTGCATGTTACAGCTGGGTGACGGTTACTTGCAGGACTTGCAGGCGGATCTGGTGTTCCGCACCCCCGGTATGCACCCCGGCAACCCTGCCTTGGAGGCACTGCGGCAGCAGGGCGCGGAGATCGCCAGTGAGATGGATGTGTTTTTCCGGCTGTGCCCCTGCACGATTTTGGCGGTGACCGGCTCTGACGGCAAGACAACAACCACCACGTTGATCTCTGAATTTTTGAAGGCTGAGGGCAAAACAGTTTGGCTGGGCGGCAATATCGGAACGCCGCTCCTGCCGGTGTGCCGGCAGATACAGCCGGAGGATTACGCCGTGGTGGAGCTGAGCTCTTTCCAACTGATGGATATGCAGCACAGCCCTCACATTGCGGTGATCACCAACTTAGCCCCCAACCATCTGGATGTCCATAAGGATATGGAGGAGTATATAGAGGCCAAAAAGAACATCTACAACTTCCAGACGGAGGCGGATATTCTTATCGTCAACGCCGACAATGCCATCACTGCCCCCTTGCGGGGCCCCGGCAAGACCCGTTCCTTTGCCCGGCTGGGCAAAACGGAAAACGGTGCGGAAATGGACGGTGACTGGATTGTTCGGGATGGGGAAAAAGTGCTCTGCAAGAACGATATTGTCATTCCCGGCGAACACAATGTGGAAAATTATATGGCCGCCATTTTGGCGGTGGAGGGAATCGTTTCTGACGAAACAATCCGTTCTGTGGCAAGCACTTTCGGCGGCGTGGAGCACCGCATCGAACTGGTGCGGGAAAAGGACGGCGTGCGATATTATAACGATTCCATTGCATCTTCTCCCAGCCGTACCATGGCAGGCCTGAAGAGCTTTTCTCAGAAGGTACTGCTCATCGCCGGCGGCTACGATAAGCATATTCCCTATGATGATCTGGGAACGCCCATTTGCAAAAGCGTCAAGAAACTGTACCTCAACGGCGCAAACGCAGACAAGATTCGTATGGCAGTGGAAAATTCGCCTGCCTACAAACCCGGATGTCCCGAGATCATCGACTGCGGCGATCTGACCACTGCGGTTATGCGGGCATCAGAAGCGGCGGAAGCCGGGGATGTGGTGCTGCTGAGTCCTGCCAGTGCGGCCTTCGACCAGTTCAAAAACTTTATGGTCCGGGGCAATTACTTTAAGAAACTTGTGAAGGAGCTGTAAGGATGGTCTTTTACAAAATTACCCGTGGCATCCGGAAACTTTTGCCCTTAGGCTACTGCGGCGCTGTGATCGTGGCGGCAGGGAACGCTACCCGCATGGAGGGCATCGACAAGGTGATGGCGCCCCTGCAGGGTGAGCCTATGATCAAAAAAACGGTGCGCGCCTTTCAAAATGCCGTTGCTATCCGGGAGATTGTCATTGTTACCCGGCCGGAACTCATTGTGCCGGTAATGGACCTGTGCCACGAATTTGACAAGGTGAAAATGGTGGTAACCGGCGGCAGTTCCCGGCAGGAGTCGGTGAGTCTCGGCTTAAACGCCCTGTCTGAGAAGGTGGAGCTGGCGGCTATCCACGACGGTGCTCGCCCCTTGGTGACAGAAGCGGTCATTGACCGCACCGTCCGTGCCGCTCACGCCTACGGCGCAGCCGCCCCCGGCGTTCCCGTGAAGGACACCATCAAGGTGGTGGTGGGCGGTATCGTGAAAGAAACTCCGGAACGAAGTGTCCTGAAAGCCATTCAGACACCGCAGGTTTTTGATTTTGACCTGCTGCGGGCAGCACTGAAAAAAGCGGCGGAAGAAAATGCACAGATCACCGACGATTGCTCCGCTGTGGAGCGGATGAAAATGTCCGTGCGGATCGTGGAGGGGGACGAAAAAAACATGAAAGTTACCACCCCTATGGACCTGAAAATCGCGGAAATGCTTTTGGAGGAACAGCTATGAGGATTGGACACGGCTACGATGTACACCGACTGGTGCCAGGCAGAGACCTGATCCTGGGCGGCGAGAAGATCCCTTACGATCTTGGCCTGGATGGGCATTCCGATGCGGACGTGCTGATCCACGCGGTGATGGATGCCTTGCTGGGCGCAGCTGCTTTGGGGGATATCGGCAGACATTTTCCTGACACCGACCCTGCCTACAAGGGCGCAAACTCCTGCCGTCTGTTGGCTGCCGTGGCGGAAAAAATTGCCGCTGCCGGCTATGGCGTAGGCAATATCGATGTGACGATGATTGCACAAAAACCAAAGCTAAAAGACTATATTCCGGCAATGGAACGGAATATTGCCAACATTTTAGGCGTAAAAGAAAATGCCATCAATATCAAGGCGACCACAGAGGAGCGTCTGGGCTTTACCGGCGACGGAAGTGGAATGTCTTGTCATGCGGTGTGCCTTTTGGTAGAAAAATGAATAACCGAGGAAACCTCCTGGGCATAGAATGCACCGGGAGGTTATTTTTATGGGATATTGTATGTTGACTTTTCAGTCCCTGACGGCAGTACAGAGAGCCTTGGGCTACTTGCAGAAATCAGGGATCTCCGGTACGATTCAGAGAACGCCCCGCTGGATGGAGGAGCAGGGGTGCGGAAACGCCCTGCGGCTAAACTGCAAGGATGTGATCCTGGCAGTGGAGGTACTGAAGAAAAATCGGGCGCCCCACCGGAAAGCCTATCACATTGGTGAAAACGGGAAGGCGGCGGAGCTGGAATTATGATCTATCTGGATAACGGCGCGACCTCCTTCCACAAACCCACGGCAGTGAAAAGAGCCGTGTTGCAGGCGCTGGAGCGCTGCGCCAATCCCGGCCGGGGCGGTCACCCGGCAGCGGCGGAGGCGGCAAAAACGGTATTTCGCTGCCGGGAGCGGGCAGGGGAGCTGTTTGATTGCCAGCCGGAGCAGGTGGTATTCACCTCCAACTGCACCCACGGACTGAATATGGCCATCCGCACCCTGGTAAAGCCGGGGTCTCGGGTGCTCATTTCCGGGTTTGAGCACAATGCAGTGGTGCGTCCACTGTATGCCATAGGGGCAAAGGTGACCATGGCGGGACGAAAACTCTTTGACCCGGCGGATACCTTGCAGGAAGTGGGAAAAGCCCTGCGAAAAGGGGTGGATGTGGCAGTCTTTACCCACTGCTCCAATGTGTTTGGGTATATCCTGCCCATCCGGGAAATTGCGGAGGCCTGCAAGCGCTACAATGTGCCGTTAATCGTGGATGCCGCCCAGTCGGCGGGGGTGCTGCCGGTGCGGCTGGGGCAGTGGGATGCAGCCTTTATTGCCATGCCCGGACACAAAGGATTACTGGGTCCTCAGGGTACAGGAATGCTGCTGTGCGGCAGGCTGCCGGAGCCGCTTCTGTATGGCGGAACAGGCAGCCATTCCATTCTGCGGCGAATGCCGGATTTTTTGCCGGACAGGGGAGAGGCGGGGACGGTGAACGTGCCGGGGATTGCGGGGCTGTCGGAGGGAATCGGGTATATTTTGGAGGCAGAACCCCATAAGATCTTGCAGCGTGAGCAGCAAGCGGCGCAGTTGTGCGGAAAATTCCTAAATAATGCGGGATTTCAAGTATTTACCGGGGAAAACCAAGTGGGAACGGTGTCTTTTTTATCGAAAATCGACTGTGAAGCAGCAGCGCAACTGCTGGCAGAACACGGAATTGCCGTCCGCGCAGGGCTGCATTGTGCGCCCCTTGCCCACGAAAGCGCCGGCACTTTGGAAACAGGAACTGTCCGCCTGAGCTTCGGTCACGACGCCCGCCCGGAGCAGACAAAAATTCTGCTTCAAAAAATGGGAAAACTTCTTCCCCAACTGTAAAAAAACTATGAAATCCTATTGCCATTATCGGCATAATCCGTTATAATAAAAAAGATAATAGGATTGGTATGCGGTTATGTAGAAAAACACCGAATACGCGTATGGGGGAGGCAGAAAAATGGAAGCTGTGCAGTCGATTTGGCAACAGGTGACCCGGATGCAGTGGACAGATTATTTGGATATTATCGTAGTGGCGTTTCTGATCTACAAACTGTTCCCGGTGCTGCGGTCTACAGGCTTATTCCGGATCGCAAGGGTACTGGTGCTGGTGTTTGTGATCGTGCTGGTTTCAGATGCGTTGAACCTGTATGTGCTGAACTTTATTTTGCAGCAGCTGTTGGCAGTAGGTATCATTGCTTTGGTGGTCTTGTATCAGCCGGAGCTGCGGCGTATGCTGGACCGTCTGACCAATGTCAAATTCCAGAATGTTTTGGCTGGCGGTAAAAACGGCCAGCAGATGCTGCCGGTGATCGCCCAGACGGTGCGTGCCTGTGAGGCTATGAGCCGGCAGAAGGTGGGCGCGCTGATCGTGTTCACCCGGGAAGACTCTATGGAAGCCTACCTGAAGACCGGTACGGTGATTGACGGCGAGGTATCCGAGCAGCTGCTGAAAAATCTTTTCTTCCCCTTGGCGGCCCTCCACGACGGAGCGGTCATTATCCATCACGACCGAGTGCAGGCGGCAGCCTGTGTGCTGCCCCTGTCCAACAGCAGCCGCCTCAACGCTGACTTGGGTACAAGACACCGGGCAGGCGTAGGCGTCAGTGAAGTCACCGACGCTGTGGCAGTGATCGTTTCGGAAGAGACCGGCGCCATCTCCGTGGCAGTGGACGGTATGCTGAAGCGCCATCTGGCCCCCCAGACCTTAGAAAAGCTGCTGCGCCACGAGCTGTGCCCCGATGAAGCAGAAAAAGAGGAAAATCTGGTTTTGAAACTGCGGCAGAAGCTGCATAAGAAGGAAAAGGAGGAAGCAAAGCGTGAAAAGTAAAGTATTTGCTGCCGTCCTTTCCGCAATCTGCGCCTTTGGCCTGTGGATCTATGTGATCACGGTGGTCAGCCCTGACTATGAGGATTCCTTTTCCGGCATCCCTGTCAGCCTGCAAAGCGAGGCGGTGCTGGCGGACCGCGGTTTGATCATCACTTCCACCAACAGCAGCGGCGTGACGCTGCGGCTGTCCGGTAACCGTTCAGATCTTGCCGGTCTGCACAGTGGAAACATCCGGATCGTTGCGGACGTGTCCAAGATCTATGAGCCGGGTGTTCACAATGTTACCTACACCGTTTCCTACCCCGGCAATATTGCAGCTGGTGCTGTGAGCGTGCAAAACAAGTACCCCGATACCGTACAAATCGTGGTAGAGCAGCTGGTTTCCAAGGAAATTGCAGTTGTGATCGACGTGGGGGACACCAAAGTTCCCTCTGACTACCTGTGTGATTTGGAAAACGCCACCCTGAGCCGGGAAAAGATCACCATTTCCGGTCCTAAATCGGTGGTGGATCAGATCACCCAAGCCCGGATCGAACTGGATCTGACCGGAAAGAAGCAGCCAATCGATCAGGAATTTCAGTATACCCTGTGTGACCGTGAGGGGAAACCGGTGATGGATAAGCTGCTCAGCTTGGTTACAAAGGATGCGGAAACTGTCCACATGAGCCTGCGGATCGTACGGATCAAGACCATTCCCTTAGAGTTCTCTGTGAAATACGGCGGTGGGGTCACCGCGGAAAATGTTACCATCACCTATAATCTGACCGCTATCCGGGTGTCCGGCAGCGAGAGCTTGCTGGATGCATTGGATAAGCTGACGTTTACCATAGATGTCAGCACCTTGCTGGGAGATCAGAAGATTAAGATCCCCATCGAACTGCCTTCCGGCATTAAAAACGAGACCGGCAAGTATGAGGTAGAGGCGGATATAAAATTCCAGGGCGTGAGTGTGAAGACTGTTCGGGTCAGCACCTTCCGCTATGAGGATGTTCCGGACGGACAGCAGGTTGAGCTCATCAATGAGACTCTGGACATTGTCCTGCGCGGTCCTGAGAGCTTCATTGACAGTGTTTCTGCCGGTGATGTTCAGGTGGTGCTGAGCTTTGCGGATGTGAAGCCGGGCATGTCCCAGACTGTGCCTGCCACAGTGGTCATCGACGCCATTTTCGAGGGCGTGGGCGCTGTGGGAACTTACACCATTGCAGCCACACTGATCTCGGAGTAAGCGCTCTGCGCAATATGCGTACACAATTACCGGAAACAAACATTGGGTTTGTATCCGTGAAAAAGGGGATAATGACCTTGATTAAAAGTATGACCGGCTACGGCCGCGCCGTAGAAACAGTAAACGGCAGAGAGATCTCCGTGGAGCTGCGTTCTGTAAACAACCGATATTTGGATTGCTCTGTGCGGCTGCCCCGGATTCTTTCCTTTGCGGAAGAATCCGTAAAGCAGGAAGTGAAAAAGAGCATTTCCCGGGGCAAGGTGGATGTGTTCATCAGCCTTCGCAGCGAAAACGGTGACGAGGTGCAGGTGAGCCTGAACACCGCTGTGGTGGAAGGTTACCTCTCTGCCATGCGCCATATGGCGGAAGCCTTTGGCGTTACCGATGATGTGACGGTTTCCTCTCTGTCCCGGATGCCTGAGGTGTTCACTGTAGAGAAGCCGGAGGTAGATGAGGAGCAACTGCAAAAGGATCTTCTCTATGTGGTTGCCAAGGCTTTGGAAGGCTACGATGCCATGCGTTGCAACGAAGGCGCAGCGCTGGATGCTGACCTCCGCAGCCGCGGTCAGACGATTCTGGAGCTTGTTTCGCAGGTGGAAGCCGGCAATAAACAAACCGTGGTGGATTACCGCGCCCGGCTGGAAGCAAAACTCCGGGAAGTACTGGCCAATACCGCCATCGATGAGAGCCGTATTCTCACAGAGGCTGCCATTTTTGCCGATAAAGTAGCGGTGGATGAGGAAACTGTCCGGTTAAGAAGCCACCTGCAGCAGATGAATTCTATGCTTTCCGGCGGCGGCGCCGTGGGCAGAAAGCTGGACTTCCTTCTGCAGGAAATGAACCGGGAAGCCAACACCATCGGCTCCAAGTGCACCGATGTGAAGCTGGCGCGGATCGTAGTGGACATCAAGGCTGAGCTGGAGAAGATCCGGGAACAGACCCAGAACATTGAGTAAGAGGGAACTTATGAAGCTGATCAACATAGGTTTTGGCAGCATGGTAGCTGCCGGAAGAATTTTGGCTATTGTGGATCCGGATTCTGCCCCCATCAAGCGCGTGATGCAGGAGGCAAAGGAGCGGGGCATGCTCATTGATGCCTCTTATGGACGGAAGACCAAGGCTGTGATCCTGATGGATACGGACCATGTTATCTTGTCCGCTGCCACGCCGGACACTTTGTCTGCCCGCTGGGAAGGCCGGCAGGAGACAAAGGAGGCAGGCGTATGAGCACAGGAAAGCTGTTTGTGATCTCCGGTGCTTCCGGCGTAGGAAAAAGCACTGTTCTGAAAAAGGTGATGGCAGAACGCCCGGACCTGCGGTTTTCTGTTTCGGCTACCACTCGCCCTATGCGGCCCGGGGAGGTAGAGGGTGTACATTACTACTTCGTTTCCAAGGAGACCTTTGAGGATATGATCGCAAAGGACGCCTTTGTGGAATATGATGCCCACGCCGCCAACTTTTACGGCACGCCCCGGCAGCAGCTGGAGGACAGGCTGAAAGAGGGCAGCGTTATCTTGGATATCGAGCCCAACGGCGCCAAGCAGGTGCGTGTGTCTTCTCCGGATGCGGTATTGATCTTTATTATGCCGCCTTCTCAGGAAATTTTGGAAGACCGGCTCCGTGGCAGAGGCGATACCTCTGAGGAGCAGATCGCCCTGCGATTAGACCGCGCCAAGTGGGAAATGGACCAGCGCAGCTGGTATGATTATGTAGTCGTTAACGACCGGGTAGATGCCTGTGCCGAAGAAATTTTGAAGATCATTGCCTCTGTGGCAGACTAAATTGGAGGAATTTACTATGCTTTACCCCCCTGTAGCAGATTTATTGAAGAATGTTAACAGCCGTTACCTTTTGGTGAATGTTGTCGCCCAGCGGGCACGGCAGATCGCTGAAGAAGCAGATGCAATGCAGGAAGAGCTGACGGAAAAACCGGTCACCATGGCCATCCGTGAGGTTGCCGATGGCAAATTGTGTGCCACACTGAAGGACGAATATCAATAAGTAAAACAGTAAGGAGGGGGCTTTATGATTGCAAAAATCGCTGTTTCTGCGGCGAATTATGCCATTGACAAGCCCTATTCCTATTTTATTCCCCGGGAAATGTCCGTAGAGCCCGGTGTTCGGGTGCTTGTGCCCTTCGGGCGGGGCAACCGCCGCGCGGAAGCTGTTGTGCTTTCTGTGGAGGAAGGGGAGCAGGGAAGCCTGAAAACCGTGGAGGCAAAGCTGGACGATGCGCCGGTGCTGTCTTCCTATATGCTTCGTATGGCGGCATTTCTCCGGGAACGGTATTTTTGTACTTTTTACGACGCCATTCGCGCTATGCTCCCGGCAGGCCTGTGGTTTCAGTATAAAGAATCCTACAGCCTGACAGAGGAGCGTTCCTGGCAGGAAAAAACCATTCGGCAGAAGGCTGCCCAAACAGTGTTGGAGCTTCTTCAAAATGCCGGCGGTGGATTGGATCGCAGCATTTTGGAAACCGCCGTGCCGGAGGAAGAACTATCCAAGGCCATCGCGTACCTACTGAAAAAAGGCTGGATCCTGTGTCATCAGGACTATGCACAAAAGGCCGGGGATAAGCAGGAAAGCGTGGCGACTTTGGCAGTTTCTGCAGAGGAAGCCTTGAGCTTTGCCGCCCACCGGCCGAAAAGCGCTGTCATGCAGAAAAATGTGATGGAGTTGCTTTGCTCCATTGGCGCTGCCTCCGTTAAGGAAATCTGCTATTTCACCGGCGCAAAGCCTGCCACCGTAAAGCGGTTGGCGGAAATGGGGTATCTGACCCTTTCCGACCGGCAGGTGCTCCGTTGCCGGCAGATCGTGCCCGAGGTACTGGAGGGACCGTTGGTCCTGAACCCGGAGCAGCAAGCGGCTGCTGAGGGATTGGCCCGTCAAATGCAGCAGGCAGACCCGGTTGGTGCGCTCTTATACGGCGTCACCGGCTCGGGAAAAACTGCCGTTTATATCAAACTCATTGAGCAGTGTCTGTACTCCGGTAAGCAGGCTATGCTTTTGGTGCCAGAAATTGCCCTGACACCCCAGCTTCTGGGGAAAATGGCGGCCTATTTCGGCGAGACCGTGGCGGTGCTACACAGCAGCCTCCCCACGGGCGAGCGTTATGACCAATGGAAACGCGTCCGCGCCGGGGAAGCGAAGGTGGTCGTAGGCACCCGCTCTGCGGTGTTTGCCCCTTGCCCCAACCTCGGCCTCATCATTTTGGACGAGGAGCAGGAACATTCCTATAAATCGGAAAACAGCCCCCGGTATTCTGCCAAAGAGGTGGCGCTGTGGCGGGGCGCGAAAGAAAAGGCCTTGGTGCTCTTTGGATCTGCCACTCCGTCGGTAGAGACCATGTATCAGGCAAAAACCGGGAAACTGAGTCTGTACAGCTTAACTTCCCGCTATAACGGACAGGCGCTGCCCAAGGTGGAGATCGTGGATATGCATCGGCAACTGCAGCTGGGCAACGACTCGTCCCTGAGCTATGACCTGCAGGACGCCATCGCCGATACCCGGGCGGCGGGAAAACAGGCGATCCTGTTTTTGAACCGCCGGGGCAACAGCCGGGCGCTCCTTTGCGTGGACTGCCGGGAGACTCCGGAATGTCCCCGCTGTAATGAACGTCTTACTTACCACAGCGCCAACGAGCGGCTGATGTGTCACTACTGTGGATATTCTCAACCCAAGCCTGCCCGGTGTCCCCGGTGCGGCGGGCCTCTGAAATCCATAGGCACCGGCACCCAGAAAGTGCAGCTGGAGCTGGAGAATCTCTTTGACGGCATAGAAGTTTCCCGGATGGATACGGATACCGTCAGCGCTGTGAATACTCACGAAAAAATACTAGAAAAGTTTGAAAAAGAACACATTCCTGTTTTAGTTGGCACACAAATGGTTGCAAAAGGTTTGAACTTACCGGATGTTACTTTGGTAGGTGTTCTGGATGCGGACCTGAGCCTGTACAATCAGAGCTATCGGGCGGCGGAAACCACCTTCAATATGCTCACCCAAGTGGTGGGCAGAGCCGGCCGGGGAGACACACCCGGAAAAGCGATGATACAGACAATGTCTACCGAGCACAAGGTCATCCATCTGGCAGCTCAGCAGGATTACGAAGGCTTCTATGCGCTGGAGATCGGCCTGCGGCAGCGGCTGAATTACCCGCCCTTTGGGGATCTGGCAGTGATTACCTTCACCGGGCAGGAGGAAAGCCGGGTGCTCCGCGCCGGCGCAAAGTTCCGCAGCAGCCTTGCAGATTGCCTGAAGCTGCCGGAATACGCCGGGGAAGTGTGCAGCGCCTTAGGGCCTGCCCCTTGTCCTGTGCCGAAGATCAATTTTAACTACCGTTACCGTTTGACTCTGCGGTGTCGTATGACTCGGCCACTGCGGCTGCTTTTGGGGCATTTGCTGCGGCAGGTTTCTCAGGATAAAGAAAATCGGGGCGTTTCCGCCTTTATCGATGTGAACGGTTTTGATGCATAAAGAGAGGGATACTATGGGATTGCGTAGAATTTTAACAGACAAAGAAACGGCGCTGCACAAGGTGTGTAAGCCCGTCGTGAATTTCGACCGGCGGCTGTGGAATCTGCTGGAAGATATGAAAGAGACCCTGATCGACTCCGGCGGCGTAGGCTTGGCTGCTCCTCAGGTGGGCATCCTCCGCCGGGTGGTGCTGGTGGATGTGGGTGATGAGATCGTAGAGTTCATAAACCCCAGCCTTGTGGAGACCGACGGCGAGCAGATCGGCCCGGAGGGGTGTTTGAGCATCCCCGGCAAGTGCGGCATCGTCAAGCGGCCCTATTACGCCAAGGTAGTGGCCCAGGATCGGCACGGCGAATGGTTTGAGGCAGAGGGAGAAGAGCTGATCGCCCGGTGCTTCTGCCACGAACTGGATCATTTGGACGGCATCGTCTACACAGAAGTTATGGAACGGTTTTTAACTGAAGAGGAGCTGGCTCAGGATGACTGAGCAGCCTGAGGAGGAATGAAAATGCGCGTGGTTTTTATGGGCACACCGGACATCGCTGCCACCTGCCTGCAAAATATTTTGAATAACGGCGCAAACGTGGTCGCAGTCTACACCCAGCCGGACAGACCGAAAAACCGCGGTATGAAGCTGGCCTTTTCCCCTGTAAAGGAGCTGGCTTTGCAGTATGAGTTGCCGGTCTACCAGCCAGAAAATTTCCGGGAAGCGGAAACAGTGGAAGAATTGCGGGCACTGCAGCCGGATGTGATCGCTGTGGTGGCTTACGGACGGATCCTGCCCCAAAGCGTGCTGGATATCCCCACCTACGGCTGTATCAACATCCACGCCAGTTTGCTACCCCAGTATCGTGGCTCTGCCCCGTATCAGTGGGCGGTGCTGGACGGATGTAAGGAGACCGGTGTAACGGCAATGTATTTGTGCCGGGAAATGGATGCCGGTGATATTATTTCCGCGGAAAAGACCCCCATCGGCGAAAATGAGACCGCCGGAGAACTTTTAGAGAGACTCTCCGTGCTGGGCGCGGACCTTTTGCAGAAGACCTTGGAGGATATCGCTGCCGGCAAGGCGGAAAGAACTCCCCAGGACCCCACAAAGGTCACCTATGCGCCGATGCTGGATAAGTCTATGACACCCATTGATTTTACAAAAACCGCTCAGCAGGTCCATAACCACGTCCGGGGTCTGCACCCTTGGCCGGTGGCTACTATGGAACTTAAGGGGCAGAAATTTAAAGTCCACGCTACAGGAATAGTAGAGGGCAAAGGAACGCCCGGTGAAATTCTGGCTCTTACCAAAACAGGCCTTGTCATCGCCTGCGGCGAGGGCGCGGTGGAGATCCGCTCCTTGCAGGCAGAGGGCGGCAAGCGGATGGCAGCCCCCGATTATTTCCGGGGTCACCCCTTGGAGGCTTGATTTATGGCAGCAAGAGAGACTGCGCTGAATGTGCTGATTGCCTGCCGTAAGGAGGGCGCTTGGTCCAACGGCGTGTTGAAAACCTATCTTGTACGGGATAAGCTGGATCGCCGGGAATCGGCGTTGGCAACCCGGCTGTGCTACGGTGTGCTGCAAAACAGAGGCCTCCTCGACCATTATCTCAAACAGCTGCTCACCGGAAAACTGAAAAATTTGCATCCTGCGGTGCGGGATATTTTGCATATGGGTCTGTACCAGCTTTACTTGATGGACAAGATTCCGGAGTCGGCGGCGGTGAACGAATCCGTGGCGCTGGCGAAAAAATACTGCCGGTTTGCAGGCGCTTC
>JAEIGA010012616.1_pt1 | contig 12831 bp, 15 predicted proteins | sample 9270691 | NCBI WGS metagenome assembly JAEIGA01 (sample SAMN17057246, study PRJNA624740) | gut metagenome | biome: biome; isolation source: fecal sample | host: Bos grunniens | place: China: Xizang | collected 2019 | reverse complement strand
TGCCTGTGCTATCCAATCTTCTGCAATAGCACGGTGATTTCTTTCTTTTGCTTCAATTCGTTCCTGTACATTATGAATCTCTGCCAACAATTCCTCACGGTCTTTTTCACGTTGGCGACGAAGCTCGTTAATATCATTTCTAAAATTACGGGCTTGTTCACGAAGACGGCGGTTTTGGTCGTTCGCTAACCGGCGGATTTCTTCGTTTGCACTATTAACTTGATTGTGCAGTAATCCCATAAGATTAGAAATACAAGTATCGGAAAGTTCTTGAGCTTCTTGTTGAGCAACACCAAGGCGACGAGCAGCGGCCGCCGCATCGAAAGCATCTCTTGTTGTTGCTATTAAACTATCTCTTTGTTCTCTTGTCATAGAGACAAATACATCTTTTTTTCCGCTCATGATATTTCTCCTTATGAATAGTTTACAAACTTCAACGTGTATTGTTTAGTTGAGTCAATATTGTAAAATCTTATTGTATGCCTTACAACATCGCCTATACATAATTTTTCGAACCACGTTTTATTGCTAGAGATTATTACTCCATCCTCGTCCTTTAATTGCCAACCAACGCCAACATTAGTGAGTCCACTTTCTCCTTGATAATCATATATCTTCTTAAGAAGGAAAGAAACCGTTGCGGTTGTTCCACTAATTTCAATTTTAACATTATTAATTTCGCATTGTGACCAATTGTCATAGCATATAATACGCGACGTCTCTGGAAATAGGATTGATTTTTTCGATGTTGTTGAAGTCTTTTCTTGGCCGTCTTTGATTCCCTTTATTTCAAGTATTTGGCGATTCAGGCGATTAACTTCCTCTTTTAATTCAGCTTGACGCTTCAACGATTCATTATATTGCTCCAAACAATCAGCCCGTTTATGCGTCTCATCTATTAGCTTGCGTAGTAGTGTTTTCCCTACAATTTTACAAGGAACTACCGTTTCCTTCATCCATTTATCATAATCTTCACGATTAATAAATTCTTTATGAAATTGGTTAAAACCACACAAAGTACATTGTTTAATATCATTCGGCAATTCTTTATCACATATAGGACATTTCATTCTTTTGTCATCTCCGTTTGTGGGTAATTCCCATCCAGCGTATAGTGCCTGAGTTTTCTTAAAACTTTTGCTTCAATTTGATAAATCTATTTACATAAACTTTTTTCAATTAAAGTAGTCGGTAGTGAAAACGCAAACTACACGACCATTTTCAATTTCTAGTGTTCTAAAAGGTATTATATCACCTTGATGAACACCATAATTCATGCGAGGTTCATTTAATAAAGTGCCATAGATGAATCCGTTGTTTTGGTCTGTGTGCGAATATCTTACCCAAGGATTTTCTTCTATTTTCCCATTATAAATAAACCAAACTTGTACATCATCTGGGTTAGCAGGATATCTTGAAGAATCAAGGTCTCTATTCATACGTAAAGTAGCAATGTCAGAATGTAAATCTTTGTAATATATATCGTGATGTGCAACTGCGTCGGCAAAGATGCTCATGTCAAAATTTGTTTGACACAAATCAATAACCTTTGCATTTCCTATGTTATTGAAAGACTCAAATCTGATTTTTTTAGTAGTGGTTTTGTCTCTACGAGAAATTGTTATAGTGTTATCTCCACTAATATGAGCGTCAGCCAACACATCAAAAGTTATTCCGGCAGAATAATCTATGTACGCAAACACAACAATACCACTATCGTAGTTTCCCCACATCAATTGCGCAGGAGGACAATCTATATACAAAAATTTAAAGTCAAAATACCAAAACTTTGTATCAAGTAAATTGAGCATAGATTCCTTGAGATTTTCGGGATGGCGAACAGCGTTTTGGAGACGATGCAAAAGTGCAACATATGAATAAGATAATGCTTTGTCGTAATATTCAGCGCCGTCATCCAACGGAACATTCAACTCATTTGAAACGGTGCCAATAATCATTTTTGCCATATTTAAAATCATCGTTCCGGTTGATTTAATTAGAATTTCAAGTATATCGTTAGGGAATTCGTTAACCAGCGTTTCAATACGTTCCTTAACTCTTAAAAGAGTAGAATCAATCGAGTTTTGTTTTTTCCATTGAATACGAAAAGGTAGGAGCTCGTTTTTCTCCCAGTTTTGAGCGTCATCAAGGTTGACGAATGTTTTTTGGACATTATTGAATTCACAGATGGGGCATGTTGTGCTGTGTTCACTGATTTCAGTTTTACATACGGGACATTTCATTTGTTTATTCTCCAATCATTTTGGCAATATTCTTGCTTGGGATTCCAATCATCTTTGGTTGCCCATCTTCCATTAGCACTTCAATCTTTCTACCTTGCTTACCATAATAATCATCAATTACGAGAGAATATCTATCGGTAACACATATGATGTTTTGATTAGACGAACCTCTTAAACTTATATCGTCGTTTTGCTCCTGTATATACTCGCCATCAATGATAATATCTGCCATTGTTGCAAGTTTGGTGCTGGCAATTTCTTTATGCGAATAGCCGGTGTAAATAATAACACCCAAATCCTTTTGGTTGCGAACGATTTCAATTAACTTGCATAAAGGGTCTTGTTGCAAAAATGGTTCTCCACCACTAATTGTAATGCCTTCAATATTAGGTGCATTTATAACTTCGTTTGCGAGTTCATCAACAGAAATTTCTATTCCGTCTTCAATATTCCACGTATCAGGAGCAATACATCCTTTACAGTGGCGGTTACACCCTTGAACCCATATAGCAAAACGCTTTCCTGGTCCAAGAACTTCGGTTGATGAACATTTCATATATAGTTTTAATTTCATGATACACCATCGTTAGGAACAGGGATGCCATTTTCGTAATGCCATTCATCACCCCAATATACTGCCATTGGAGCGTCGTGAGGACGAAGATTTTTTATAATCCATTCACCATTGTTGCACCAGTTATCGTCCCATTCTTCTGGCTTGGATAAATGTTCACAATAAATTTCGAGATTAGCGCATCCTTCAAATGCATTTGTTTCTATTGTTTCAACTGATTTAGGAATCACAATCTTAGTTAATGAAATACAATTAAAAAACGCATCTATATCGATATAATTCACATTTTGAGGTATGTGCAACTTTTTCAAACTTTCGCATTCTGAGAAAGCGTGTGAAGCGATAGACAATAAACCATTGGGCAATACCACACTTTGCAAACCCTTACAACCAGCAAATGTTTGTTCCGGCAGCTCGGTTATTCCATCGGGGATAGTAACCTCAGTTAAAGATTCGCAATCTGAAAATACTGCAAAACCAAGTTCGTTAAGTTCAGAAGGCAATACAATATGCTTTATATGATTGCATTCGAGAAAAACATCATCATCAATTCTTTTAATATTTGAGGGCAATACAACTATGGGTTTCTCGCCGGAAAACTCTGTCAAACTTCCGTCTTCAATTAAAAAGTCTTCCAAATCACAGACATTGTCATCAATAAAAGGAAGTAACACTTCGTTTTTCCAATGTTCAGCATCTTCTTTATTTAAAAACTCTTTGCCTAATTGGTCAAATCCACAAATAGGGCATATATTGGTATCTATGTGTTCTTTTTTGCACACAGGACAAACTGCCATAACACACCTCACATAACGATTTATTGTTTATTTATTACTGGATTGCCGTTTTTGTCGTAATGCCATTCGTTTTTCCAATATATTTTTGCGCCGCATCCTAAGTTCCATCCTGCTAACCATTTAGATGGCTTAGAAATCGCTTCGGAGAAAATAGCCTTCAATCCAGTTTGTTGAAAGGCGCCTCTGTCAATTTTTTCAATACTATTCGGCAAAATGATATATTGAAGTTTAGAACATTCAGAAAAAGCTGTGAATCCAATTTCTTTTAGCCCTGAAGGTAGAACTATGTGTCTCAAATTATTTGCACCAGCAAAAGCACTGTTTCCTATTCGTTGAACCTCACTAGGAATAACAACTTTCGTAACATTAGGTGAGTTGTTAAATTTTTTCAAAGTGTATAATCTGTCTGAATAAAAATAATCATTATCAGTGTAACCAATGTTAAAGTAATCGTTTGACGATGCTATTACTTCTTTGGAAACTTCTTGCTTTGGTTGAGAGTTTTTCTTTTCATATGCTGATCTATAGGGTTCTAATATATGGGTTTCCCAATAAATCGCATCATCTCTATTTATAAATTGACGATTTAACTCTGGAAACTTACAATAACAACAAATCTTTTCTTTACTGGTGTAAGGTTCCTTGCAAACAGGACAAGTGTGAAGGCTAAGATATTTTTTCAAATACTGATCGTGAACAAACTGTTCATCATCACTAGATTCAACATACTTATTAAGTGTTTCGGAAACCTTATCAAGAACTTTCCAAAGAGTGGTAAAACCCCACAAAGCTTCATTGTTTTTTCTTGCAGCTTGTTGAGTTTTAATATAACAATCAAAAGTTTTTATGGTAGCTCTACTCGTTCTTTGGTCGCCTGAAGCAAGATCATTTAATATGGCTTTATGCAATTGTTCATAGTAATATGGCCAACGAGTACAAACCGTCACGTTCATTGTTTGGGTGCCCCATGTGGCTATTTCATATCTAAAAAGGAAGTATTTACTCAACCACGCATCAGTTTCATTTTGATATACTACAAATACATACGCATAGTTTTCATCTGTCGGGTCAGCTGCCACATAAACATCTTTATCACCATCTTCTGGCAATTGTAAATGTTCACCAGTCTCAAAAGTCAAGGCGTTAAATTCGGTGAGTTTAATACTAGATATAATCCTCAATCCATCATAACACCAAGACATACGATTGTTTTTTGTCCAAGTTAGAAAATCTTCCTCTAAGAAGCATTCTTCGCTTTTACACGAAAGATCTTCAATTTTAGACTCGACATTGCCATCCAACAGGTTAATAATAATTTCCTCGCCGCAGTTGTTACACAAAAAAGCAAGTTCATATTTGTTAAGCTTATAATATCCATAAGGAGAGCTTTCAGTTTCTACTGAAAACCCTTTTTCTGCTGCTTTTGAAATTATTTTTTGTAACATATTACTTCACCTAATATTAAACCATTTTTCCTTGTCTACGTTCCAATTCCTTCTTAATGTCTTCTTCGTGGAGCAGTATCTTTTGGAGAATCAAATCGTATGCAGAGAGGTCTTCGTCGATAGTTTTCTTGATACGAGAAATATCTTCAAGCGCACTCTCAAGAGACTTGACACCATATTTTTTCATCGAATCTACTATCTTGCTGTTTTCACCGAGATATGCCTCGTAAACAGAAAGTGTTTCTGCATTTTGAGCAACTTCATTTTCCATACGGGCATAAATCTCTTGATACTCACGAATCTGAGCAACCACTTTATCAGCATCCATGTTGTGTGCGTTGAAAAGCAACTGCAAAGTTTCGTAGTGTTTGTTGATAATATCAATGATTTCTTCACCCAAACGTTCTTTGTCAGAAGATGCTCTTTCAAGCGAAGCACTAATTTCTGTCATTTCGTCTGTGAGGGATTTTAATTCTTTGCTGAGCTTATCATATTCCTTGCCAGACTTCTTGATTTCTTTTTCATAGGTTTCAATATCAGAACGCATCTGTTCTAATATTGCAGGGGTCATTGTGTCTCTTATAGCCTTTAATTCGGCAATTTTGTTCGACAGTGTTTCGTACTCATTTTTTATCTTCGATAAAGCGTCTTCTTTTTCAAGGAGTTCTTTCTCTGTTGTCTGGATTGTTTCTAAATTGGATTTAGTAGTTGCAATTTCTTCGGATACAGAGGACAACTTTTTACCGATAGAACCCGCAAGAGCAGCAGGGTCGAGTGTCATCTTATTAGCTTCGAAGAAATCGATTGCGCCACTTGCAACATCAGCATAGGCGGCGAACAATTCTCTTATCTCAAACTTATCATAAGATTTAATCAATTCTTCCGAACCATCAACATAAGAAAGAAGGAGTTTTGCAGTTTCCAGCAAGACAGTGTTAGTATCCTTGTTATCTGCATTTTTTAAAGCTTCTGTTTGAGATTCTAATAATCCCCAGAAATTTTTATCAAGCATTTAGTTTTCCTCCTTGACTTCGCATAATGCTATTCTTTCAAGCAATTTGTTTAGTGAAACAGAATTGGTTGTTCCGGTAGCATCTTTAATATGAACGGTCGGTATCAGGTTCTTATCTACAGAAAAACCGATTTGGTAGGTATTATCAACTTTATCCATATTAGGAAATATTTCTCCAACAGATTGGTCTAATGCGGCCTGAATGCGACCAGCGCCGTTTTTTCGTCCATCGTCCATAAAGATACGGAATGCACCGCTTTTTACCTTTACTTGAACCTTATTCGGAGCAAAAATCGGTTCCTTTGCATCTGAAACTTTCATGCCTTTTTGAATGATTTTAATGTCAGCATCAACCCAATGGTCGTTATCATCAGGGCGAACAACAACAAATCCGATATCATGTGTGCAGGTATGGTCTATTTTAATTGCTTTTTGAGCAATTAGTGCTGCACCTTTGGCGATAGCAAAAGACTTGTTATTATCGGAAAAACAGGTTTCGAAACGTTTGTCAGCAAGTCCTGTTCTTGAACCGAAGAATTCTCTTACGGTGTTTTCGACACAATAGAAATTGCTAAATCCACCCACGAGCAGAACTTTAAATTTTTCCTGACTGGCATCATCGACATTATGTACGGAAAAATATTCTTTCATTTGCTCTAATGATTTATCCAGAACAGGTTTATTGATTCGAGCAAAGCATTCGTCAAGGTCAGCACAAAATACGTCAATCTCATCATCGTTGTATTCAATAGTAAAGATGGGGGTGTCCTCAACAATGCTGGGACTCTTATAATAACGAACCATCATTTTGCAAACGGTTTCTGTATTATCAATTAGTTCTTTCTCAAAGGCATCACGGATTTTTATGAACTTCTTGTCAGTTCGTTCAACTTCGGAACCTAATCTTTTGCAAAGCAGTTCCGAAACAGCCTCATCGAACGCGACACCGGCACATCCATTTGTTTGGTTGAATTCACCGTATCCACAACGTTCAAGTATTTGAATGTTACCACCATCAACTACTTTGCAAAGAGTTACATCAAGAGTACCACCACCGTAGTCAACCACAGTGATATGGCCACTAAATTTCTTTTTGTTTTGCTGATTGTAACTATGGCAAAAATATCCTGCTGCCGCAACAGGTTCGCTTTCTAATTGAAATTGAACATCGGTATCATAACCCAGACTGCGATAAATACCTTCAATGTTTTCACGAGCAGTTCTATTGCTTGCTTCTCGAAACCATGTTTCAGGAACAGTCATTACGATGCCATCTATGTCATCAATATTTTGATTGTTTTTGTATTGGGTTAAGATACATCTGATATAGTCGCTTGCAACTTCAAGCGGAGTTTTTGATTTACCTTCGATAACTTTGTCTGCATCTTTACCGAGTCTAAGTTTGAAATGCTCGTATGAGTCATATCCTTTTTTAGTGATACAGTTTTTCGCCAAAGTACCAATAACAGTATCATCACCCTTGTAGGCGACAACAGTAGGAATATAACTGCCTGATGCGACACCGGGTTGAAAGCAATCAAGTTCCTTTGTTTCGGGGTTATAATAGCTAATCGTACTGTTTGTAGTACCAAAATCAAATCCTATAATATTCATTTTATATCTTCCATTCCTATAATTGATACGTTTACAGCATAATAAACTTAAATGTTTTCAGGCAATACTTCCATTATATCATCCACCGAGCACTCAAGAGATCTACATATTTTCGCAAGAGTATCAGTTGTTACCGCTTCATTTTTAGTAAGCTTTCTCATTGCGTGTTGAGTAAGATTGGCTGATTCTTGAAGTTCTTTTTTCTTCATATTTTTATCGATCAGCAACTTCCATAATCTTTTGTACGATACTGCCATAATAAAATTTCCTTTCCGCTTATAATAATCAAAAAGAATTTATTTATGATTATATCATATTATGGTCGAAAAAACAATAGATTTGGAGATCGAACAACAAAAAAGTGCGAAAAAACGATATTTTTGTCGTTTTTATAACAAAAATAGGAGTCGCAATCTCGCGACTCCTGTTTTCACCAACACTTTTTACAAGGTTCATATCCTTGATTTTCCGCTTCTTGCTTTGTCACTTGTGAGGGATTTTTCATATTACTACATCCCGAGCGACTATGGTATTTGCTACCAGACTTTGGTATCCAGACCATATCTCCGCTTGATGTCTGATTATCGTTTGAGTTGTTTTGTTCGGTTGACGGGGGTGAAGTCGTGGTGCTATTACTTGGTCCGGAGCTATCGCCAGTCGCATAGTTAATTGTTATACCTGGTTGAACATTATAACAGTAAACATTGAAGCAGATGCTTTCTCCTTCGTCTTCAATGGAGTAGGCCTCCATCTGGACACCACTGCACACAAGGTTGTTCCCTTCAAAAATAGGGGTAATACGATATGCCACATGGTTGCCTGTTTCTCTTATGTAGTCGGCTACCATATTCTCAAACGGGAGCATTCCGTTTATGTTCATGTATCGAGTTCCAGTGATGAGGTTCTGTCTGTTTGCATTTTCTGCGGAGAGCTGCCAACCTATAAGGTGACAACGATTCCAAAGGTAACCACCAGACACACCACTATAGCTCTTTTGTACCCATCCTGTCGGTTTGATGCTACTGATGCTTCCTCGTTCTTCGTTGGCGCCGGGCATTATTTCCTTGCCACATGAAGCAAGTGCAACGCCACACCGACCAAGGCCATCAAGGCTTGAATATTTTTCGTATCCTTTAGTTGTTAATTCTGCCGCACTAAAGTTAGGTTGGTTGTTATTAACAATAGTGTATGCTGTACCTGAATAAGCAGGGAGAGTTGAAGGATCAACAGCTTTTGCTGTTCCAGTACCAACACTTTGGCTATTGTTTGGTTTCTCGCTTGTTGTCGATGTTTGAGTTGATGAGTTGGTTGTTGGTTTGGATTCTTCTCCTTGCGAAGTAGTATCCGTTGTATTAGAAGTATTATCCTTTGTGTTGCTGATCGTGGTGGAAGGTGTTGATGTACTTCCGTCTGAATAATCATAATTATCCAAATCACAACCTGCGAAGGATAGGAGCATTGCTAACGATAAAAGTAACGCTAATATTTTTTTAGTCATTTTCATTATCCCTTTCTGTAAGTTTCGATGGTGATTTTATCGTGGGAAGAGCCCTTGATATCTTCACTATCTACCTTTTTGAACCCATTGGCTTTGAGGTCAATATCAAACACTTTATCTGCTTGATATCGACGATTCCAATGACAGAGTATAATTTCGCTAACGCTATCGAGAGCGTAACCTTTATCCTCAACAAAGCAGTAATCACCAACTGTGGCTTTGGTCTGGTAATCATCATCAGCGATGTATCCAGTCAAGTCCTTAAACTGTTTAGCTGAGTAATTGCTCATCCAAAGGTTGCTACCTGTGGTGTGGCTTATAATCCATTCGCGCAGAACGCTGTCTTGGCTCTGTCTTTTACCAAAGAACATCATGCCTTGCATATCATCGATACAAAAAATCAGTTTCATAATTTCCTCCAAAAATTATTCGTTGTTGCACATAGCAAAGTAAGAACAGCACAGGCAACAGTACCGGCAATTCTTATTTGGCGTAAGCCATAGTCGGAAACGCTCAATTAACTTTTTCACAGTGTGTTTCGTAATAATCCATCTCCCTTGGTTTGTTGATTATATTCTACATCTATCTGTGTCCCATAAAACGGACTTTTATCGAACTTTCCGTAAGAATTATATCTCATTGGTATTTATTATACCACATATTTCGCAAAAATCATAACTATTATTTATGTTATCTTCCGTATGGTTTCTGTATGGATTCATACTTATCATCTATACTATTAGTTAGTGAGATATACTAATAGGAGGTGTAATTGTGAATTTCGAAAGCATAGGTCAAAATATTCGAGCATCTCGTATTCGTAAGAAATTAAGACAAGAAGATCTTGCGGAATTAACAGATTTATCGGTAACCTATATTGGAATGGTTGAACGCGGCGAAAAGATTCCGGCATTAGAGACTTTTGTTAAAATATTAAATGCCCTTGAAGTATCCGCAGATGTTGTACTTGCAGATGTCTTAAAAGTTGGATATGAGGTTAAGGCTTCGCTCATTACGGAACAGCTTTCCTTATTAACACCGACAGAAAGAGAAAAGGTCATTGATGTTATATTGACTTTAATAAAACATTCAAAATAACTCACAAAAAGATTCGCTTCGACAAGAAGCGAATCTTTTTTTATTTGTCGCCGTAGTTTGCTAAATTTCGACAAACACCACGTGATATAACATAACTGTCGGTTATGTCGTAAAACCGATAATTACTATATGAGAGGTGTTAATATGAATTTTAATAACATTATTCGACAAATTGCAAAGCAAAACAGAGTTACGCCAGAAGAAGTTAAGCGTGACATAAAAGAAGCTATACGTGTTGGAATGACATCACCCGATCCGATCGTTCGTGCTCATTGGAAAAAGATATCGCCAACCGGTAAAGAACCAACTATAAACGAAGTGCTTTCATATCTTTTGTTAAATGTCGTAGATTCGCAAAGTTATATCAAATAGCATTTCGCGAAAATTACAAGCTCTTTTTTGAACAGATATTTTCTGTTTAGAAAGGAGCTTTTTTTATGTATAAAAAAACAGTTGATCGCAGTGCTACTGCCAAACGTAAAGACGATGTCATTTGCTATGGCGTTGTGGAGGTGGTACTATGTCGATAAACAAAATTTCAGCAGAAAAGTGGGATGTGAACCTTTTGGGAGATGACTTTAGCGGACTTAATGAAGTATATCGTGAAATAGCAGATGAAATTGGCATTGAGAAGACAATAATTATCTTTAACCTGTTTCACGGCACACAGATATCATTTCCAAACAGACTTTTCTCAAAAGAATACACCCACAAAGCCATCATCAAGGAATACAACGGTAAGAACGTGCCCCAACTCGCACAAAAATACAATTATTCCGAAAGGTCGATATGGCGAATTATCAAAGCCGGTAAATAATGAGGAGGATGTTTATGTTTAAGAAAGTTTTGTCAGTTGTATTGGTTCTCGGTATGATATTAGCACTGTGTAGTTGCGGTGCCGACACAAGTGAGGGTGCAAAGAAATACGGATATGATCATAAAGATTTAGAAAATATGGTCACCTTTGTAGAAACTACAGGAGAGAAATATTGCACCGATATTGAAGGGAATGCCGAAACCCTTATCAAAGATTTGGGCGAAACCTTTGACAGCTACACCAATAATAAGACAAAGATAACTGAGCTATATGCTTCTTCGCTTGCAATGTCGGATGAATTATATGTCACTTTGCAGACGGTAACAAATGATTACTACCGCTTAGTTGCAAAAGACATATCTGAGTATAAGACTTGGAACGATGCGATGGAGGATATCTATAAAGCGTGGAATAACGCTATGAAAGATTACTATGACTCCTGGAATGATAGTTTCAAGGAAATATATGAAACCTGCAACGATTTAGTAAAACTCGGTTATGATGAATTACCTTACAAGGAATATTCCAAGAGCTTTAGCGATATGTACGATGAATATTCTGATGCCTGGAGTGATATGTACGATAAGTATTCCGATACTTGGGGAGACCTGTATGATACATACTCCGATGTCTGGGGCGAGTTCTATGATGGCGAATCGGATATAGAAGATATCTTAAATGACGATACCACCTCCAAGAATGATTCATCGGATAAAAAGCCTGCTGTTAAAGAAGATGAAAAAGAAGAGACAAAAGCTGACACCGACAACAACACTGACGTTGCGGTGGATACTTCGTCATTTGAAGCGTTGGAAGAATCTATAAACAAAGAAACGGAAAAAGCAATTACCACCTTGACCACCGAGTACGAAGCTTTAAGCGCAAGTATTACCACTTACGCCGAGTATGTGGCTAATGCCGATAAGATTGAGGCTTTTTATGACAAGGTGAATACAACTTCAGAGGAGATTGCCACAAAACTATATCAGCATAGTGTAACGTATGCCGAAAAGATTATGAAGTCGGGTATGTCAACCGATGATATGTACGATGCTTTTGACGGGCTTTATGATTGTATCTACGAAGATGCCGCAGACCTTTTGTACGATGGTATTTATGACGGGATATTAGAAGACATCTACGACGATTTCTATAACGGTGTGCTTGACGAACAAGATGATAGTGTGTCATATAGCGATTGGTCAAAAGCTCGTTCAAATGAGTATAAAATGTGGTCTAATACTCGTTCCGACTGCTACAAGCAATGGTCAAATATGCGTTCGGATGTATATGGCTTTTGGTCAGATATGAGAAGCGAAATGTATAGCGATGACATTGAAAGAGCGCAGAAAATCTTTAATAAGTTTATGGAAGACGTTCAAAAAATGTTAGGTTAACAACAAAAGCCTCCTTGTGTTTGATATGCAAGGAGGCTTTTAGGTTTGAAACACAGAATTTATATAACTGGTTGTTTTATTGACGGAAATATGATATAATTAAAAAAATGTCGAAAAACATTAACAAATGTCGTGTATTGTTGGTCATTTAAGGAGAATTGTCGATGAAGAAAAAGCTGTTGTTATATATACCCATCATAATTGGGGTAATATTTATCGCCGGTTTTAGTTATATGCGATTTTCTGGGATGTTGGATAAGGGTGAAGAAAAAATCATAGTTCGTTCAACCTTAATAGAAGCGATAGATATCACCGAATTATCCACCTCACAATTTA
>JAEIGA010012614.1_pt1 | contig 12832 bp, 10 predicted proteins | sample 9270691 | NCBI WGS metagenome assembly JAEIGA01 (sample SAMN17057246, study PRJNA624740) | gut metagenome | biome: biome; isolation source: fecal sample | host: Bos grunniens | place: China: Xizang | collected 2019 | reverse complement strand
GCCGTTCGGGGCGATCATGTACTTATTATAAGCCGCCTTGATCTTGGCGGACAGGGTGCGGTAACGCTCTGCATCCTCCGGCTTTCCAAGGATTTCGGCCATGTGAGCCACATTGTCGCAGCTGCGCTTGGTATAGGCGGTAGCCACCTCCGGCTTGCCGAACTTCGCCATATAGGCCACATAGTCTGCCGCGGTGCCACCGTTCATAAACAGCTCGATTACTTCCGGCGCAGGCGGCAGGGGCTCATTCCATTCACCATAGTGGAAGCGGGTGTCATAGATCAGTTCTCCATCGCCATTTTGATACCATGCACGGTCCAAATATCGAGGATTGACCTCTTTCATACAGGAAAGAGAGAACTCCAGCCATCGCTTCGCCGTGTCGTAATGATCCGCAAGGATCTGCTTGTCCCCATACATTAGGTAAAGCTGATAGGGCAGCCAAACAGCACTGTCGCCCCAGCCTACGCTGTCCTCACCAATATGTCCGTTACCTGTTGGACCAGCCAACACGATATTGGGATCACGTTCTTGTTCTTTGGGGTTGTGCACAGAAGAAGTGGACGGAAAAGTAATGCCCACTTTGCCGCTGGCATACTGCTCAATGCACTGATCGGCCAGCCACTTGTTGAAGAACCGCTGTACATCCATGAAGTAAGCAGCGGTATTCACATAGATCTGTGCATCACCGGTCCAGGCGTTTTTCTCTCTGGTGGGGCAGTCCACCGGAACATCCAGAAAGTTGCCCTTCTGGCTCCACCGGGCATTTTTCACCAGTTTGTTGATAAGAGGATTGGAGCAACGGAAATCGCCGGTTTCCTCCATATCAGAATACACGGCAATGGCGGTAAATTCGCCGCTGTCCACGCCCTCGATCAGCGCATAGCGGAAACCGAACCACGTAAAATGGGGGGTATATTCTTCTTGCTCCGCACCCTTGCAGATGTAGGTGATCTCCTGAAATTCTTTCATACCACCATCGCAGTTTGCCGTGGAAAACTTTCCTTCTTTGTCCAGCCCCTCGCCGTGCTTGAGGCAGATGACTTGTCCGGGTTTGGTGTCATATAGAACCATGTGGATATAGCCTGCAATGTTTTGGCCAAAGTCCGCTACCAGATTGCCTGCACTGTCCCGGAACAGCTTGCCAGCGAATCGTTCCTTTTCCCGCACCGGCACGCCTTCCATTGGAATCATTTTGGCATTGGTATGCTCTGTTTCGACAATCGCCTTTACCCAGTTTTCGGGAGCGATCCGGGCATCGTATGTCTCTCCTTTTTGGAGGTCTGTCTTCACCACCGGACCGGTACCTGCATCAAAGCTTTCGTCCGTCGCAATGACTTCCATGGTACCGTCTTCGTAAGTAAGCTCCAACTGCCCCCATAGAGCCAGTCGATAACCAAAATTGTTATGCCAGCGCCACCAACCGTCTCCTACGGTAGTCTGCCAGACATTTGTCCCCTCCCGGAGAAGGCTGGTCACATCATAGTGCATCACCTGAATGCGGTGATAATAGCTGGTAAGGCCCGGAGTAAATTTATCTTCCGTTACTGCCTGACCGTTGATTTTCGCCTCAAAAACACCATGCGCAGTGATGCAAAGACAAGCAGACCGCAATCCCGGCTTTGTTATAAATGCTTTCTTGAATATTGGTACAAGCCGATTTTCATCACCATCCTCCGGATGGCATATCCATTTGGCCTTGTATTCCATAATGAGCTCCTTTACCTTCAGCGCAAAGTTACAAGTGTTGATTGGGAATTTGTTTCAGCGCATCGTTCAGTTTTTCAACAGCTTCCTGCTCCTGCCCCAACATTGCCAGCAGATCCCGTAGTTTGTAGATGCTCAAGATATCAATTACCAACGGACTTCCGTCAAATTGCGCTTGGATCACGGCATCCAGCGCCTTGTAGAAATGCTCCAACAGTGGTTGCGCCGCTGCTTGATTACGCAAATGGCCAAGGGTGCAATCCACAGACAGAAACACATCGCCATCGTTATGGATCTTCGGTGCACACGCAGGCTTTCCCATTCCCCTGAAACTCAACTGTCCGAATACATCTTCCAGCCAACCGACAGAATCCCTTGTCCAATTCGGAACACGGCGACATACATCACTGCATAGATCATTCGGTTCTCCTGTGCCAAAGCCATGACCACCATAGGCATAGATGTGGGATTCAAACTGAATTCCATGTTTCACCAGGGCATTTTCAAAGTTCAATGTGTTATGAATAGGCACCACCAGATCATCACGGGCCGCAAAGAGAAAACAAGGCGGTGTCCTGGTATCGACATAGGCAGTGGGTGAAGGAATATCTGTTCCGGGCTGACACGCAGAAGCAAGATCCTGCTCCAATGCAGCATAGCCCAAAATCGCAGCATTAGGCCGATTTTTAGACAAAGTCGCCGCACAAGCCGCCAGATGGCCACCGGCAGAGAAACCAATGACAGCAATCTTATCCGCCAAAACATGCCAGTTTTCCGCCTTGCTGCGGATCAGCCCCATTGCCTGTTCGTAATCGTTCAGAGGATTGGGCCAGGTACGGTGCTCTCCGACTGAATAACGCAGTACAAAGGCATGATAACCTGCCTGCAGATAGGGATAAGCGATCACCTCTGCCTCTCTATCAGAACACACACTATAAGCTCCACCAGGCAAAATCAAAACTGCAGGCCGTGCGCTGATTTTTCCGAACTCACCATTGACACCTTGGAGCATGGTGGTAAGGGTTATATTTCTTTCTTCGTTCAGGACGAGTTTATCCGTTGAAATGGTCATATGAATTCTCCTTTTGGCAAGGTTACTGCCATAAGTAAGCAAAAGGAGGATTCCATTCCTGGAATCCTCCGTCTTGTTTAGCCTTTGATGCCACCCATAGTCAGGCCTTTTGCAAAATACTTCTGGAAGAAAGGGAATGCAATTATCAAAGGAAGTACGCCCACCAGGGCAATCGCCATACGCACCGAGGCTTGCGGAACTGCCATATCAAATTGCGCCGCAAAGTCTGGGTTAGACGTCATGAACTCAATCTCTTGATTCATTTGATTCAGAAGGTACTGAATTGTATGCAGATGAGAATATTCAGTGCCGGGGCTCACATAATACAAACCATTTGTCCAGTCATTCCAATAAGCCAATGCGGACATAAGGCCTACGGTTGCCAAGATCGGCAAAGACAAGGGTAGTACGATTTGGAAATAAATACGCAATTCTCCTGCGCCGTCTATTCTTGCTGCTTCCAAAAGTTCTGAAGGAATGCTTGTTTTGTAATAACTCATTACAAGAATGATCGTAAACGCGTTGGTCAACAATCCGGGGAACAGCAAGGCAGCAAACGTGTTTTTAATTTTAAGCATACCTGCCCACACGTAATAGCTCGATACAATACCGCCGTTAAACAAAAGCGTTAACACCAGCATCCCCATAACAAGGCCTCTGCCGGGGATCTTTTGGATTAGGGCATAAGCGCCAAGAGAGGTTACCAAAAGCGAAAGCACTACGCCCACTACGGTCAGGATAATCGTTGTCATATAAGCCTGTCCGATCACCGACCTCGCTTGCCAAAGGTATTTCCAAGCGTCTATCGAAAACTCCTTGGGGAATAGTCCATAACCGTAAAGTGAAATTGCGTCTTCCGACGAGAAGGAAGCAGAGAGCAACACGACAAACGGCGCGATGATCAGGATCGACATGATTGTGAAAAACACATAACCGATCCGCTTTACCAGGAGAACGTCTTTTTCTACGATTCTATTTGCTTGTTTATTGATCTTTTTCATTGCGTCCTCCCTTTAGAACATTGCGCTTTCCTTGTCGATTTTCCGTATCGCAAGGTTAGAACTTATGATCAGGACAAATCCGACAATGGACTGGAAGACACTGACCGCAGACGACAATGCTATATTGATACTGTCGCCCATCAGCGTATTGAACACATATACATCCAACGTCTGCGTTACATCATACAAAGCGCCCACATTCATAGACAACTGGTAGAACAGGCCAAAGTCCGATGCCATGATCTTAGAAAGATTCAAAATGAACATGGTAATGATCATTTTTCTCAGCAGCGGCAACGTGATATGTACTGTTCTTTTCCACCAAGTTGCACCGTCCATACTTGCCGCTTCGTAAAGAGCAGGATCGATTCCCACAAGCGCGGAAACGTAAACGACCATGCTCATGCCGAAACCTTTCCAGACATTAAAGAAGGTCAAAATGAATGGCCAATATTTTGTGTTGTGATAAAAATCCGTGATGCCAAACAGATGCGTAAACAATCCGTTAGTCTCATCTATAAAAGCATTCAAGATATAGCTGACGATAACCCAGGAAATAACCGTTGGCAAAAGGACGATCGTTTGAAAGGCCTTCTGCGCCTTTTTGCTTGCGATGGTCACAAATAGAATTGCCGCAAAAACAGGAATAACAACCCCAAGTACCATAAATACAAGATTGTAAAGAACTGTATTTCGGATCAATGTACCGATAATATCGCTTTGAAACAGGATCTCAAAGTTGTGAAAGAGACTATACTCTTTCAAATCTCCAAAGCCGTAAAAAGGACTGTTAAACGGACCTTTCGCAAAACTGATGTCTCGAAATGCGATCGTAATACCGTACATCGGCAAAATGTTGTTGATGATGATATATACGAGCATAGGGAGCAACATCACATAAAAGATCAGCATCCCGGGCTTGAATTTTTGCTTTTTATCTGTTAAAAGCTTCCTCTGCGTCGCATTCGTCATAGTACCCTCTTAATAATTGTTATTTCAAAGACGCTAGGTAAGCATCCAACTGCGCCTGCTTATCGGCGATCACTTCATCGATACCGGCCTGCTTCATCAGCTCGATCATCTTATTGTAATCTTCCTCTGTTCCGGTGCCCAGCGCAAGGCCCTTGGCGTATTGGTTGATTACCTGTTCAATGTTTGCGATTTGAGATGTATATTTCGAGGAATCGTAAATGAAGTTACCTGCCTTGGACGGTCTTAATGCACCCTTGGAAGCCACTTCCACATCTCCATTCTTGGATGCGATCTGATCCTCAATGCTCATGACGGTAGATACATACTGATAAATGTAACGCTTGTCTGCAAATACACCCAGGCCGTTATAGAAGCCCGTTGTTTCTGCCGTTAAGCCGTCCGCGTAATCAATGATGCAGTTCTCTTCGTCGACCACCTTAAAGTGTTCGCCCTCGATACCCCACTGAACCATATTCATAAGCTTTTTATCCGACCACAGGAGGTTCATGAATTTAAGCGTGGCTTCCACATTCTTGGACGTTCCGCAAACACCCCACATGATGCCGTTGTTACGCAGAGGAACGTAATACGGATCAACAATACGCAGCTGCACACATTCCTCATTCACATCCGTGGCATAACCGTCCTTTAAGCTGCTGGCAGCATCAAGGAATACGCCTCTGGCCTTGCCGCTCTTAAAATCATCCACCTTAGAGGATGTAGCGGTTTCAGAGCTACGGCTGATCCATTCGTTTTGATAGCATTTTCTCATAAACGCGATGTAATCTTTATAGCCCTGGGTTTCATAATAGTTGACAACCGTCGTTGTATTGATATCAGATTCCAGATCCAGCACGCCGGAAGATGCCAGGTTGCCGCTGCCCAGAGTATCCACAGCGAAGGAGTAGCCGGACTCATCCGATGTGCTTACGATGGGATAAGAAGTGGGGAATTTCTCCTTCAGGGCAGCAAAAATAACCTCCAGATCCGCAAGATCGATGGACTGCTGATCCACATATTTATCGCTCAGGCCAGCTGCCACCAAATCGCTCTTTCTGATTACATAGGTTCCGCCGCTTACAGTAGCGATCTCCCGGGTACCAATGCCGATCACGCCGCCCTTAGGCTCCCGGACCATCATTTCGTACTCCTTATTCATTTCCAGAATATCCGGGCAGTAGGTCTGAAGATCTTCATCAGAAATCTTCTGAAGCATATCCATGCTGTAATACTCGATCGGATCGCCAAAAGCAACACACATCAAGTCGATCGTATCTACACCAACAATGGTAGAATATTTGCTCTGCTCCAGGATCGAGATGGGCAAAAATTCAACAGTAACACCGATTTTTTCGTAGGCGTAGTCGCTAACTGCCTTTTCTACCTTTTCCAAATCCTTCGGGATCGACATGCCGTAAATGTACGTCATGACGATGTGATTAGTACCACTCGTTTCCTCTTTGCAACCGGTAAGACCCACAAGCATAGAACAAAGCATGATTACAGAAATCAAACCACACAGCGCTCTTTTCATAATTAATCCCTCCGCGTATTAGTGTAAGATATGATGGATATCTTGCACATATTTTAGCATTTACTACTAAAACCGTCAATATAACACGTCCTTTCATAGACAAAATGACAGCTTTGTCTATGGAAAGCAAATTGACATCCGGAAATTTTTTAGTATAATAAATACAAAAAGGGGGCGATCCTATGTGTGCGCAATACAAAGAAGAAAAGCATATTAATCATTGCCTTGCGAATGCTCTTTTCAAATTGATGAAAAAATATCCCTTTGACGATATTACCATCAACGAGATTTGCTATGAAGCCCACATTGCCCGCGCCACGTATTATCACTATGCCAATGGCAAACATGGCAAGGAAGATCTGCTGGTCTTTAAACTAAAAGATGACTATAATAAATATCTGGATCACCACAACAAGCAAATGGGCGACGACATTTTAGACTACGTTTACGAAAGCAAAGAGTTGTTCACACTCTTGCAAAGAAACAAACTTTCAAACGTCATCATTTCCTTCCTAAAGTACGCAAATCAGAATGACAGCTTGAAAGCAATCAGCTCCTATCTCTACGCCTATGCGAATTACAGCTATCTCGGCGTGATCTATCAATGGGCAAAAGACGGTTTCCAACTGACTCCTACAGAAATAACGGATGCCATTTCTGCTGCACATAAAGAAGCATTTTTAAACTTCATCAAAAACATGAGCGACAATCCACACACATAAATAGCACTACCACCGGTATACGCACATTGGCGCGTTGCCGGTGGTTTTCTTTTGCCATATAAAGACACGCCGTCTCCAACGAGACGGCGCGTCCATTATTCAATTCTTTTTAGAGAGCTTCATCAAACTCAGCCGACTTGCTGGGTGTAAGTACCGCTCGCATCAGTGAAAGACATTACGCCGTCTGCTACAGATACCGTAGCCACGGTCAGATTTACTGCAGCATCCGTAATGGAGCCGTCATCACCGATGTTGCTCAGGGCAACATATTTCAGTGTTTGAGTTGCTTCATCGTAAGAATAGTAGCAATCAACCTTCATAATACCAATATCGATCACTGCCTTGCCATCCGCCTGGAAGGTAAGGATCGCATCGAACATGCCGTTATACTTGCCGGTGAACACGGTATCCGCAGCAAAATAGGTGCTGCCGAGTTCCGCAGGACGGGGCTTCTCAGCGGGTGCAGGTGCTTCACCGCCTTCTTCGGTCATGTCGATCAAGCCCTGGTAATTGAAGGTCCACATGCCATCTTCGGTCTTGGTCCAGGTAATGGTCTCAACCATGGCTTCGTCATAAGTGCTGTCCTTTTCCATATTGGTCCAGAGCAACAGCTTAACCGTCGCACCTTCATCGGTAGCCTCAAAGGTATAGAAACCGGGAGTGGATGCATATACGCCGCCCAACACGGTCTGGTCTCTGTTGTAGTCGTAAGTACCATCTGCATGGAACACAAATTCTACGGGCATCATTTCAAGCAGCATGCCCTTAAAGACAGTATCAGAAGTAACCACCTTGGTTGTGTCGAAAGCAGCAGGCCGGGTGCGGTCTGCCAGTTCCACAACATTGATGGAAACCGTTGCAGTGAATCCACCATCAGAGGTGGTTGCGGTAAGAGTCATGACGCCAACAGCATCGCCAGTTACGATGGTGCCGTTAATGCCGCCGAAATCATCGCCTGCAGTAACGGTAACAGTATAGGATTTATCGGAGGCATTTTCAGGAGAAACAGTGAAGAACTGGGAAACATCAACTGTTCTGCCGACTTCCAATTCGATCATATCCGTTGCGCTGCTGGTAATACCGGAAACAGCAACCGCTTCGCCAAGGGTAAGGCCCAGGGTAGTAGCGTTCGCCTCGTCAATTGTGAAAATTGCAGCCTTGGGTTCTGCGCCTACCGCTTCAACATTCACAATCACATTCTTGCCGGCTACGGTAGCTGTTACGCGTGCAACACCACCAATGCCAAACACTTCAATCGGGATCTCGCCGGGGAAAGAAAGCACACCGTTCTCGATGACGTATTCGCCTTCAAACTTCATTGCGGTGCCCAAGCCTGCGTAGAATGCGTCAACTTCGTAAGTGCCGTTCGTAAACAGAGTCAGTTTACCGGCAGAAACGGTTGCATCGGGCTCTGCAGGCTTATTGGTCTGCTCGATTACCAGCAGTTCAGAGGCGATCGCTGCAACCGTAACTTCGCAAGTGGCAGTAAGATTGGAGCCATCCACAGTTTTTGCGGTGATCGTTGCGGTACCTGCACCCACTGCAGTTACAACACCATTTGCAACTGTAGCAACGTTTGCATCGCTAGTAAGCCACTCGACGTCACGGTTGGTTGCATTGAGGTTAACCGTTGCCGTCAGGGTTTCTTCATCGCCGATCTTCAGGGAAAGAGCACTGTCGCTGATCTGAATCTTCGTTGCCAGTACCGGCTCGGAAGCGGGGGGATCTTCATCATTACAGGCTGTTAATGCAAAGCAAGTAGCAAAAACAAGCAGCATTGCGAGCAATGTAGTCGCAATTTTCTTAAACTTTTTCATAGCTCCTCCAAATAAATATAGAATTTTATGTCGTTTTGTTTCGACGAAAATATTTTTGCATACCGAAAAATGAAAGTCAACGCATTGACCAAAAGCGTATACAAAAACGCTTTTTTGTATATGCAATTTGCTAGTTTTGCGAAGAATATTTTCCTTCAGCGTTGGTCACATCAATTTGCGGATTTTAAATATTTGTCGAGATACTCCTGAGATTTTACAAAGTATGTCGCATAACCGGTGGTGTCTCCGCCGCCCGAATGACTGTTGACAGGTGCGATGATGTAATAGTGGTCCACACCCAATCTTTCAAGCTCCGCCTTCATTCTTTGGGCATTGACGACGGAAACGATTGGATCCATTTCGCCGTGGATGCCAACAAGGGGTATCTTACAGTTTTCCCACAGGAGCACGGGCGAGATCGATGCGAGCTGTTGATAAGTTTCAGAATCTTTGTCCTGATATTCGCTCATATATTTCGCTCGGTATTCCTCACTCAGAACACCATCTGCATCAACGCCCACATCGAATTCACAGGTAGACAGTATGCCTGCGCTAAAACCTACTGCGTGGTAGATTTTTTCTTCCCAGAAGGGATCCTCTTCCAATGTCTTGTAGACCTTGTTATAATCCCCCCACTTTTCTACAGCCCATAGAATATTCGCATTTGCCCAGGCTTCAGGAGAAAAATCCGTGGGGCCCCATTCGTTAAGAACAAGCTTGACAGGAATGGGCGAATCCTCCCCGTATGTGGCGGCGTAAAGCATGGCCAAGTGTCCACCTGCAGACTGCCCGGAAATAGCCATCGTGGTTGCCGTGTAACCGAGTTTTTCAAGCTGGGCTTTGATGCTCGCTACCGCTTTGTATATATCATTGATCATATCCAAGAAATGTCCGCTATCCTCGGGATCCGGTTGTGCAAACAAGCGATAGTTCACCGTTGCCGTCACATAGCCCTTCTTGGCATACATAGCACAGTGCTGATTCATCTCTTCTTTCGTGCCGCTTGTCCAGCTGCCACCATGCAAGAACACAATCACCGGAACATCTTTACCTTGATTTTCACGTTCGGATATATATTTCGGCAGCCACAAATCGTAAGTATTTCTCGTTCCGCCACGGCTCGTGGTGTACTTTAAGTCTTTTAGGATCTGTCCGTCGATACCGCCGGTTGTTCCATAAATCGTGTTGCCGTTCCAGGTTTGCAAACCGCCTCTGTCTTGTTGGTTCTTGGCATCGATCTTTCCGGCATAGGCGATCAGTCCTACCAATGCCGCAGGATTGGATACATCATAGCTATAATACGTCCAAGCATCACCATTACGGAAATAGTTTTGGTTTAATACACTGAAATTACAATTTTCCCCGGTGTTCATTCCGCCGTAGGTACATACAACCGCATAGGAACCGCCGTTGGTATCTTGTTCTGTCTCAAATTGGAGCGCATTGTCCTTGTACAGAACTACCACACCGTCCAGGCCCAAGTTCCAAGTGCGAGTATCCTCCAGGGTAGCGTTCAAATATACTTTTCCTGCAACACTTACGCCGTCTTTGGCAGAAATGAGCACAGGTGCGTCTGCGACCTGCGTTGCCCATGTACCATTGCCGACCTGAACATCTGCCGTAAAGTCGCCCTCTTCGCCTACGATATGCTGATCTCCGACGAACAGATCTGCCCCTGTATAAAAGCGGTACGCACCATTTTGTGCCAGCGTTTCCCAAGTGATGGCAGTATCCTGCAATGTCAAATCTCCGCGAACGTCAACGTTACCATTTACAACAATATTGCCGTTCACGGTTGCCTTGGTATTTTCACCGAAGGTAAGTGTTGCGCCTGCTTCTACCGTTACGGTAACGCCCTCGTTAATGGTCACATCCTGATCAAAGGCAGTATCTTGTGAAAAGGTTGTGTCTTCTGAGATAACCCTCGGTCCGTCTTGCTGTGCACAGCCCGTTAGAGACAGCATCAAAACGGAAGCTATCAACGAAAAACAGAGCATGAGCGATAAAAACTTCTTCATTAACAATTTCCTCCTTTTGATATTGTGCATGTTTTTTACAGTGCATTTATCGCATCTGAAATCTCCATATACAAATCTTCGATTTGGGGAGTAACACCAAATTCTCCGCTTGTTTCGTGTTCGATACCCTCGTATCGGATGGCTTTTACATCCACACCTGCATCCCGCAGCCGTTTGACATAGAACACACCTTGGGGCCAAAGAGAATCCAGTGACGCCGTCATGACAAGCGTTTTGGGGAGGCCCTGCAAATCTTTTTCACACAGAGGAGATAGATAGGAAGTAAATGCGTCGTCCGGATAGGTTTCAATATAGCCCTTTACCATCAGACGCAAAGCGATGCTGTTTTCCATCGGTTCGATTTTTCCGATCAGCTTCTCCACCTCTTCCGAAGTTTCGAAATCATTTGCTGATGCGTTGTAGCCTTCGATCTCTCTGCCGGGAGCAAGCAACAAAACAGGAACCATGAGAATTTGCATAGCAAGCATATTGGTTTTTTCATCTCTGTCTTTCAGAGCCAGCGCAGCAGATAAATTGCCGCCTGCGCTGCTGCCCGCAATAACGATCCTGTGCTTATCAATTCCAAGAAACTCTGCATTTTCATATACGTATCGCAGCAAATTCCAGCAATCAGTCAATGCAGCCGGGTATTTGTTTTGCGGTGCCAATGCGTAATCAACATCATATACTACCGCATTCGTCCGCTCAGCAAGGAATAGTAGTGCGCTATCGTTTTTGAGCGGTTTTCCCATAAACCAGCCACCGCCGTGCAACATGATCACGCAGGGTCTGTTGGTTTTACCGCGTCCGCTTGCCTCATACCGGTAAAAACCTACCGTTCTTTCCGGAAAAGCCACCTCATCCCATACACATTCCGCGTGAAAGTCCCCGTCTTTCACGCGTTCGTCCTTTTTGGAAAGTACGGCCGCCATACCGGCCTGAATCTTTGCAAGTAATTCGTCGTTGGGAAGAGACAGCCATTCTGGAGGAAACGCCGGAGGAACCATACCGCTTTCAGATTTCTTGTCTGAATACTTGAACATCATCCAGCGGGGATCCATAATTCCCTTTCGGGTTTCAAAGGGAATCTTACGCACAATTATGTCAGTTCCATAAATTGTCTTAATCTCCTGTTCTTCTCTTAACGCATTCAGTTCACGCAAACCATACGTTCTTTTCATCGCTTCAACTCCTCTGTTTTTGTTTCTCCACTTTAGGCATTTGTGCTATATTTTCAGTATAACCATCATTCTTTTATCGTCAATACTTCACGAATTTTCGTAGACAAATCCGCAAAAATGTATGCTTTTTTAATAAAAAGCAGTCATAACCAGATCGGCTATGACTGCATTAATCTTGGTCGAACAAAGCAAACGCTCCTGCGAAGATTTTTTCAATCCTCGCAGGAGCGTATTTTATGTATCAATCAAGGCTCTGACAAATGGTTACAAAATGAGTGGTGTAAAAGTGGTGTAAATTGGGTGCGGCGAGGCCGAAAAGTCCTTGTGGCTCTAGGGAAAATTTCAAACCCATGGACTGTTGCCATGGCAAACAAATAACACTTTATGCATACCATTTCCTCGCTTTTTGGGACGGGAAACCCGTCCCCTACAGTTGAAGGTATTATAGCATGTATTGCGGTAGAATGCAACTTGTAGGGGCGACCATTGGTCGTCCGTTACCGCAGTTATATGAGCATATACGGACGAGCGATGCTCGCCCCTACATCTTTTCTTTGGATATTTTGTGGGGGCGGCCATTGGCCGTCCGCCCATCCCGTCGGCAAGAGTTACATATCTATAGTAGATGACGAAAAACTCTACTTTTATTGTAGGCGAAACCCACAAAATGGACGGGATAGATTTACTTTTCAAAACCGCTATGATATGATAAAGAAAAAGGCGGTGTTTTTATGGATGGTATCTTTATCCGCAAGAAAACAAACATCTGGCTTGTTTTGCTCTTATTGTGCGGAATATTCTTTGTTAT
>JAEIGA010012613.1_pt1 | contig 12832 bp, 9 predicted proteins | sample 9270691 | NCBI WGS metagenome assembly JAEIGA01 (sample SAMN17057246, study PRJNA624740) | gut metagenome | biome: biome; isolation source: fecal sample | host: Bos grunniens | place: China: Xizang | collected 2019 | reverse complement strand
CTTCACCGAGCAGAAGTTCCAGGATGAGTTGGATGCCGAGATGATCTACAACACTATCGAGGATCAGATTGTACCTTTATATTATGACCGCAACGATGATGGTGTACCTCATCGCTGGTGTGATGCCATGAAGAAGTGTATCGCCGATATCGCTTCAAACTTCACGATGAACCGTCAGTTGGTTGATTACGAGGAGCGTTTCTACAACAAGTTGGCAGCGCGTAAGGAGCAGATGGTCGAGAATAACTATCGCATGGCCCGTGAGATTGCAGCTTGGAAGCGTAAGGTTTCTGCAGCTTGGGACGATGTTAAGATTATGAATGTTCAGCGTGTGGAGTTGGACAACGAGGCAATCTTCGTTGATAAGAAGTATCTCTACGAGGTAGCCTTGGATGTAGCATCTTTGCGTGCCGAGGATTTGGGTGTAGAGTTGGTTGTCGCTAAGCAGATTGAAGCCGGCGAGAGTGTGGATGTTGTTTCAACAAAGGCACTTGAGCTCAAGAGTGTAGAAGGCCGCGTTGCAACATTCTCTATCGATTATACTCCTGAGCGTACAGGAACATTTGATGTGGCATTGCGTGTATATCCTAAGAACGACCGTCTGCCACACCGTATGGACTTTGCGTTGGTAAAGTGGGCGTAATGCCTTTTTGAATATTAGCTTTTGTCGGGTAGGGCTTGTCCTGCCCGATGAGGGCAAAATATGGCATAAAAGTGGCGTTGTTTATTAAATATTGTCTGTTTGGAGTAAAAAAGCGATAAAATAACGCTTGCTTTTGTGAAAATTTTATTAACTTTACTGAAAATAAATAATTTTTCAAGAACTTAAATATGTCGGCATTAACATTTGACAAAAAAGAGTTGGGTAATTTGGAGTACTCGCTTCAACGAGAGATGCTCGCTACCGACCGTAAGGGCGGCTATATGAGCACAACAATCGTATGCTGCAATACTCGCAAATATCACGGACTTATGGTTGCTCCAATCGACCAGAGCGATGAGGCTTATGTGTTGTTGTCGTCGCTTGACGAAACCATTATTCAGCATGACCAGTCGTTCAACCTTGCATTGCACCGCTTTAAGGGTGTATACGAGCCTCGTGGTCATAAGTATATCACCGATTTTAAGTATACTCCAACGCCTACCATTACTTATCGTGTTGGTGGTGTTATCTTGCGTAAGGAGTTGCTATGGATTCATAAGCGTACACAGCTCATGATTCGCTATACGCTGGTGGATGCCCACTCTGATACGACATTGCGTTTGCGTCCTTTCTTCGCATTCCGTAACAAGCATGCGTTGGCAAAGGCTAATATGGATGCCAATGGCCGTTCTTACCCTATCACGGGCGGTGTTAAGTGTAAGCTCTATGAAGGCTTCCCATGGTTGCACCTTCAGACAAATAAGAGCGATGCCGAGTTTATCGCTGCTCCCGATTGGTACTACGGTTTCGAGTATCCCGAGGAGATTAAGCGTGGCTACGACGGTTACGAGGACTTGCTCACTACGGGATATTTCGAGATGAATATCAAGAAGGGTGAGAGCATCATCTTCTCGGCAGCAACCGAGGAGGTGGCATCTGCAGATGCTATTACCGAGATGTATGAGGCTTCGTTGGCGCGTCGTACACATAAGATTGATTTTGTCAGCTGCTTGCACCACTCTGCGCGTCAGTTCGTAGTACGCCGTCCGGGTGGTCGCACTGAGATGATAGCAGGTTACCCCTGGTATGGTACCGTAGGTCGTGATACCTTGATGTCACTTCCCGGTATTGTTCTCGAGCAGGGATATAAGGAGGATTGCCTCGATGTTCTGGATACTATGGTTGCAGATATGCACAATGGCGATTTCGCCGGTTCGGCATCTGCACAGGTGGCCGCCGATGCACCGTTGTGGTTCTTCTGGACTTTGCAACATTTGGAGAAGCATATCACAGCCAAGAAGTTGTGGGAGCGCTACGGTGAGGCTATGAAGTCTATCCTGGAGGCTTATCGTCGAGGCTTTGCCGGCAAGGTTGTGTTGCATGACAACGGACTTGTATGGGCAGCAGCCGAAGGTGAGGCTCTGACTTGGATGAATACCAATGTCGATGGCAAACCTGTCGCACAGCGTGCGGGATATGCTGTGGAGATTGAGGCTTTGTGGTATAACGCAGTAAGCTATACACTTGATTTGGCACGCAAAATGAAGGATAAGGAGTTCGTTGAGCGTTGGGCTGATATGCCGGCCAAAACAAAGGAGTCTTTCTTGTCGAAATTCTGGTTGTCAGAGGGCTATTTGGCCGATTATGTTAACGATTATGAGGTGAATGATTACCGTCGTTCCAACATGATTGTAGCTTGTGCCCTGGATTATACCATGCTCGACGAGAGCCAGATTATGGATGTCTTGGGTGTGGTTCGCCAGCACCTTGTAACATCTCGTGGTTTGCGTTCGCTCTCGCCTCGAAATCCTAAGTATGAGCCTTCGTATGCCGATGACCAGCGCTCGCAGGATCTGGCATCACGCAACGGTTCTATCTGGATTTGGCCTTTGATGTTGTATGTGAAGGCTTGCTTTGCAATTGCCGGCGAGCGTTTCGTGGCAGATGCAGAGGAGATTCTTAATAATTTCGATGAAGAGATACAAACAGCATGTATCGGATCTATAAGTGAGTGTTTCGAGGGTGATCCCCCATTCCATGCTCGTGGTTGCTTGTCACAGGCTACAAGTGTCGGAGGCTTGCTCCATATCAAGATGCAGATAGATGCTATGAAGGGCGTAAAGCCTGCAAAACCGGCAAAGTCAGCTTCGAAGGCTAAGGCTGCGAATGCAGAGGAGGCCGAGAAGGCCGAGAAGAAGCCGGCTAAAAAGTGTGCTACGGCTAAAAAAAGCGTAGCAAAGAAGACTACTGCCAAGGCAGCGGTCAAGGATGAGAAGAAAAAGACGAAGAAATAATAAAACAAGAATAGGATGAGAGTATTAATGTTTGGCTGGGAGTTTCCCCCTCATATTGCGGGTGGCTTGGGCACAGCATGTTATGGTATGACCCGAGGCCTTGCACGAAACGATGTGGAGGTTATTTTCGTGATGCCGAAAGCATCGGGCGATGAGGATGAGCGATTTGTAAAGGTTGTCAATGCAAGTGATGTTGAGGCGCGTTATTGCGACTCAAAAATCGAGGGTGCAGATGATATTATGCGCAAGATTTCGTTCATTCATATTGACTCAAATATGGTTCCCTATATCTCTCCGGAGGAGTGGAACACTTATCGTGAGGAGTATGAGCGCACGGGTCGTAAGTTCTGGGAGCGAGAGGGTGATAGCTGGACACAGCGTTATACCTTCTCGGGAAAGTATGGCGCTAACCTTATGGAGGAGGTTGCCCGCTATGCTGTTGTAGCTGCCGAGGTGGCACGCCAGTTGGAGGGACAGTTTGATGTTATCCATGCTCACGATTGGCTGACATATTTCGCAGGTATTGCAGCTAAGCGTGTGTCGGGTAAACCTTTGGTAGTGCATATGCATGCTACATCGTTTGACCGTTCGTCAAGCGATAATATTGATACTCGCGTTTATGATATTGAGCGTGCCGGTATGGCTGCTGCCGATAAGGTTATCGCAGTATCAAACCTTACTCGTAACATTATCATTGACAAGTATAATATCCCGGCTGATAAGGTCATTACCGTTCACAACGCTGTTCGTTTTGCCGAGAAGGATAACGAGGTTCCCGAGCGTGGTGTCGAGGATAAGATTGTGACTTTCTTGGGTCGTATTACCTTCCAGAAGGGTCCCGATTACTTTGTCGAGGCTGCAGCGAAGGTGTTGAAGCGAGTTCCTAATGTGCGTTTCGTTATGGCCGGCTCGGGTGATATGATGAATCATGTTATTCGTCGTGTTGCGCGCCTGGGCATTGCCGACCGTTTCCACTTCACAGGTTTCTTGAAGGGTGACGATGTGCACAAGATGTTCCAGCTTTCGGATGTCTATATCATGCCTTCGGTGTCGGAGCCGTTCGGTATTTCACCTTTGGAGGCTATGCGTGCCAATGTTCCGGTAATTATCTCAAAGCAGAGTGGTGTTGCCGAGGTTTTGGACTATGCCGTGAAGGTTGATTATTGGGATGTAGACGCTATGGCAGATGCCATTTATGGCTTTGTGAAGTATCCGGCTTTGTCGAAGATGTTTGCAGAGAAGGGCTTGGAGGAGGTTACAGGCCTTAAGTGGAACAATGCAGCGGCAAAAATCAAGGCGGTATATCAGGACGCCATCAACGAGTGTGAGAAATAACAAAAAAGATAAAAATATATGAAAACAGTTTGCTTATATTTTCAGGTACACCAGCCATGGCGTTTGAAGGTTTACCGATTCTTTAATATCGGTAAGGACCACAACTATTTGGATGACTTTACCAATCGTGCCATCATGCAGAAGGTTGCACGCCAGTGCTATCTGCCGATGAACGCCTTGCTTTTGAACCTTATCAAGGAGAATAAGGGTGCATTCAAGTGCTCATTCTCTATTACAGGTACAGCCGTTGAGCAGTTCCGTGCTTATGCTCCCGAGGTGTTGGATTCATTCCGCGCTTTGGCCGAGACCGGCTGCGTAGAGTTCTTGGCCGAGACCTATTCTCACTCTTTGGCATCGCTCTCATCAAAGGAGGATTTCGTTGAGCAGGTTAAGCTTCACTCAAAGATGATTAAGGAGGAGTTTGGTAAGAAGCCTGTGGCTTTCCGTAATACCGAGCTTATCTATTCTGATGCTATCGGCGAGATGGTGTCGGAGTTGGGTTTCAAGACTATTCTGGCCGAGGGTGCAAAGCATGTTATGGGCTGGAAGTCACCTGATTATGTTTACACCAACGCTATCGACAACCGCTTGCGCGTGTTGTTGCGTAACTATAAGCTCTCGGATGATATCGCATTCCGCTTCTCTAACAAGGGCTGGGATCAGTATCCTTTGACAGCCGAGAAGTTCGCATCGTGGGTTAAGGAGGATGCCGGCGAGGTTGTAAATCTGTTTATGGATTATGAGACCTTTGGTGAGCACCAGAAGGCTACAACAGGTATCTTCGACTTCGTGAAGGCGTTGCCTCAGGCTATGCTTGCAACCGGTGAGTTGTCGTTCGCAACTGTTAGCGAGGCTGCCAAGGCATATCAGCCTGTGGGCGTTTTGCACTGCCCTCATGTAATGTCATGGGCCGACGAGGAGCGCGATGTTACCGCTTGGTTGGGTAACGAGTTGCAGAACGAGGCTTTCGGTAAGCTCTATGCTTTGAAGGATAAGGTTAAGGCGTTGAAGAGTGCCGATTTCGAGTATGTATGGAACTTCATGCAGACTTCAGACCACTTCTACTATATGGCTACCAAGTGGCTCTCGGACGGCGATGTTCACTCATACTTCAATCCCTATGGCTCGTCGTATGAGGCGTTTATCAACTATATGAATGTCTTGGCCGACTTCGAGATTGAGGTTGATAAGGCTCTGGCTGCAAAGAAGGGTGGCAAGAAGAAGGTTGCTGCTACGGCTTAATCCTCTCGAGATAGTTTATATCGCTATAAAACAAAACGAGGTTGCTTCTTGTGGAGCAACCTCGTTTGCTATATTATATAAATAAGGTATTACTTCGTAACTGCCTTCAGCACAGCCTGCATATCGCCGTTCGAGAGCAACAGCAGCATGTCGCCATCTATCTCGTAGTGAGTCGTCTGGCTTAAAATCTTGCTGAATGCTGCCTCCAACTCGGCATCGGGGCACATGCGCTTTGTCGAAGCTATGCCGCTGAATGTCATCTCGCGCTTGTCACTTATGGTGTATTTGCCGAAGATGCGGTTGCAGGCTCCCATGCCCGCGAATTCTCCGTCGGCTGCGAAAGTGAATGTAAACTGCTCGGCCGAGATTTGCAGTTCGTGATTCATCATGCGCACAAGGTGCCACTCGCGACCTTCGAGCGATAGATTGTTCTTTCCCTTACGGCAGGGGCAGCAACCCATAAACAGAGCTGACGCAATAGTTGCAATAATGACCAATAAAATAATCTTTTTCATAATTAGATATCGTTATAATTTTGTCTGAATTTTTTGTACAACAAATCCTATGCAGCCAATGAGTGCAAAGATAGTTATTTTTTGTCTCAAAGCATAATATCGGATTTCTTGTCGAATTCTTTTACAAAAAGATAACGGGTTTGGATAAATATTTCGTATATTTGTTATGGTGTAAAATAAAATAGAACTATTATGAAAAAGATTATCGCTTCGCCTTTGGCACCTAAAGTCGTAGGCCCATACTCTCAGGCAGTAGAAAACAATGGTACAATCTATGTGTCAGGACAGCTTCCAATCGATGGCTCGACAGGTAAAATGGCCGAGGGAATCGAGGAGCAGACTCGTCAGTCGCTCACCAATCTCCGCTATATCTTGGAGGAGGCCGGTTATTCGCTTGCGGATGTAGCCAAGACAACAGTTTTGCTTGACGACATTGCCGATTTTGCCGCTATGAATGCCGTATATGCCACATTCTTCACCGAGCAGATGCCTGCCCGCATGTGCTACGAGGTGGCCAAATTGCCTATGGGTGCAAAGGTCGAGATTGACGCCATCGCAGTGAAATAATTTTGCTGCCGGCAATAGAAGTGTCTTGAAAAATTTTTTGCCAAACTCTAATAGTATGAAAGGACTGAAATTTTTATCGCTGATTTTGTTTCTCATGGTGTCGGGGAGGTTGTATGCCCAGGATGTGACACGCCAGGTGGAGCAGAATGGGAACAACATTACGATAACCCGTACTCTGCCCAAGAGGATTGATAAGCACGAATTCCGCGTGGGAGTAGGTAGCTACTCCCTGGCAACCGTGTTGTTTATGGATGGCATAGGCTGTTGCCCGGATGTTGGGTATCGTGATTTCAGACACGACATGATTGCGGCTGAAAGTTATCTCGCGAAGGCTCGCTTCGTGGGTAACTATTCGTTGAGTTATGCCTATCACTCGCGTCGCTGGTTGCAGGTCGGTGCAACCTTGACATTTGGCGCAATAACCCAAGCTCGTCGAGATAACATCACCAATGAAAAGGTAAGCAACGAGAACCAATATGCCGGTAGTGCTATGGCAACGGTGCGTTTTGTCTATCTCTATCGCGAGAAGGTGCAACTCTATTCGGGATTGTCGGTGGGCATCGCCGGAGGTTCCGGAGTGTGCCTTCCTTGGATAGACCCCACATTTTTGGGTTGCTCGTTTGGAAAGAATCTCTTTGGTTTTGCAGAGATTGGTGGCGGTATCAGCGGCTGGGGTCGCATAGGTATCGGCTACCGCTTTGACTCAAAGAAGAAGGGTAATAAATAGGAGGTGAGGCTATGAAGAGATATCTAATTTTTGCAGCAATAATGCTGCTCGGATTCAATTCCTGCGTTATAGAAGACGGTAGCGAGCGCCGAGCAGGCAAGGAGAGGGATTTGCTTGTTTATCAGGTGAGAGATGCACTTGCTTATGGCGTTGAATATTGGCCTTATGCGATGTATGCCAATGCCTATTTTTCGTCGGCTGACAAGGCTTTGGTTTTGCTTAAGACACGCTATTTCTCGGATGTGACAATCGATATAGATGGTAATAATCTGATGTTCACAACCTGGTTTGATAAATATATGCTCGAAACCGACGGAAGACCTTTGTCGGAGGGTGGCGAGTGGACGCTGTGGCGATATCGTAATGGTAGCGAGAATCCGAGTCGCTATATAACCTATGAGGGTGTTGCAGGCGAGGAAAACAGTTTCAGGACTTGTTATACTGGATTTCTGTATCATCATGCGGAGTATAGTGTCGATGCCGAGGTGGCGTATGCTATCGATGTTGAGAAGTCGTATATCGAAGCAGAAATCGGCGTCAGTGGCAAGATTGAGCAGGAGGGTTCGTTCCTGACGGAGTTTTCGACCGATGAGGAGTACCCATTGATAAGTTCGTTGCAGAAGAATGACTATACGGGCGGAGAGTTGAGTATTGTCTATACCGACCTTGTTACCGAAAACAGAAAATTGGTGTCGGTCACATTCCTAAGCAGTGGCAAATATCGTTTTAATTGACACATGACGGCTCAATGCCCACAATAATTTGCCGATTTTGGGAGGGGCTTATAGGGTCGGGCCGGATATATCAATGACTATTTTTGATAGAAGATGCTAATCCGCGTTGTATGTCGCTACAACGCGGATTTTTTGTTTTTGTAAATAACTTGTCGAAAATTTATGTTGAGCGTTGTTTTTTGTGGCTCTATTTTTTCGGACCTTTGTAATGGTGATGTTCGCCCCAAGGAAGAAAAATATTCAAAAAAATAATATAGACCTATGTCAAAAAACAACAATTCACTCACCGAGGTGAGCTATAATGACGCCGTAGCAGCGTCGAAGGAGTACTTCGGCGGCGATGACCTCGCTGCGACAGTGTGGGTGAGCAAATATGCGTTGAAAGACTCGTTTGGTCATATCTATGAGCGTACGCCCGAAGATATGCACCATCGTATTGCAGCCGAGATTGAGCGCATAGAGAGTAAATATCCCAATCCGATGAAGAAGGATGAGGTGTTTGCGTTGCTCGACCACTTCCGTTATATTATTCCTCAGGGCGGTCCTATGACCGGTATTGGTAACAACTTGCAGGTGGCATCGTTGTCAAACTGCTTTGTTATCGGTAACCGTAAGCATGCCGACTCTTATGGAGGTATTTTCCGTATGGATGAGGAGCAGGTGCAGCTTATGAAGCGCCGTGGCGGTGTTGGTCACGACCTCTCGGAGTTGCGTCCCGCAGGCTCTCCTGTATTGAACTCGGCACTTACATCTACCGGTATTGTGCCTTTCATGGAGCGTTATTCAAACTCTACACGCGAGGTTGCGCAGGATGGTCGTCGTGGTGCGTTGATGCTCTCGCTCTCAATCAAACACCCCGATGCAGAGCGTTTTATCGACGCCAAGACTCAGTCGGGCAAGGTTACAGGTGCGAATGTGTCAATTAAGATTGATGATGAGTTTATGCGTGCCGCAATGGAGGATAAGCCATATGCACAGCAATTCCCCATCAACGCCGAGAATCCTCGTGTCAAGACCGAAATCAACGCCAAGAAGTTGTGGGAGAAGATTATCCACAATGCTTGGCAGTCGGCCGAGCCGGGAGTGTTGTTCTGGGATACAATCATTCGCGAGAGTGTGCCCGATTGCTATGCCGATTTGGGCTTTACTACAGTTTCGACCAACCCCTGTGGTGAGATTCCTCTCTGTCCTTATGATAGCTGCCGTTTGTTGGCTCTTAACTTGCTCGGATATGTTGAGAATCCGTTTACAAAGGATGCTAAGTTTAATTTCGACCTCTTCAAGGAGCATGTCGCTAAGGCTATGCGTATGATGGATGATATCATCGACCTTGAGTTGGAGAAGGTTGAGCTTATCATCAATAAAGTTGCTGCCGATCCCGAGGAGGATGATATCCGTCGTGTGGAGTACGATTTGTGGCAGAAGATTAAGGATATGGCTCTGCGTGGCCGCCGTACCGGTCTTGGAATTACCGCCGAGGGCGATATGTTGGCAGCTTTGGGCTTGCGTTATGGCTCTGACGAGGCTATCGACTTCGCTGTGTCGGTACATCGTACATTGGCTGTTGAGGCATATCGTGCCTCTACAAAGATGGCGCAGGAGCGTGGTGCATTCCCAATCTATGATGCTGCACGCGAGGCCAACAATCCTATGATTCAGCGAATCAAGGAGGCAGATCCCGAGCTCTATGCCGAGATGGTCGAGAAGGGTCGTCGTAATATCGCGATGCTTACAATTGCTCCTACGGGTACCACATCGCTTATGTCGCAGACTACATCGGGTATTGAGCCTGTGTTCCGCCCTGTGTATAAGCGTCGTCGCAAGATTAATCCATCAGACAGAGATAAGGTTGCCGATTTCGTGGATGAGATGGGCGAGAAGTTCGAGGAGTATTATGTTTACCACCACCAGTTTGTGAAGTGGTTGGAGAAGAACGGCTACGACACCTCTCGTTTGCAGACTATCCCCGATGAGGAGCTCAACGAGTGGTTGAAGGCTTCTCCATACTATGGCGCTACGGCAAACGATATCGACTGGGTTGCCAAGGTGCGTATGCAGGGTGCAATTCAGAAGTGGGTAGATCACTCGATTTCTGTAACCGTAAACTTGCCAAACGAGGTATCTGAGGAGTTGGTTGCCGATGTATACCAGACTGCATGGGAGTGTGGTTGTAAGGGTGTAACCGTATATCGTGATGGTTGCCGCGATGGAGTATTGCTCGATGCCAAGAAGAAGGCCGACAAGAAGTGTGAGCCTGTTGTGGATACAGCGCGTAAGCGTCCTACATCAATCTCTGCCGATATCGTACGCTTTAAGAACGGCTCGGAGGACTGGATTGCCTTTGTAGGTATTCACAATGGTCGTCCTTATGAGATTTTTACAGGTAAAATCGAGGAGGATGCGATGTATATCCCTCGTAAGGTTACCAAGGGTTGCATCATTCAGGTGCGCGAGGAGGATGGTAACAAGCGTTACGATTTCCAATATGTAGACCGCTATGGCTACACCAATACAATCGGTGGTATTTCGCGTTTGTTTGACGAGGAGTTCTGGAACTATGCGAAGTTGATTTCAGGTGTGTTGCGTCATGGTATGCCTATCGATAAGGTTGTGCATCTGATTGATGGTCTGCACCTTAATAGCGAGAGTATTAATACCTGGAAGAATGGTGTACAGCGTGCCTTGAAGCAGTATATTGCCGATGGTACAAAGTCAAAGGGTAAGTGTCCGCAGTGCGGTCAGGAGGAGATGGCTTACCAGAATGGTTGCCTTACCTGTATGTCGTGCGGTTATTCTAAGTGCGGTTAATAGATAAAATTAGAGAATCCGTCTAACAAGGCTCTTTTGGCATCTGCCTCGTTCCCGAAATGCTCACATACGCCTCAGTATGCTGCGCTTTCGAGAACTTCGAGCAGCTTCAAAATAGCTCTTGCTATACGAATTCCGGAAAGAGATGATGGTGTTCCACAAGTTTGGAACGCCATCATTTTTTTTGGCTTATTATTTGCAAAGGAATGGTAGTGAATTACTCGGAAGCGAAAGACCAAGGGTTTATTTATTCACAATTATAATAATAACCTTATTTGGATTATGAAAAGAACTTTACTCTTAATTGCTATTTTGGCACTCTCCTATGGTAGCGCGTCAGCTCAGGAGACATCGGCGGAGGGCCTCCGTTGGAAGGGCCTCTACAACAATGGTTTTTGGTCGAATATGGAACTGTCGGTAGGTGGCGGTGTGACTTATTCGGCGTGGAATGATTGGGGCTCCAATCAGGGAAAATTCGGGGATAATATTGGCTGGACGGCAGAAATTGCTGCTACCAAGTGGTTTAATCCTATTGTAGGTGCGCGTTTGCAAGTTGTCGGCGGCGAACTCAACCTCTCGAACAAGGCACACGACAAGTTCAGCAGCTATTGGATGGTGCCACATATTGATGGCGTTGTGAATCTTTCGAATTGGATTGGCGGCTATCGCGACGATAGAGTCTACTATGCCAAGGCATTTGCCGGTATGGGTGTCAGCATTGTCGATATCAACAAGAAGGGCTCGGCAGGCTTTATTGCTGATGTCGGTATGACGCATACATTCCGCTTGGGAGAGGCTATAGATTTGAATTTGGAGACAAAGGCCTTTCTTTCGTCGGGACACGATATGCCTCGTGCTGTGGCGAGCAAGGCAGGACGCTTTGGTCAGATATATAGCGTGACATTAGGTCTGAGTTACCGATTCAACAAGCGTAATTGGGAGATGGCATATTCGCAGACTGATGTTGATGGCTATTTGGCGGCAATTGCAGTTCTGGAGGTCGGTTTGGCCAAATCGATGAACAATGAGCAGGAGCTTGCTCAGCAGTTGGAGGCTCAGAAAGTTGCCACAACCAAGGCTATTAACGAAAATCGTGAGCTCAAGACCGAATTGGTACGCGAGGAGCATGTACATACCAGCAATGTAATCAGTTCGTCGGCCGTATTCTTTACAATTAATAGTGCGAAGCTTTCCGACAAAGCTAAGGCCACCTTGCAATTGGTCGGTGAGGCTATTAAGGAGTCGCCGGAAGCTGCAAAGTTCACTATCGTAGGTCATGCCGATGCAGGAACAGGTACACCATCATTCAACCAGAAACTCTCAGAGCAGCGAGCTAAAGCCGTTTACGACTATCTTGTAAAGCATGGTGTAAATAAGGACCGTTTGTCGTGGAAGGGTGTAGGTGCTACCGACAGCATATTCCCTGTTAATAATACCAATCGAGTAGTAATAGTCGAATAAAAGTTTTCTAACAATGCTCTTTTGGCATCTGCCTTGCCTGAAAAAGAGATAAAGAAAGGAGCCTGTCTATTTATTGTTAGACAGGCTCTTTCTTATTTTTGGGATATTGTTGCTCTATAAATTCAATCCCGAAAAATCGACTCTCATATCATCCGTAGCGACCTTAGCCGGAACTTCGATTGTAATGGTTCGCTTCTCGTTGGGCAAGAGGTGGAAATAACCATCCGAGGCATAGGCCGGAAGTATTGCTAAGCCACTCTGCGCCTCGCGCACATTTGACTTAAGGTTTAGGGCGATATTCTTCGACTTGTTACGCACCTCAACAGTCAAGATTGTAGCCTCGGTGCTCTGCTGCTTGCGTACAACTCGCCATGAAATATCTGCCTGTCCTACGCAATCCATTGAGGCGTAGCGTGTGGGGTTGGCTGCATCGATCCAATAGTCGTTCTCCGAGAGCAATATGCCCTTGCTGTCGGTTAGGTGCAGGCGGATAAGTGTCAGTGCTG
>JAEIGA010012612.1_pt1 | contig 12833 bp, 15 predicted proteins | sample 9270691 | NCBI WGS metagenome assembly JAEIGA01 (sample SAMN17057246, study PRJNA624740) | gut metagenome | biome: biome; isolation source: fecal sample | host: Bos grunniens | place: China: Xizang | collected 2019 | reverse complement strand
TGAACAAAAAGCAGTAGCGGTATTGCTTGCCTTGCTGCATCTGGGATTCAAAAATCTCCGGCTTGGTCCGACACTTCCGGCATTTTTGTCTCCGGGTGTTGCGGCAGTATTGGTAAAAACTTTTGACATAAAAGGAATAACCGATCCGCAAGCAGATATAAATGCAATGATGTCTGGAAAATAAATTTCCTGATAGGCAGGCGGCTGGAGAAATCCTGCCGCCTTTTTTGCATTTTGTGGGGCGTGTTGTGGCGATTGACGCTCTGGATGGGTAAACGGTCGGCTTGTAGCTTCCCCGTTGTCGCATTTGGAGAAGTCGGCTTTCCGTTCAAGCCGAACATCAGAACCATTTTGGAGAATAATCCTGCGGGCATATTATTATGGTGGGGGATTTCTATTTATTTCGGAAGAAAAGTTCTGTATGACCTTGTTGACTATCAGCAAGTAATGACTTTTTTGAGATAAAAAAAGAAAAGGACTTTTGGTCTAAAAAGTTAAAGTCAGTTTTTAGAGAATGGAGAAAAACAGAGAATTTGCCGTTCTCTGTTTTTGAAATTTTACGCTATAAGTACCTGTCATTCATTGGGTAAAATCAAGATACAAAAAAATGGTCGGGCAATTTCGCTTAATTCGGAAAATTCTCTCAAGCTCAAATGGTTGCGAGTTAGTTGAAAATGGTAACGCCATTGGCAAAATCAATTTGCTGTTTTGCCATTGATATGTCTCAAGTAACGGTCTAAGACGAACGGCTGAAAAATTCAGATTCTTCCGCATAATGTCGATATTAACAGTTGTTGAATTTACTTTAAAAATGTGAATATTTTTGAAATCAACAAAATCTTCGACGTCAAGGAGCTTTTCAACATCTGTTTCAGATGCAGTAATAGTGTATCTCGTAAAACGCAAAGACGGAGTGGTCTTACAAATATCTGCTTTGATATTCAGCACAGCAAGGCAACGGAGAATTTTTTCACCATTGTCATATATTATATTTAATGATTCGTTGAAACTTTTCACACTCTCCTCCTCAAGTAATGTAAGTGGAGGAATTGTGTAATTTGAATATTCTCCTTTTGAGATTACTGGGTGCGGAATCTTCTCCATTTTGTTATCCTTTGATTTTTACAGATTATTATTGTTTCTCACTGAACTGCATTTTTCTTCTGCGCGCTCTCTCTTTTCGATATTACGGTCAACCTGCTGAAAAAATGATTCGCACTGGTCGGAGTCCGTAAACCAGTAATTCAGTATTTCATCCTGAACAAGAATTTGCCAATTTCTGAACAATTTCACATTGCCGAGTCGATTTTTGGTTTGAGCTTCAAATTCCGGATTGTCAACATTTACAGATACAATGCCGGAAACAGTTGCAAATAAATCCTCCGGCTTCATGTGGTGTTCGCCTTTCATGATTTTGTTTGCCGCTTGCCACAATGCGGATTTTACAGCATCAACATGAACTCCTCCATTACCGGTAGGATGTCCATTTACAAATGAAAACCATTGGCTTGAGGCCGTTTCGTTTTGAGATATTACGCACTCCAGATCACCACATTGCAAATAAAGCGGCTCTCCGACCATCGTTCTGAAATCGACCATGTCAACCAGCAAATCAATTAAACCGTGAATACACTTCAACTCTTTGCCATTGAAATTCACCTGCAATGCCTGATTTGCGCTGCAATATTTTTTCAACATTTTTTCTATAGCCAACATTTTTATCTGCAGGTTTTCAAATATAACTGGATCGGGTTGAAAAAATATCTCGCACCCATCCGGTTCGCGGGCAATGTCGGTGGTATTTTCCAGTACCCGCCCACGTTGAGTAACCAGTTTTCGATATTGCCCATTGCGTATAGTTTTGCAATAGAAGTGTTCAGACAACGCGCTGACAACTTTCAACCCCAAACCGTGCATTCCAATAGATTGCTGATATACTGAGTGATCAAATTTGCCGCTGCTATGCGCTTGGGTGATAACCATTGGCAAACTATCGAGAGGAATGCCGCGGCCGAAATCACGCAATAAAAAAGTGTTGCCACGAACTGTGATGTCGATTTTATTGCCAAAACCAGCTTTGATTTCATCCAGAGAGTTTTCCAATATTTCACGCAAGAGAGAGTATACACCATCTTCTATGTTGTTGCCGCCCATATACTTTTGTTGCATAATTAACTTTTTTCTTTCCATTGGTTATGATATTTTGCAATTCTTTCCGAAACAGTCTTTAATTCTGCCGAGCTTAAAAAACCATCGCTTAAAAATTTTTCAGCTAATTCAGATAAAATCGGTGCATCGACTTTGTTGAATCCGACTCCGTTTCTTTTTTTTAGCAGTTAACTCTCCTTTTTCCTGACCGGTCTGGTAGTCGTAAACTATCAGCAAATGGTCTATATCTTTATGGGAATATACTTTGTCCGGTTCCGTTTGTGCTGCAAACAACGGTAGTTCCAATGTTGCTGGAGTCGTATGAACTTTCTCTTTTTTGCCCTGAAGCTCGGCAAGATATTCCATCATTGCTTTTTCGAATTCTTTCGGGATCGTCAAAGTTGTTTCTTTTTGAGAAACTTCAGGAGCTTCCAACTGCTTATAAAATTCAATCACCACCGGATCAATAATGACATCTTCCGCAAAAAGTTTCCGGTCGATCCGCAGATTTTTTATACTACGGCAACGGGAAATTGCTGTATAAAGCTGCCCGTGAGAAAAACATCCGTTGCCAAGTTTGATTGCCACGCATTCCAAACTCAACCCTTGTGACTTATGTATTGTTATGGCATAAGCAAGTTTTAACGGCAGTTGTATAAATTTTCCGACCTCCCGTTGGCGGATCACTTCTTTTCCGGTGATCCGGTCTGTCTCCAGCTCATACTCCATATTTTCCCATTGGGAGATGCCGGCAGAAACATGTTTTCCGTTATCCAACCGAATTGCAAATGACGGTTCAGAAGTATTGTAAATGCTCTCCACAACTCCAGTGTCGCCATTGACATATTCAAATTCGCCATCGGGAGTGCGTTTGTTGTTCAAAAGCATAACTCTTGCCCCGATTTTCAGCTCCAATATGGCTGAAGTCGGATAATCCCGTTCCTGAAACTTACCGGAAACAGTTGCCTTGAAAATAAAGTTCTCGCCAGTAATTCTCCCCTTATGATAAGCGTTAAGCGTTTGGGTCTCTCTGTTGGTGGTGCAGAGATTTACCGGCTCGTGTTCCAATTCCGGCTGATTGACGCAACTTCTGGTCAGAGCTTCCAACACATTTACCTTTTCGATTGAATTCGGCAAAGAAATGTCATTGGTTTCCAAGTCCCCATGCCGCAAATGATTGAGGATTGAAAGAAAAAGATTGTCATTTTGTTGCCGGTGAACCGTTTTCAAAAAAACACATTTGAATTTGGCACTTTTCCACAATAGCGTTTGAAAAGCATAAATACCACCAAGTTCGTTGAAAAGATAATCTTCTTCAAGACCGCTTTTTACCACCGGCGGCAACTGGAAAAAGTCGCCCACCAGAATAAGCTGTTTGCCGCCGAAGGGTTTATCCTTATGTCGATAGTCTGCCAGAGAACGCAAACGTATGTCAATAGCATTGAATATATCACTGCGCACCATAGATATTTCGTCAATAACGATCACTTTGGTTTTGCGGATCAGCGCTTTCTTTGATTTATTGCTGATATCTTCCAGCGAATCATCTGTCAACAGTCCCGGCTTCAACATAAAAAAACTGTGTAATGTTGAACCGGACCCATTGATCGCGGCAATACCGGTGGGAGCGAGAAAAACACATTCCCTCTGGCATTGCTCTCTGAACTTACGCAAGATTGTTGATTTGCCAGTTCCGGCTTCTCCTGTCAGAAAAACATTTCTGCCGGAAAGCATCAAATTCAATGCCTCCTGCTGCTCATCACTTAACTTTATTTCTGTGTCTGCCATAATTACTTTCTCACATCACCGGACAATCCGGACAGAACTGTCTTCTGCCGCATTTTTCACAGTTTGCTCCGCGCCAGACGGAGTCGAATTGCTCTGACAGCGGCTCGATCAGTGCTTGGTCATCGGTCAATATACCGTTTTCAAAGTTGCGGCGGTTTTCGCTTTTCGCCCCCATTCCGGCTCCGGTCAGATTTGCACTGCCGAAATAAGCCTGTATTCCGTCGATGATGATGCACTTGAAATGCACCCGCGGACAAAGTACCCGTTCCAGCTGGCGGTGCAGACGGGGATAGCGGTCAAAATCTTCCCGGAACGGTTGCCCGGGCTCCTTGGCGTGGATGAGACGGATTTCCACTCCTTTACCAATCAACTCCGCAAGGATTTTCAAAAACGGAACCATTGTGCCGTTATGTTCCACATACATATCTTTGATATCAGCCGTAGCGATCCACAAACGCGTTCGGGTCTGTGGAACGAGTTTGGCGATAACTTCAGTATAGATTTCTCTATTGCAGACAAAGCGGCTTCCCATCGGCGCACCTGTGATATTGATATTTGTTGAAAAATTCCTGCAAACGCATTTGATCCTCTTCATTGGCGATATTTGCCAAAGCCTTTTTTATGCACCGTCGGCAGGCAGTTTCATGCAATGCCAGCTCGATATAAGTTTCAGCGATTTCAAGTAAACTGCAGACATCGGAGTTGTTGCACTCGGCCTCCAACAGACAGCGCACGGCATTATCCGGAACTTGCAGGAGCATCCACGCTTTTGCACACAAAATCAGATGAAAGGGGACTGCAGGAAGCGCAAATTTTTCTGCTTCCCGCAACAATTTTTCCGCAGTTGCTCTTTCGCTGTTTTGCATGAGCAAAGCAACTTGTTTAAAATATTCAGAGTATCGCATAAATTGAACTCATTTTGATCAGCGGCGTCGTAAAGAAACCAGCAGTTTGCCCGGAGTTGCCGCAAAATAATTCGGCAGTATGATGGGGGTTCTGCTGTCCAGAAGTTCCATAGATCTTTTCAATGCGTTTTCGATCGCAGCAGTTTTCGCCGAACATGAAAGCCAGACATCTTTGCTGTACCGGAAACTTTCCTGCGGGATCGCAATCTTTTCACTCTGAAATTTGCTCTGCTCGCTCTGGACGATATTACAGAAGTGCTTGCTGGCAGAGCGGCGCAACCCTCGTCCCATCATCTGGATCGTCGGCAAACGGTTGGCATCCCGGAGGAAAACACTTTGCAGTTCCGGCAGGTCAAATCCTTCGCTCAACACCGATACATTGGCGATGATCTGTACATCGCCGCTGCAAAAACGTGCCAGCTGTTTGTCTTTGTTGCTGGAACCGGTCACAACTTCGCAGGCGATCCCGGTATTGGCGACCGCCACAGCGAAATTGCGACATTCGGCAAGTGTGTTGAAAAACACCAGCGTTTTGCCCCATTTCTCCGGGGATTGGCAAAATATTTTTGCACAAATTTCGGCATTCCAATACGGGACTTTGTAGGAGTGGTATTGGGAAAGCACTCCCCTGTTTATCAGGGTTTGAATCGTGCATGTCCGGATGTTTTGGCGGAACGACAGACGCATTTTATCGGTTCGCAACGGAGTTGCCGACAATCCGAGGGTCCATTTGTTTCCGGTACGCTCATACATGGTCAGGCAACTCTGGGTGGCTTCGTGGTGCGCTTCGTCCAGCACGATCATATCTGCCGGCGGCGGTGATGCATTGAATACCGACACCGGCGTTACCCGGCAATGGAAAAATGCCTTATTCACCAAATCCATCTGCATAAGAATATGTTGCCGGGAAGCCACCCAATTTACCCGCAGATCCGGATATCGTTTTTGCAATTCCTGAATGACCAGCAATCCCATGATCGTTTTGCCGGAGCCGACGGGGGATTCGATCAGCACCGATTCTTCGCCGCTGCCAAAATAATCCAGTGCCTGTTTCACCGCATTGTCCTGATAGTCGCGTTTTTCAAAATGAAAATCAAGCATTGATCACCTCCGTGCTGTCCATGATCTCCCGGCTTTCTCTGGTTCTCCAGCTCGGCAGTTCCAGATCGTCCAGAAAGAATGCCGGTGAAGTGCGGTTATGGCTGTACATTCCTTCCAGATCCATTTCTCCGGCGAGCGTTTTGCCGGTCATGATATTGAAAGAATCCACATTGTTGAGCAGATTGCCGTGATGAGTGGTCAATTCCGAGCAGAAATTCAGCAGGTCATTCACGGAACAGTTGACCGGGATCAGCGAACGCTTTTTGTAAGGAATGTTGTTCAAACTGGTGACGCCGTAGGTGTAGCAGGGATCTCCGGCGATCTCTTCCAGACGGTTGTGCAGTTTCCGGTAGACGTGGCGGTCGGCGACGTGATTTTGCAGCATACTGTCAACGGTCAGCAATTCATTGACAGATGCGCTGGTAGTGGCGGCGATCTCCAAGCGTTCTTCCATAGCCAGGAAGCCGTTTTGATTGTTGAATGAGCGCAGAAGCCGGGACAGATGCAGCCCTGATTCATCATTGATCTCAATGTCGGTCCGGAATTCTCCGATTTTGGCAACGGCTCCATTCTGGCAGACCTGCCGCATCATGGACAGATAAATACAGGGAGTTCCTACTCCATCGACCGGATAATAAATTTGGAACTTGCGGAAATATTCTCCTGCTTTCTGAGTGTTGAATATCTCATCAAGTGCCAGTTCGGCAGACCAGATCCCATCGTGATAGGTGATTTTGCGGATGCGCGGATCTTCTGAAAATATCTGGCAGGCGGTATTGACCGGAAGCAGTTTTTTGTTTGCATCAACTACGCCGAGCAGAGTATTTTTGTGATGGTCGAAGGTCAAGCCGAACGTGGTTCCGGGAGAGCGTTCGGCGATTCGCTCCATAACTTCCGCCGGGGAGAAGAAATTGAAAATATTGGTGGAGAATTTCATCCTTTTGGCCAGACTCGTATAAAAGCGGCGGGAGGCGGTGAAGTCTTCTCCAAGATAGCTGAAATGCATCTCCTTGTCCGAAGAATAATCGCCTTGCGGAACCAGATCCTGAATGGAGATGATTTGCGTTGAAAATCGACGGTTCCAATCGGTCGCATTGATCGCCGGTGCTGACGGCATGATCTGCAGTGCCGGATGCAGTTCATCGTAAGACTTTTTCAGCAATTCTGCCAATGCCGGATTTTCTGCGATCTCCCACGGCAGAGAACCATCGCAATTGCGGATGTCGGCTTTGGCCCCATTCAGGATCAGAATTTTGGCGATGTCAACTCTTTTGACCAGATGCAGCGGCGTGTCACCGTTGGCCCGCTGCTGATTGACATCACAGTACAGCGTCAGCAGCTGGATAACTTCAACATCCGGTGCCGGATCTGATACCGCAAGGTGCAGCAGTTCATCCTGCGGGGCAGGGGTGAAGCCATTGTTCAGCATGAAACGGATGACTTCGGCATTTTTGCTCATTACAGCTTTTTTTAACGGCATAGTATATCTCCTTTTTTGTTTTGTTGCGGTTATTTTAAATGAGTGTTTTTTAAAAACATGCAAAAAAATTCCTGCTGGTTCAATTCTCCGAGATTAGATATCTGTCTCAGAGAGCAGTACAAAGAAATCGGGGATATTTCATTCAGATCAAAAATATAATTACATGCTGTGTCCGGCAGGATCATCCGGCGTTTTTCGTCGATCCCGATCCGCAGCATTTCGTTTTTGAAATCCTTTCCGTGACCACCCCGGCGGCCTTGCGAATATTGCCAGATATGGGTCATTTCATGCCCCAGGATCATCCAGATCAATGATTCCGGCAAATACAGACATCGCGGCATATTGAATGATATTTGAGGTGGAAACGAGCCTTGAGCAAACGCCATATTCCGGCTGTTTTTCCGGCTGTGAAAACGGATCACACAGTCGGGCAGAGAATTGCTCCAGGCGATTCGGTTGAATCTTTCGTATGCCCGGTAAAAATTCCGGTATGCCTCAAAAAGCAATTCCTGTCGGGCTGTATTGTCTGTGATGGTCATTGATTTTCCTCTTTGTACTTGTCCTGAAATATAATCCGGACCGGGTGACAAATTATGTCATTTCATTTTTTTGATCGTAAGAATTTTCAAAATATTCAGAGTATCGCATTGTCTTCGTCCTTTGATTTGTCGATATTCAAATATTTTTTATACCAGTTGGTCAAATCTGTGTGATCCTGCGAAACAACGGCACGTTTTTCGGCATATTCCAGAATTTTTCGCAAGGTATCAGTATCATCCGGCATCAACTGCTTCCAATCCGGTATCAAACTAGAGCCAAATAACGCCGTCGAACCAATGACTTTAGCCCGTTCCAGCAAGGCTTGTTTCAGATTGCGGCGGTAACTTCTGATTTGCGAAGTCGTTGCCGCAATGAATTTTTTAACGGTGAATACCTGTTTGTTGGTAATGACCACCAATTCTCCATATTCCATGGCTACTTTCATAAACTGTACACGGCGGCGTGGAAATCGCCGGTTGAAATCCTCGATTTTGCAGGAAAGTCCAAAGATGAATTCAAAAAGATCATCCGGACAATCAATGACACTTTTCGGATTATTTTTGAAATGCTTGTAAAGCAGCGGACACGCTGTAAACAATTGCATCGACAGTTCGGGTTTCATTATTTCACCTTGATATTTACATTGACCGGATTTTTTCTGACCGGAGCGGAGTATTCCACATCGATATCCAGTTTTAATGTGAGTTCGCCGTTGACAAGTTCGTAATAATTCCAGTCGGCATAACTCCAGCCGCAGGGGGATTCGACGAGCAGGCCGTTGCCGGATCTGTACAGAGTGCCGAAAACAACTCCGGCTTTGCGGTATTGTCCATGATGTTTCTGCATGATCACCCACTCCTCGCCGCCGGAACCGCAGTTGCCGTTGAAAATCAGCAATTCATCGATTTTATCGCCGTCCAGGTCAATGGAAATAACTTCAGTTGCCGCGGCCTGCCGGAATTGCCGGAGTTCTGCATCATAAACTGCGGCACATTCGGCGGGCAGTTGGGAAAAGGGGACACTTCTTTCTTCCAATGGTTCCGGGGAAACTCCGGACAGCACCACCGCCAGCACTCTCAACAAAATATCATTCATACACACCTCCATTCTTTTGGGTTCACCAAACATAAAGCAAAAAGCGTGCCAAAGTTGTTTTTATGCGGGAAAAGTCGTGCCGGATGGTCAATTTTTGATATCTGCTGTCAGATTGTGAATACTGAAAAATGCTTTTCTCACTATGATCGGTCTGTGGCACACCTTTTGCTTATATGATGGCAGCAACCTCAAAGAAAGGAGATAAAATGAAAATCGTCGAAGAGTTGAAAATGAAATTGGAAAACAGCGGTGATGCAAAAACTTTGCAGCAGACGGAATGTCCGGTTTATTGGTTTCTGCTGTTGGCAGAATATCCGGAATTTTCCCCGGATCGCAACTGGTGGTTCGAGTTGCGCAACCGCTGTGATCTGCCGTGGAGTAAACTGCTTGCCGCCCAGCCGCAGTTTGAAGAATATTGCCATTGGGAAAGCGTCAGTCGTTTGGAATTAGTTCTGTTGGCATACCGAGCCCCGGAGATTTTCAAACGCAAGTTTCCGCAGGGTAGAGCGCACGATCTGTACGCATTTTTAACGCCGCAGGAAAAATCCTATCTGCTTGCGGAACTGCCGGAATTTGCGGAACAGATCGATTGGGATGAAATAAATACTGAATTTTCTGTGGGAGAGTGGTTCAATCTGCTCGCTTACCAGCCGCAATTTGAAATCTATTTTGATTGGAGCAAGGTAGAAAAACAGCCTAATCACTATTGGGATATGCTGCTGAAAAAACAACCGCAGTTTGCCATTCATTGTGATCTGGAACAGCTTTATCCCAATCAACGCAAAAGAGTTTTGACGCACCATCCGGGGATTTTTGGAGAATGAAAATCAGAGTTTTGTCAAGAGCATTTTTTGAAAAGGTCAAAGGTACACCGACCGAAGTCGAGTTATTGGAAAAATCAAAAATCATCAGTATAAATTCCAGTTGGGGATTTGACGATACGCCGCCATTTTCACCGGAATTGCTCAACCACCCGCATTTGCTGACTTTGACCTTTGATGATCTATGCAATGAACCGGAAACGCCGGAAGATCTGGGCAATGCCATACTGTTTAATAAAGATATGGCACTCGCGATCATGCGTTTTGTGGATGACGGTAAACTTCCGTTACTGGTGCATTGTACCGCCGGAATTTCCCGCAGCGGAGCAGTAGGAGAAGTGTTGAACTGGTACTTCAACCGCTATCTGGAAACCAACACCGCCGACGATGAAGATTTTGTGGAGAACAACCGGCAAATCCTACCGAATACCATAGTCAGGAGAATAATGCTGGAAGTACTTGCAGAATGAAAAATCTTATAACAGTATCCGAGTATCCGCCAAGCCAAATCCCTGAGCGTTATATCCGCATACGGGATTTGAAAAAAGCGTGTATAATCTGCCAGCACTGGACAAGCCGCCGCGATCTGCGCAAAGACAAGCGTTATATCGTGGAATTGGAACACGGCAAATGTTCCTTGCAAAAAGAGTGCCGCAGTTGCAACAGTTTCCACAAGATTCCGGAACTCCGCGGCAAAAACATGACCATAAACGAAAAACTTTACGCAAGAATGTACACCAAAACATTCCTGCGTAAAGTTCACGCTCGCTACTATCAACTCCCCAACGAAGAGTTAAGCCGGGCAATCAATGATTATTTTAATCATTCACCCCATTTTACAAGTTTTTCTTGAGGCCATGACGTAGTCCAATAAACAGCCTCTTGCTCTCCATTAAGATATGAAGTAAAAAGATCCCATCGTTCCCAAGTCAAATCTTTTACCGTTTCAGGAAGAAAATACATATATCGTGACCAGCCATCTTTTACAAATTCCGCAACCCAGCGTGATGGAACAAAAAACACTTGTGGAGTCCAATTGTTTTCATTTTCCTGCAAATCAACAAAGGCGTACCAGAAAGATTCATGGTGTTTGCCGATAACATCTTTATTAACATCCCACTCATACCCCTCAAAACCGTATCGGTTGCGGCGATATGCATTTCTAGATGTTTGGACTTGGATGGAGATTGTTCTTTTGCCATCGGCTGATGATGCCATCAAATCTACACCAGGAGCATTGCCCAATGTAATTGCAGCATTGATTTCACGAATAGACAAGCCGTGTGCTACAAAAAACTGACCTGCAGTGCCAACAAATTGAGATTTTCCAGTTGCCATAAATTTCTCCTTCCATCTTTTCAATCTTCCGTGTTTTACATAAAATATATTTTCGGGCTAGGCAAGCTCCAGCGCTCCTGTCCCAAACTTACAAGAGGGACAATAGTTGCCGTCAACTTTATTTTGATATGCAATGGTAAAAAATTTGCTTAATCGTCGTATCCGAAGTTACCTTCTTCATCCTGCACATAATCAAAATCATCAATAACGCTTCGAGCCAAAATACAATCTGCATAACAATCCTGGCAATGATAATCCGGATCAAATTCTTCGCAATCGATTTCTCCTTCGCGAACCGACATGCAATCCTCGGGTTCCATGCCTTTCCGCATTTCTTGAAGCGAATATTCATAACTGCAATTAGGGCACGGGCTGTCATAACCTCTATCAAAAACATAATTTTCCAGTTTAATTTTGCAATTCGGACATTTCATAATTATTCTTTCCTTTTTACTGTTGCATTTCTATTGATTCAACTTGTACTTCTTCTTGCTTCATCAAGTCTGCATGTAATATATCAAACAGCTGTTTGCAATTGTTTATTTGCAAATCTCATACATTTAGTTAATAATCAAAACCCGATCTTGCCGCGGTCGTTTTCCTGTTTGGCAGGGGACTTTTTCATACTGCTTTCCTGTTCGAGGGCACTCAAGCGGGCGGAGTTGGAAACTTCATCAAGATAGTACAAACTCTGCCGGACGGTGCGGAAGTCGCCCGGAGTCAGGTTTTCAATGGCTTCCAATCTCCGGCGTTCGGCGGTCGTCAATTTGGTGTTGAACATACGCTCAAAAAAGAGTGTTTTACCATAGTTGTCCAGATAGTCAAAGCCCAGCTTGAATGTGAAGCGGCGCATGACCGCCGGATCGAGATTTTTTATGAAATTGGTCGCTCCGACCATAATGCCGTTGAAGTTTTCCATCTGATGCAAAAGTTCATTGACCTGAGTGACCTCCCAACTGCGGTTGGCACGTTCCCGGTTTTGGAGCATCCCGTCGATTTCGTCCAGAAAGAGTATGGCATGTTCGGCTTCAGCTTGAGCAAACGCCGCCTTGATATTGTGTTCCGTACCGCCGACATACATCGAAAGCAGGTCGCTGCCCATTTTTACCAGAACTTTGGAACCGAGTTCGCTGCCGAGAAATTTTACGAATTCGGTCTTTCCGGTTCCCGGAGGGCCGGAGAGGAGCAGATTCATCCGGGGGCGGTCGGGAGAATTATCTGCCGATTCGTTCTGAAATTTCCGGCAGGCGGCGATGATTTGTGCCAATTCAATATCGCCTTTGATATTCAAACCGTCCAGAGAATAATCTTTGGCAGGCAGAAGTTTGTCATCCGAAACTGTAATGTTGAGCAATTCACAGTGCTGTGCCATGAGTTTTTCCATAAGCGGTTTGACCTCGTCCGGAGTGGAGGCAAGTTTGCTGACATTACTCAAAACTTTGGTGATGATCCCGGCATTGACATTGTAGCGGGTGGCAAACGTTTCAGCCATGCGGTCATCGACCAGCGATTGCAGCTCCATTTTTTTGATAGTGTTCTGCCAGATACTTTTGCGCTGTGCGGCATTGAGCGGCTCGAAGCGCACCGAATAGTCGAAGCGGCGGCGGCTGGACTCAT
>JAEIGA010012611.1_pt1 | contig 12833 bp, 13 predicted proteins | sample 9270691 | NCBI WGS metagenome assembly JAEIGA01 (sample SAMN17057246, study PRJNA624740) | gut metagenome | biome: biome; isolation source: fecal sample | host: Bos grunniens | place: China: Xizang | collected 2019 | reverse complement strand
TGGTTGTTCCTTACAGTTTCAAAATGGAGTCAAAAGATCTCATTAATAAAATTCAGAATGAAGTTTTTAAAATAGATAAAACATTTTATGTGATAATAACCATTGACAAAAAATTTGTATAATATATAATTTATATATAACTAAATAACAAGGAGATAAATGTAATGAACAAAACATTAGCAACCGTACAAGGAAAAATAATAACCGAGGCAGATGTTGATAAAATGATTGCAGCTCTTGGTCAGAGAGGACAAGCGTACAACAACCCTCAGGGAAGAGAAGTTATATTGGAACAGGTAATTAACCGCAAATTATTAATTCTTGATGCAGAGAAAAACCTTTATGAATATGACCCACAGTTCAAGGCAGAACTTGAACAGGTTAAAGAAGAACTTTTAGCTAACTTCGTTATAAAAAAAGCTGTTGAACAGGTAAATGTTACAGATGCAGAAGTTGAAAAAGAATATAATGACAACAAAGACAAATTTGTAACAGGCGAATCTGTAAATGCAAGTCACATTCTCGTAGATTCAGAAGAAAAAGCAAACGAGCTTCTTGCAGAAATCAACGCAGGTAAAATCTCATTTGAAGATGCTGCAAGACAGAATAGTTCCTGCCCATCAAAAGATAACGGCGGAAATCTCGGTGAATTTACCAGAGGTCAGATGGTACCTGAATTTGACGAGGCTTGTTTTACAATGGAAGTTGGAACAATTACAGGACCTGTTAAAACACAATTTGGATATCACCTTATAAAACTCAATTCTAAAAACGAACCAAAAACTATGGATTTTGAAGATGTAAAAGACGGTTTGAAACAACAATTAATCGGTCAGAAACAGCAAAATGCATATGAGAGCAAATTAAACCAGCTTAAAATAATGTTTCCAGTTGACAGAATGTAATTAAAAGGAGATTATTATGGATTGCAGTCTCAAAAGCCTTATTAAAATTAAGATTGATAATGTAATATCTGCACTTGAGAAAAACAATATGGCAGGCATATACGCCCCTACTTGTGCAGATGCTGTAAAAGAGGTTGAAAAGCTTTTAAACATTGGTGACACCGTTTCAATGGGCGGCACTGTCAGTGCAATTGAAAGCGGTGTAGCTGAGCTTATTAAGAGTGAAAAATACAATTTTCTTGACAGAAGCGCTCCAAATCTCACACCAGAGCAGATACACGAAATATACAGAAAAACCTTCAGTGCAAATGCATTTATAACAAGTACAAATGCAATAACTGAAAATGGTGAGTTATATAATGTTGACGGCAATTCCAACAGAGTAGCAGCAATGCTTTTTGGTCCTGACAAAGTAATTGTTATTGCAGGATACAACAAAATAGTAAGAAATATAGACGAAGCAGTACATAGAGTAAAAGAACTTGCTGCTCCAGCCAACTGTGTAAGACTTGCAAAAGAGACTTATTGCAGCAAAAACGGAAGATGTGTTTCTCTCTCGGGTAATTCTTCTTATATATGCGATGGATGTACTTCAGAAGACAGAATTTGCTGTAATTACACAATAATGAGCAGACAACGAAAAAAAGGCAGAGTAATAGTAATTCTCGTTGGAGAAGAACTTGGGTTTTAATTCTGTGAAACAAAAAAGTGAGAATATTACATTCTCACTTTTTTTATATCTTTTTATTATTTCAAATCAAGACTTTTATAGAAAAAAACATTCATAGCACCGTGCATAACACTATCTGGTTTATCTATTCTTAAATAACCGCTTTTTTCGTATATATGAATTGCCGCCTTAAGATTATCATGAGTTTCAAGATATGAATACTTATACCCTTTTTCAATCATCTTTTTTTCAACATAATTTATAAGTTCATAACCCAGGCCATTCCCTTTTACCGAATCGGACAAATATAATTTCTGAAGTTCGGCGCAATCTTTAAATTGAGAAAAATCATCTAATCCAATTCCGCCCAGTACAGTATCGTTATCATCTACAAGCACATAATATCCCCTCTTATCACTTGCAGAATAATACTCATACAAATTATCTACAACAGAATCAAAATATACAGTTCCCGGTATATCAAGCCCATGTTTTTTTAGGTTATATCTCACAAGAAAAGCTACAGACTCATTATCCCTTGCCATCATATCTCTGATTTTAAAATTATTTTTCTTATTATATGACATACTTTTTTCCTTTTATTAATTTGTAAAAAATTCACCCGACTTTCGTCGGGTGAATTTTAAACATTAGTTATTGTCGATATTTTTTTGGGGTTTTCTGAATATTGCTCCAAGAATTATTACTACTGCAAAAAGAATAAAGTAGAACAATACAGGGAATGAGAATGTTCCATTAGCCTTAGCAGCTATGTATGGTGTAATACCATGAGCATATACTGCAGCAAATACCATGAACACACATGCTACAATTGACACTGCTGGAAGAATAAAGCGTTTAAATACACCCATATCTTTTTCTTTTATCATCCATGCAATGAAAATCGGAATATACATAGCATAAATTGTAACGATTGGAAGTTCTGATGAATCAAAATTAAATACACCGAACCATCCATCTGTGAGGTTTGCACCATAGAAATATACAAGCCACAATGCACATACAAACAATCCCCAGATTGAAGAGTTTGTTGTCATATTGGTAGCTTTGTCAATCTGGCTGAATGTCTCAGGTCTTGGGCCATCGTTACGAGCTGCAATAGCATACATACCACGGGTTGCACCAACCATAAGTCCATTAAGAGTACCGAGACAGGAAACAATGATACAAATATTAAGAATTGTACCACCGATGCCACCAAAGATATTTGAAAATGCAGTTGTAGCTCCGTCACTGATAAGAACAGCACTGGAAGCTCCGCCTGCCACACCTATAAAGTAAAGAACATAAGCTGCAACAACTATCAACGAACCAATTACAAGTGCAAGCGGAAGGTTTTTCTTTGGATTTTTGAGCTCTGCATTTATTGAAGTAGCAACAATCCAACCCTCATATGCAAATACAGTTGCAACAATAGCTGCAAAAAGACCACTGCTTGTAGTACCGCCAACCGCCTCTGAAACAACAGTTGTAAAGTTTGTTGTAAGAGTTCCATTGAAGAAACCAACAATAGTACCTACAATTGCCATTAATGTAATAGGAATCAATTTAATAACAGTTGCACTAATCTGAAATTTGCCGGCAAGTTTTGGTGAAAGAGCATTTAATGTATAAGATGCAATAAGGAAAAATCCTGCAAGAGTCATTACCTGCGGGTCAACCATGCTCCAACCAAAGAGAACACCCAAATATCTTGCAGACACCCATGAAAGAACAGATGTCATTCCGGGATAATAAATATTAACCATAAACCATGCAAGATAGTATGCATAGCTTTTTCCGCATGTAGCCTCTGCATAGTCAACAACACCACTGACTTTTTCGTACTTTGTAGCCATTACAGCAAACTGAGCTGAACAAATAATCATTAGTAATCCTGTAATTACCCATGCTGCAATTCCAACAGGCATATTACCGCCTGTAGCAGCAAGAACGTTCTGTGCTTTAAAGAAAACTCCAGAACCAATTACAGTTCCAACTACCATACAAATAGCAGTTGCCAAACCATATTTCTTAGTAAGTTTTTCCATATTTAATTCCTCCTCTTTATAAACAAGCTATGTTGTCTATAAATTAGATTATAACACAAATTTTGAAAAAGTAAATAAAAAAAATATGATTTTACATATTTTTTTTAATATCTTCAACAAAAAGAAAGGCAACCTATAAATAGATTGCCTTATGTTTATAATTCAAAATTTTAAAAAGGTAATTTTTTTCCTTGTTTCTGCCATTCACGAAATTCTGCAGTAGCACAGAAGATAACATCTCCAGAAGAGTTTATGGCTGTTTCTAAAGAATCCTGAACAACGCCGATTATAAAACCTACACCTACTACCTGCATTGCAATATCCTGTGGCACACCAAGAAGTGAACAAGCCATCGGAATGAGAAGAAGTGAACCTCCGGCTACTCCCGATGCTCCGCATGCTCCAAGTGTAGCAACAAAGCTAAGAATAATTGCCATAACAACATTTACCTGTACTCCCTGAGAAAAAGCTGCAGCAAGAGACATAACTGTAATGGTTATAGCAGCACCATCCATATTTATTGTTGCGCCAAGAGGAATAGAAACGCTATAGTACTCCCTATCCAGACCAAGCTTTTCGCACAGGCTCATATTAACAGGTATATTTGCAGCAGAGCTTCTTGTAAAAAATGCTGTAATACCTGATTCTTTAAAGCATCTTAAAACAAGCGGATATTGATTTTTCTTCAATGAAACTGCCACAATAAGCGGATCAATTATAAAAGCAACCGCAAGCATACAACCAACCAAAAGTGCAAGAACTTTTCCGTAGTCAGTAAATATCTCAAGTCCATATTCGTTTACAGAGCTATAAACAAGTCCCATAATACCAAATGGTGCAAGTTGAATAACCCAGGCTACTGACTTGGAAATTGCATCTGATATATCAGAAAGCACCTTTTTTGTATTATCGCCTGCAACAATTCGAAGTGCCAATCCAAAAATTACAGACCAGGTAAGAATACCTACATAATTTGCACTAATAAGAGCACTTACAGGATTCATAACCATATTTCCAACAAGTGCTCTAAACACCTCGCCAAGTCCTGCAGGAGCACTTTGCTCAACTGCCTGTGTGAGAGGAATGGTTACTTTAAATATATAACTTCCGATTACAGCTACAACAGCAGCCATAAAAGTGCTTAGCATATAAAAGAATATAACTGATTTAAATCTTCCGCCGATACCTTTTCCTGCATTTGCAAGAGATGCAATAACAAGCACAAACACAAGAATTGGTGCAATAGCTTTAAGAGCACCAACAAAAACTTCACCAAGGACTGCAACAAATCCTGTTTGAGGAGCCCAAAGACCTAGACATATACCTATTACAAGGCCTATGGCAATTCTAAGAATTAAAGGAATATTGGCATAAGCTTTAAAAATATTTTTCATAAAAACCTCCAGCGTATAAAATATAATATTATTATACCACAAACAATGAAAAATGACAATACTCAATCCGAATATTGTCATTTTTCATTATTATAGTCCCGGTCTGTTCTGACCTGAAAATACATTTATAGCTGTTTTTACATCATCTGTTAAATCCTTGCTACACCGGTTTCTCTTGCAACTTTTACTACTGCATCAGCGACAGATGCAGCAACTCTTTTATCAAGAGCTGACACAATAATATTTTCTTCATTTATTTCGTCATCAGGAATGAGCGATGCCAATGCGTATGATGTAGCAACCTTCATTTCCTCGTTTATACATTTTGCCCTGCAATCAAGAGCACCACGGAAAATACCCGGAAATGCGAGAACATTGTTTATCTGATTGGGGTAATCAGACCTACCCGTACCAACTACCCTTGCACCTGCATTTTTTGCAACATCGGGCATAATTTCAGGTGTAGGATTTGCCATTGGAAACATTATAGCATCTTTAGCCATACTTTTTACCATTTCAGGAGTTACAAGGTCTGGAGCTGACACACCGATAAACACATCTGCACCAACCAAAGCATCTTTAAGTGTACCTGTTTTTTTGCCAAGATTGGTAATTTTTGATATTTCTTCCTGAGCTTCATTATTGTTGGAATCTCCCTGACAAATAATTCCATATTTATCACAATATGTAATGTTTTTCACCCCTATATTCATAAGGTGTTTACCAATTGCTATGCCTGCAGAACCCGCACCATTTATAACAACCTCAATCTTGCTCATTTCCTTTTTTACAAGTTTTAATGCATTTATAAGTGCTGCTGCTACAACTATTGCAGTACCATGCTGGTCATCATGGAAAATTGGAATATCACAAATCTCTTTAAGCTTTTTTTCTATCTCAAAGCATCTTGGAGCTGATATATCCTCTAAGTTTATACCGCCAAAGCTACCTGACAATAAATATATTGTACGAACTATCTCATCTACATCTTTAGACTTTATACACAGAGGAAAAGCATCTACATCTGCAAATTCTTTAAAGAGTGCGCATTTACCCTCCATTACAGGCATTCCGGCTTCAGGGCCAATATCGCCTAGTCCCAGAACTGCCGTTCCGTCTGTTACAACAGCAACAAGATTTGACCGACGAGTAAGTTCATAGGATTTATCAATATCTTTATTTATAACAAGGCATGGTTCTGCAACACCAGGTGTATATGCCAATGACAAATCTTCCCGTGTTTCTATAGAAGTTCTTGACACAACCTCTATTTTCCCGCCCCACTCATAGTGCTTTTTTAAAGATTCCTGTCTTATATCCATTAATCAAACCTCCCAAGGAAACTTATATTGTGTAAGTCCCAACTCGTCACGCACAGCCAAAATTTCCTTTTGAACAGATTCGTTTATAGGAACACCATCTTTTCTGGAAAGGCGAACAAGATGTTCTTTTTCGCCAGCCGAATAAATTCTGTCCTGTCCAGGAGCTTTTTTAGAATTTCTTACTGCACGTATAATGTCTCCTGCTTTCTTTCTGCAAAGGTCTTCACCAAGGAAATGATTTGTATCAATGGCAATAAAGAAATGTCCAAGGTGATAAGGCGATTTATTGCCATTTTCATCTTTACCATCAAGTGCTTTTCCATATGAACCATCTTGCAAAACTGCTGAAAGAAGCTCGACTACCATTGCATATCCATAGCCTTTATATCCGCCAAGTGCTTCTCCAATTCCTCCAAGTGTAGTAAGAGCTGCTGTTCCGTTTCTGATCATTTTAAGAGCTTCTCCGGCATCACCCTCTACAGGCTGACCATCAAGACCAATAATAGTTCCAGGATGAACATTCTCTCCTATTCTTTCATAATACTCAACCTTACCATTTTGTGTAATGGATGACGCACAATCAAGTATAAAATCAAAATCTTCATCGGTAGGAATTCCAATTGTTAAAGGATTTGTTCCAAACATTCCCTCTACACCAAAAGTAGGAGCAACAGAAGGTCGGGCATTTGTACCTGTCATACCTATACAACCCTCTTTACAAGCCATACTAGGATAGTATCCCGCGATACCATAATGGCATGAATTTCTTACAACAACCATACCCATACCATATTCTTTTGCTTTTGAAATAGCTATTTTCATAGCCTTATATCCAATTACCTGACCCATTCCATCATGACCATCAACAACTGCAGTTGTGGGGGTTTCTTTTATTATTTCAAAATTTGTTACAGGATTTTGAATTCCATCTTTTATTCTATCAAGATACACAGGCTTAAATCTGTTTACTCCATGAGATTCTATACCTCTTTTGTCTGATTCCAAAAGAACATCGGCACAGATTTTAGCATCCTCTTCAGGTATGCCATAGCCTACAAAAGCATCTACCACAAAATTGGTTATTGTGTTCCAATCTACAATATTTGTTTTTGCCATTTTTACATCCTCCAGTTATAAAAATATAAAAAAGTGCACTTATTCCTATAAAATAAGTGCACTCCTTGTCTCCATGCAACTATATTCTAATATAATTTTGTGGTTTTGTCAATACAATTTTGTAATTTAATTTTCTATATCATAAGGAATTACAATAGCAGCTATTATATATGCAAGAATTCCGCAACCTCCGCAAAATGTAAACAGAACCAAGGCAAGTCTTACTATTGTAGGGTCAACATTAAAATACTCTGCAACACCGCCGCACACACCGCACAATTTTTTGTCAATTCGTGATTTATACAATCTTTTGTTCATTTGTAAAATCTCCTTTATTTTATCAAATCATTATATATCTCCAGTATATTATCATATATAAATTCAGGCTTTGCTTCACTGTCCTTAAGGTCTTCCATTGTGCCTTCGCCGCTTAAAACAAAAATGGTACTTATTCCTGCATTTACTCCGCAGGCAATATCTGTATAGAGTCTATCACCTATAAGAACTGCATCTTCGTGTGAAAAGCCGCTGGATTCTATTGCAAGATTTACCATATCGGGCTGAGGTTTGCCAATAAAAAACGGAGTTCTCTTTGTAGCATTAAAAAGCATTTGTGCAACAGAGCCGCAATCAGGAACAAAACCATAGCTGGTAGGACAAACCCAATCTGGATTTGTGGCTATATAATCTACACCCCTGTTAAGCAATATACATGCATCTTCAAGTTTTGAAAATGTAAGTTCAGTGTCAAATCCCATACACAAGCAGTCTATGTCATCTTGCAATGATGTAACCACATTATACCCTGCATCTTTTAGTTGACACACAAATGACTGTGTTCCAAAAGCATATATTTTTTTATAATTTTTGCTTTTCAGGTAGTGCACTGTAGCATTAACAGAAGTGTAAAAATCATCTTCCGATGAATTTATACCCAATGATTTTAATTTTTCGATATATTTATCAACGCTTTTTGACGAATTATTTGTAAGAAACATATATTTACCTCCAGAGGATTTTACATATTCCAAAAAATCCAAAGTGCCATCAAAAAGGTAATTATCAAGATAAATTGTACCATCCATATCTAAAAGAAAAAGTTTTTTATTTTTAAGATTACTCATTTTACATTCTCCCAAAATTCTTTTTTTCCTGTTGAAATTGCCACTGCTCCACTCAAAAGAGCATCTTTTATTTCAGATGTTGTTTCAATAAGACCTCCGGCAACAACAGGTATGTCAAATTCATTTTTCAGTTTTTTGACAACCTTGCATACAGTACCGGGCATAATTTCTATCATATATGGTTTAGATGATTTGACTGATTCAATCATTGTATCTACAGAATGTGTATCTACTAAAAAAAATCTCTGTACAGTATAAAGTGACTCTTTATTTGCCAATTTTATAAGATTGGAACGAGTACTGATTATACCGTCTGCCCCTTGAGACTTTACAAATCTGATACCATATTCGTCCTTTCCTATACCATCTGCAAGATCAATATGAACAAATATCTTTTTGTTATACTGATGAGCTAGGTCCACCTGTGATTTTAAGGTTTCTATATTGGACGAAAGCAAAAAAATTATATTGATTTTTGACTTTACTGCGACATCAAGTTCATTATCATTTCTTACTGCAGCAATTATTCTTGAACCCATATACCAAACGTCTCCCAAAATATTATTACAACAGGTACATTATATCAACTTAAAATATTATAGTCAATTATTGTGTTATAAAAATTATATAAATGCAAAAAAGGAGATTCAAACTGAATCTCCTTTTTAATATTATTTTTCATCATTCATAAGCTCTTTTATTGAAGTGGCAAGTCCTGCAAGTTCCTGGATTTTAGATGGAATAATAATTTTTGTTGCCTTTCCGTCAGCAGCTTTTTCAAAGCTTTCGAGAGCCTTTATTGCAACATATGCATCAGATGGGTTTGCTTCATTGATTTTTCTTATACCCTCTGCTATAGCGGTCTGTACAGCTAAAATTGCCTGAGCCTCACCCTCTGCCTCACGAATAGCAGTTTCCTTGATTGCCTCAGCGCGAAGAATTGCAGATTCTTTTTCTCCCTCTGCAAGAAGAATAGCTGATTTTTTCTCGCCCTCTGCTTTTAAAATAGATTCTCTTCTCTCTCTTTCAGCCTTCATCTGCTTTTCCATTGCGTTTTGAATTTCCTTAGGTGGAATTATGTTTTTGAGTTCTACTCTGTTTATTTTAATTCCCCATGGGTCAGTTGCTTCGTCGAGTATAGCACGCATCTTGGTGTTTATAATATCCCTTGATGTAAGGGTTTCGTCAAGTTCAAGGTCACCTATAATATTTCTAAGTGTTGTTGCAGTAAGATTTTCTATAGCCATCATCGGTTGCTCTACACCATAGGCAAAGAGTTTTGGATCTGTTATCTGAAAATATACAACTGTGTCAATCTGCATTGTAACATTATCTTTTGTAATAACAGGTTGTGGCGGAAAATCCACAACACGCTCTTTAAGATTGACTCTTTTTGCAATTCTGTCGATAAAAGGCATTTTAATATGAAGACCAACCGACCATGTGGTATAATAGCCGCCAAATCTTTCAATTACATAAGAATGTGCCTGCGGCACAATCTTTACATTAGACACAACAACAAACACTAAAATTGCCAACAAAAACAATAAAATTGTTCCCATAATTATACCTCCTTATTTTTAACAACCAGACGCACTCCCTCGATTGCAACAACCTGTGCGCTTTCATCTTTTGGAATTACTTCTCCATTTTCGCTTTTTACCTTCCACTCAACATCTCCGACAAGAGCTGTGCCGGTATGCAGTTTATTATTTACCTCTTCATTTATCATAACTTCACTACCGATGATTCTGTCAAGGTTAGTATGTGTTTTTTTACCTTTTATAGTCTTAAATGCAATTTTTCTCAAAAAAACAACAAGCAATACTGACACGAGCAAAAACAACAATATCTGAACTTTTAAGCCTGCTCCCAGAACACTGGATAAAAGTGCAGCTAAAGCACCGCCTGCAAACCATATACAAACAACTGTTGCAGTGGAGGCTTCGAGAACAACAAACAACAAAATAGCCACAATCCAGAAAATTTCATTTGTCATTTAACTTCACTCCTTTAATATTGACTACTGCATTTTAATTATATCATATTAACATTCAAATATCAACTCCGGAAATATTAAAAAACTTATTAATATACAACAAATAAACACCAAGCAACAAAACTGTATATTTTTGGCATAAATAAAAAGCGATATTTCCAATAAGGAAATATCGCTTTTGTATTATCCGAGAAGAACAAGTGGAAGCATTACAGGTACTGCGTGGCTTTTTGGAGAAATCATTACAGGGATTCTGTTTATGGTCTCTACCCTCTCACCTGCAGTAATGAGAATTTCAAATTTTGTAACACCTTTTACATATTCTGTTGGTTCAAATACATGTACTGTTTTATTATACTCAGCAGTCCAACCCTCAGGAAGAGCAACATTGATTTCGTAATAATATGGGTCTTTTCTTATGTTTTCCAATGTTACCTTTACTTTAAACTGTTCGTTAGGTCTAATGTGTGGCTCTTTTTCATATTCGACAACAGCACTTGTATGTAAAAGACTGTTTACCTCAAACGAATAAGGACTTCTGGACAAAACTTTATCTGAATAACCACTAAGAATACTATCAGCATCTACTTCATCCATTGAGCTTTCGCCTTCAACGAACTCAACTTCTACACCATATGTTTCGAGGACTGACGGAACAAGCTTTAATACATCTTCTGTCAGCTCTGTGCAGCTTAAAGGAATGACATTTGAATATGAGCCATTTACACACATATTTATAATTCTGTCACCTATATATTCTTTCCAGTCTTCGGGAAGTGCCTTTGCACCATAGATAATACCAAGAACAGCTCCACAAGTAGCGCAGGTGCAGTCTGTATCGTCTCCGCAGTTTACTGCATACAAAAGACTTTGTTTGAAATCTCCCTCTCCGTAAACAAGACCGATTACAGCAAATGCAACATTACCCGGTGCCTGGAACCAGCCAAGGTCAAGATTATCTTTTACAACTCTTTCTCTGGCTTCTAACCAGGAAAGACCTTTGTCATAAGAATCGAGTACAATTTTTATACTTCTTGCAACTCTGCAATCTTCAGGAATGTATTTCAAAGCATTTTCAATAAGTTTTCTTATATCAGACTCAAAAAACGCCATACTCTGCATTGATGCAGTAAATATTTCTGCATAAGTACCTTCACCAAAGCCGTGGTCTACGGTAGCATCCATTATAGCATATTTAACAGCAATATTAGGAATACCTGCTGAAAAACAAGCCCAGATTTCTGAACGAATCCACGCTCCGTTTGAGTGTTTCCAGAAGTTATTATATTCGCCTGACATTGGAGGAAGAAGTCCCATATACAAATTGCTCTTACCTATGCCGTATTCATTCCAGTTTGGTGCAATATAGGATAACCAGTGATCAGCAAGTGCATTTGAATCAAGAGCCTTTGGTCCGACATCCTTCATAGCGCGAAGCCATACGAGCTGAAGATCCAAATCATCATTTGGAAGAGGTTCACCCTTTTGAGTTGTAAACCCTGTTACATTATTTGGGTCATGCTTGTGTTCAAAAGGTCCGCCAAGAGTTCCGCCGATGTTTTTGCCAATCCAGCATCCCATGATTTTATCTTTAAAATTTTCTTTATTAAGCTTTAATTTCATAGACATATTATCATCTCCTTAAATACATTTTAAAAAAAAGACCACAAATAAAAAAGTGGTCTTTTTGACATAAAATAGTATTTATTTTTTACTTTTTCTATAACAAAGCGGAGATTGACCCACAACAGACTTAAAATGAGAAAAAAACTTTGTTCGGTCTGTATATCCCACTTCATACAGGATATCACCCACGCTTTTGTCACTATCTACAAGCAATTTTGCCGCTTTTTGAATTCGTACATTCTTAAGATATGTTGTAAAATTTACACCTGTATATTCTTTAAAAATTCTGCTAAAATATGACGGATTATAAGAGCACATATCAGAAATTGATTTAAGTGTGAGCTTTTCGTGACAATGATGATTAATATAACCAAGCAGCCTCTCCGAAACAGATGCCACATTTTCTTCCATTTTAAGTGACATTTTTCTGAAAATCATTATAAGAAGCAGATTAAACCACGAACGAACTGATAATTCATATCCTGGTTTTTTTTCATCAAGTTCTATATCCAGAAAATTAATTATATTTTCCAGTTCTATCCTTTCCTCACCGGAAAAGCTGATTTTGCGTTGGTTTTCGTCAAGAATTTTACCAAACTCGCAAAACTCCGACAAGTTCAAAAGAG
>JAEIGA010012610.1_pt1 | contig 12833 bp, 9 predicted proteins | sample 9270691 | NCBI WGS metagenome assembly JAEIGA01 (sample SAMN17057246, study PRJNA624740) | gut metagenome | biome: biome; isolation source: fecal sample | host: Bos grunniens | place: China: Xizang | collected 2019 | reverse complement strand
TATTACAGAAACTACTACTGTAAAAGCTATTGCCGTAAAAAATAATTTCTCAAGTATTATCACCGAAGCTACCTATACAAAGATATTACCTGAATGTGTACTTCCTCAAGTGAGTCCGCAAGGAGGCGAAACTCCTGAGACAGCTGCTGAGATATTGCAATATTCAACCATTACAATAACGCCAGCCGATTACAATAACGTTACCTATAGCATCAACGGTGGAAAAACGACAACCATCACTGAAACAACTTCTGTCGTAATAAAGAATACAGGAGAAACAACTATTACTATAACATCAGAATATGGTAGTGAACTATTAGAAAAGACCTATTACTATAATGCTATAAAATCTACCCCAAGAGTAACTGCAATACTTACTTCCGATGACATTAAGAATAAAATAGACACTGGAGAAGGATATACTGAGAACAACTTAGTGGAAAGTATATGTGGCGATTGGATAGGATACTTTGCATCGAATAAATCCTATGGATACTTGCAACTCAATAACAATGAGAAAGGATATTATATTCAATCTCCAGAATTTCCAGGTAAGATCATCTCTGTATCCATTACATTCACAGCAAGTACAGCACCTAATTCAACTCGTAGCATTGTTATCATGCCAACGAGTTATACAAATAAAACAGCTGATACTTCAACACCCGGAAACCTTGGTTCAGCATCATACAAAGGTATATCAGAGCCCACTTCAACCGTTAAACTTACTGGCGATGCTACCTCGTTCAAAATATATGCTACCAATGGTGCTATTTACTTCTCACAAATAGAGGTAGTCTACGAAAAACCAGCTAATCATGTATTGGAAGTAGGACCCACAGGATGGGCAACACTATATTTGGGTTTAGATGCTGTTATACCTGAGAGAATAAGGTGTTATACCCTATCGTCTGTAAATGAGAATACAGCTACATTATCACCTATCACTGGAATATTACCCGCACATACAGGCATAATAGTGAAGGCAACTGCCAATACCAGCCATACATTCGAATATAACACCAATTATGCAGGCAACGAAAACATCACAAACCTACTCGAAGGAAGTATCGTCGACAAAAAGATAACCGAAGATATATATATACTGTCTGTTGTTGACGGCATAGTAGGACTATATATAGCTCAACAAAATGATGGAGCATTTACTAATAATAAAAATAAAGCATACCTCCCTGCCAATATCATACCAGCAACACAGCAAAGCAATAGATTGCAACTCAATGATAGTGATGCTACAGATATAGAAACAAATACCATCCATCATAATGAAACCATCATATACAATCTAAAAGGATGTAGAGTTGAGAAAATGAATAAAGGTATTTACATCGTAAATGGAAGAAAAATAATAAATAACGAATAACCAACTTACATATATTCTTAATAGTGATTACATGGTGTGATGATAAAACTGATGTATTTGGTTTTTATCATCATACTTTTTATAACAAAACAACCTCTCACGTTGTTAATAACTATTGTGGATAACTGTGGAAAAATAAATGAGAAAAAGTGAGTATAAAATTTGGAGGTTTCAGGTAATTGAAGGCTTATATAGCTTTCTGAAAGCACCAAAAAAGTTAGCTCTTTTTTAATAATGAATTTTCAACGCCACTTTTCACAAGTTTTAGCATCAATATTCGGAGCTTATTTATTAACTTTGTCCGTTGTGAACAGTTATGCACAATCGGTGGACAACTCATAGAAGAGTACTGGTTTTCAATTATTACGGAGTTTTACGATAGTGGATAACCTGTTTATTAAACAAAACCTAAAGTGTATGACGAGATATGCAAATTTAAGGCTATTATTTTATAAACAGTATCCACAAGCTATCATCATATACACATCTATTTTTTTTCTAAGAAATAAAGAATAATAATATATTTTAGTTATGTTGAAATCGGTATGGAAAGCCAAAGGGTTTGCTGATGAACCCGTGCCAGCAAAGAGCAAAGAAGAGTTGGTAGAAATGATTGCTGCGCTCAAGCGCGAAAAGAATGCCGTCATTCTCGGCCACTACTACCAGCGTGGCGAGATACAAGATATTGCCGACTTCGTAGGCGATAGCCTTGCCATGGCACAATGGGCCGCTAAAGTAGAAGCCGACATATTGGTGGTATGCGGTGTGCACTTTATGGGTGAAACAGCCAAAATACTGTGTCCTGACAAGATGGTATTGGTACCCGACCTTAATGCTGGATGCTCATTGGCTGATAGTTGTCCTGCTGATGAATTTGCCGCTTTTGTTGCTGCTCATCCCGATCATCAGGTAATCTCTTATGTGAATACATCAGCTGCTGTTAAAGCGCATACTGATGTAGTAGTGACATCCAGCAATGCACGTCAGATTGTAGAGAGCTTCCCACAAGATGCCAAGCTCATCTTCGGTCCTGATCGTAACTTAGGAGGCTATATAAATGCTGTTACAGGCCGTAATATGCTATTATGGGATGGTGCTTGCCATGTACATAGTAAATTTTCTGTAGAGGCTCTTATAGAGCTTAAAAAACAATATCCTGATGCTGCTGTACTGGCACATCCGGAATGTAAGGGTATAATTCTTAAATTGGCCGATGTCATAGGTTCTACAGCTGCATTGCTTTCTTATGCGCAGAAGAGTGACAAGAACCAATTTATTGTGGTTACCGAATCGGGTATCCTGCACGAAATGCAAAAGAGCTGTCCTGATAAAGAATTTATTCCTGCACCGCCCGAAAGCACTGAGGAAGGTGATTCATGCAGTTGTAATGAATGTAATTACATGCGTCTCAATACACTGGAGAAGGTCTACAACTGTCTCTGTTACGAGTATCCACAAGTGGAGGTCGATACTGATGTTGCAACAAAAGCTATTAAGCCTATCGAACGCATGCTGGAGCTATCAGAGAAGTTGGTGAAGTAATATTTCATATAGGAATAAAAAAGGTACACAATGTTGTTGTGTACCTTTTTTATTGTATTGAAGTGAATAGGGTAGGGAAGAATACCCTTTATAGATGTGTTAGTCTTTTTCTATAAGTACTGTAGCATAGGATGAGATACCTTCTTCGCGACCTGTGAAGCCGAGCTTTTCGGTGGTCGTAGCTTTGATGGTTACATCTTCTTCATCTATCCCCATAACATCGGCAAGTGTTTGCTGCATCAAAGGGATATGTGCTTTCAGTTTAGGACGCTCGGCACAAATTGTAGCATCAATATTTCCTACACGGTAACCTTTGGTGGAGATAAGATCTACGGTACGACGCAGTAGTATCTTGCTATCTATGTTCTTGAATTCGCCTGCAGTGTCAGGGAAATGGTAACCTATATCACGCAAATGGGCTGCACCCAATAATGCATCACAGATGGCATGGATGAGCACATCGGCATCAGAATGTCCTAACAGACCTTTGTCATGTTCGAGACGTATGCCTCCTAACCAAAGTTCACGATTTTCAGCAAACTTGTGTACATCAAATCCAAATCCTACTCTTATTTTCATACTATATTAATTTAATGAGTTTATTAATTGGATATTATAAGTTAAGATCAACGACCCATTATTTCACGTATACCATCCATGTCGAATGACAAGGTGAAGCGTAGGGTTTGGTCGAGAGGGTTACTCTGTGCTGTAGAGATTAGGTAAGCAGCATCAAGAGAAAACACACTCATCTTGAATCCTGTTCCGAGCGTAAAGTATTTTCGGTTTCCCTTATATTCGTTTTCGTAGTGATAACCACCACGGAGGAAGAATTGGTTGTTGTAGGCATATTCTACACCTACACCCCAATAGATTTCTTGCAATTCTTCTTTGAATCCACCAGGTGCATCAGTAAATGATTTGAATATACCAGCAATGGGCGATACATCATTGTAGCCACGCTCATCGAGCCATGATTGGTATTCTGAAGCATAAGAGTAGTTGTCGTCTTCATAATCCTCACCGAATTCTTCGTTAAGATATTGACGGTACGAAGGCTTGGTAGGTACCATTAATTTATTGATATCGGCGCTGATAGTAAATGTATTGTACTCGTCAACAGGAATCATTAATGATGTACCGAGACGTAGGTTAGTGGGAATAAACTGGTTGGTATTACCTCCATCAAAAGATATTTTACTACCAATATTTGAAGCATTTAGACCCAGATTAAACATGCACTCACGTCTCCCCATCATCACATAGTTAGAGTAGAAGAAAGCGATATCAGCAGCGAAGGCTTGACCCACTTCGGTATCGTCTTCAAACTTGAAGTTAAGGTCAGAGAGTATATAGCGCATACCTACAGCTGCAGAGAAAGTCTCTGACAGCATACGTGAGTAGGCAAAGTCTACAGCCATTTCATAAGGATGGATGACGTAATTGTCAGCATATACATCACCTAAAGAAAAGTAGGTGAGCGAACCACTGATAGCTTGGTAATCACCAATACGGTAATAACCTACGAGATTGGCAAGGTCTATATCGCTAACCAGCTGACGTAGCCATGGTGTGTAGGCCAAAGAAAATCCTGCTGGGCTGATAGCAAAGGGATATTTAGCCGGATTCCAATACTGTGAATTTACATCAGGGTCAGTAGCTGCACCTACATCACCCATAGCACCAGCACGAGAGTCGGGGGCTATTGAAAGTGAAGTCACTGCAGTCATCACAGGATTAAACATTTGTACGTCGCTCGAACCCTTTTGAGCAAAGAGCGCAGTAGTTGTACTCAATAGAATTGTAGACAGTATGAATAACTTTTTCATATCAATTCGTATGTATTATAGATATATGTATACTTAGTAAATAAACTCATATTATTATTTTTTATTGCGTCTGTTAGCGCAAAATTGTGAGCTTACGCACTTGGCTTGTTGAAGTTCCGCTTGCCGATGTCACCGTAGTTCTATATAGGTATATACCTGTACCCAAGGGTTGCCCTGATGCTGCGCAGAGGTTCCAGCCTAATGAATAGCTGTTGTCGGGTGTAGATACCTGTTCGCTGTGGTTCCAAAGGATGCGGCCAGAGAAGTCAAATACCTCAATCTTTACCGTAACCTCTGTCTCTGGTCTGTCGTGAGTGAGGACAAAGGTTGTGTATTCGCGTGCAGGACTGTGTGTAGTGGTGATATCCAAGATGCGGGGGCGCAGTCCCTTCACCACTTCGAAATCGACGATTATCGTAGTGGCATTGTTCATCATATCCCAAGCACGGAACTGTAGCGTGTGCATACCCTCTTCTATTTCGGGGAGTACATATGACACGGTACCGCGCGTGTAGTCGCCCAGTTCTGAGGTGTAGTAGTCGTTGAGCGTGTAGGTCATTGATGCTTTGCCATCAATGATAGCGACAAGGTCATGTCCGATACCATTACCTACGGTGTTGATACCATCGGGGTCTTCAAGAGAGATGAAGAGTCGTGGTGTCTCATTCACACAATCTCCCGTGATAAAGTCAGGCGAGTTGAGGTAAAGCTTCACCTGGGGGCCAAGGCTGTCATTGACCAAGTCATCGGCAGTACCTCCCAACAAAAAGTCTTCATATGATCCCTTGGCTTCGCGGTCGTATGTGTTGCTCACAGCGTAGAGGTTGATGAGTCCGCTCTTCATTGAGTAGTTGATATCAATCGGTACACGGAAGGTAAAGGTAAACTCACCATTGTGTACTGAATCTCCTCCTACAAAGAGCGTCTTCGTACGTTCCCAATAGATCATCTCCGTAGAGGCGCTCCCTGCATTGTTTCGGCAGGTAATCATCTCCTTATTATCAAATACGGTAGCATGCATCACACCGGTAAAGTCGGTGGCCAGCATACCATCTATTCCATTGATATGTCCCTTTACTGTGACTTTGGCTCCAGCTTTCAGTGTTATCTCCTTGTCCTCAGATGTTGATATACCATCGATTTCATCTATTTTCATCGAGTAGTCAGCGTTACCGATGATAAGTGCAGGGTCACCCACGAGCAGGTAGTTGAGTTTGTTGGTGCTGACATCTTGCAGTGATGTGTTATTGTTGGTAATAAGGCTACATTTGGTTTTACGTATGGCATCGCCCAATCGGTGACGACGGTTCTGTTCGTCGCGGGCAAACACATAATTAGAAAAGAGGTAATTGATGCGGCGGTTCTGCTCCGAGTAGGTGGTACGTGTCGAGGTCATAAGCGCGATGGCACCACCCCCAGGATTAAGGAAGGCATATTCGCCAAACGAGAGTGTTGAGTTGTCAAATGGAGTGATGTCACACGACACTGTCACCCATATCGGTAGGCGTGGTGAGCGCAGTTGTTCCATATCGGCCTTATCTATCACCAGTTCGTGAGACAATACATCGGGGCTGCCGTGACCACTGTAGTTGACCATCAATGCACCTTCGTTAAAGAGTTCGAACAAGCGTTTGCGTACAGCGGGATAACTGTTTCCTGTAGAGGTCACCTCCATGGGGTAAGCATCCCAATAGATGCGCTTCACCATGTAGTCGGGGTAGTTGTTTTGTAACATCTGCGCTACTTTCTCGGCATCGTTCATGTGTTGATTGTTGTCGCCATCATCGCCCAGCATGAGGATGGTATTTTTCCATGCTCCAGCTTCGGCATTGTCCATGTAGGCAATCACCTTGTCTACGGCATCGCGAGCTTGGGCGGCTGTTGTCACGGTGAAGCGTCCTATGCCCACATCTACCTTATCGTAAAGGAGGCGACTGCCTTCGCCATCGTCGAGCAATCCGAAATAGTCCTCCATCACGTACGATGAGGTGGCGCTAAACGAGTTTTCTGCTTCAAAGCAGAGCAGATAATCATCGGGCGATTTGTCTTTCCATGCAGCGGAGAGCATACGGTTGTCCCAGGCTCCATCACCGAAGAGCAGTAGGTATTTGGGTGCATCTTCGGGAGTCGAGGCACGGTCATAAAGCATCTTCAAGTAGCGGCGGTAGGCAGTAGCGTCAGGTGTGCCCGAAGAGAATTCATTGAACACCTCATCGGCCCTCACCACCTTTACGCGTAGTCCGCTACGTGTACGGTGTACCTCTGCCAAGCGCTCAGCTTGTGCGGTAAGTTTACCGCTGGCAGGTACGATGATGATATAGTCCATCGGCTCCGTGCCGTGCAGGTTCTGATTGGCTATCTCGCCCATCTCTTCAGGCACAGGGTATGTACCCTTCTCGTCTAATGCGATGAATATATCTCCACGCTTGCCATTGGCGGTAAAGGTGTTGCTCGCCTTGTTGTAGGGGATTTGCTCCATAGCAGTGGCATCGGTAATGCGCCATACTACCATATTGTCATTCCATACGAAATCCTTATTTGCCTCTACCACATAGGTATATGTGCCATTTTTAGTGGCGTAGATGGGTTTGTTTGCCCCGATGTAACTTGTATAGCTGAGACGGAGGTAGTCAAGGCGACCCGATACACCAGGAGAGGGGTGTCGAAGGAGTGTGACAGTTGCTTGGTGCTCGTGTTTAGGTACGAGGTTGGTGGAGTAACTTCGTGTAGTTGCCGATGCCTCACTATGACTGCCCACACTGCTCAGTGTGAAGGTGCCCAGCTCTGAGTCTTCCATAAATGCTGTTACGGAAGATGTCTTTACGCCATTGTGAGTAAAGCATATGTCGAGAGTAGATTTTGCGGATGAGAGTGTTACCACATCGCTCACTTTCAGGGAATAGCTCTTTGCATTTCCTTCAGTATCATAGTCGTAGCTCTCTACCAGCTGTCGTCCACCGTGAAACCAGGCATAGTCATCCACTTCGTGCAAACTATAGGCAGGTGTGGTGAGAACTTCTGAAGTACTTTCCGTGAGCGCATCGCTGCAGGGGAATGCCATGGGTTCGCCCTCCCCGTCGGCAGTCAAGAAATAATATCCGTAGTCAGAGTAGGGGTTGCGCGTGTGACTGAAGGTGTCATCGCTCTCCAATGTCCATTTTACAGAGCCGAAGGCATAGAAGAGCACACGGTCTGTGCCACGCCACAAGGGTACTTCACAGAGATCATCAATCCACGATTCAGTGTCAACCTCTGAGAGCATATGGCCTCCGTATCCGTACAGGCGTACTTTACTGGGGTCGCTGAAACCCATCTTCTTGAGCTGGCTATGGGTAAGCATGTGTATTCCATTGTCAGCAACGCGGATTTTCACCCAGCGCCCTTTCTCCAATTGAGAATGGGCAATGGGCAATGGGGAGTTATTCCCTTCATTGGCAACTCGCGATGCTCGGCGGGATAAGGGGGACACCTTCAAAACAAAGTTTTCCATCCGCCAATATTTTCCATCTCGCCAGATTATGGGAGTGAACGATATGTCGAGCTGTCCGCGCTTGGCACTGATACCCTTGTAGGTGTCTATTGCAGGCCATTCGGGTAATCCCTCCTGTTGGGGTAGGCGGTAGCGCTTCATCTCCTCTGCAGTGAGGGGTTTCAGTTCGGGGTACTCTATCGCTACGGCATATTCGTATCCAACATGGTTGTATCCGAGGTCTATGCTATGAGTAAAGATTGGCACCACAGTGTCTTGTGCATAAGTAGCCCAATCGATTTTTATTTCGTCGTGTGCCCTTGTCGGCAACAGAGAAAATATCAACAGGCATAATGCTATATATCGTGTCATCATACGTATCTATTTATTTTATGAGAACGTATCTTCTTATCTTTTATTGTATAATATATATGTTTGTAATGTCTATAGATGGACTGTCTGCTTCGTTTAGGCTTGTCGATTTATGAAATAAATAAAGTTTTATTCACTCGTTTTTGTTATCTTTGCGTCCAAAACAAAAATCAAAGGAATAATGGGAAAAGGAAAGTTAGCAAAGTTTGCCGATATGGCATCCTACCCGCATGTATTTGAGTATCCTCATTCGGTGGCCGAGCAGGTGCCATTTGAGATGAAGGGGCGTTGGCGTGAAGAGTTTTTCAAGAATGACAATCCCATAGTACTTGAGTTGGGCTGTGGACGTGGAGAGTATACCATAGGATTAGGTCGTATGTATCCCGAGAAGAATTTCATAGGTGTTGATATCAAAGGGGCACGCATGTGGACCGGTGCTACCGACTCTTTGCGTGAGGGACTCAGCAATGTAGCCTTCTTGCGTACAAACATCGAGATTATCGACCGCTTCTTCGCCGAGGGCGAGGTGGATGAGATTTGGATTACCTTCCCCGACCCTCAGATGAAGAAGGTGACCAAGCGACTCACTTCTACTTCTTTCTTGCATCGCTATGCTTCTTTCCTGAAGTCTGACGGCATCATTCATCTGAAGACCGATAGTAACTTCCTCTACACCTACACCAATGCTTTGGTAGAGGTTAACGGTTTGCCTACTGAGGTGAATACAACAGACCTTTACCATAGCGGGCAGGCTGATGATATACTCTCTATACGTACTTATTATGAGCAGCAGTGGCTTGATCGCGGCTTGACTATCAAGTATCTCAAATTCCATCTTATTCCTGGTATGACTTTGCAGGAACCTGATATAGAAATCGAACTCGATGACTACCGCAGCTACAACCGTAGCAAACGTAGCGGATTACAAACAAGTAAATAACTATGGCTTTATATCCCAAACTCATTCATGATGCGCTGGCTACAGTGCGCTACCCTGGTACGGGTAAAAATCTGATAGAGGCCGAGATGGTAGAGGATGACCTCCGTATTGACGGACAGAAGGTCTCATTCTCACTTATTTTCGACCGTCCCACCGACCCTTTCATGAAGTCTATCCTCAAGAGTGCTGAGGCTGCCATTAAGCTGGCTGCCGGTGCCGATGTTGAGGTGACCATAGCTGTCAAGACGATACAGCAGTTGCGTCCCGAGCCCGAGAAGCTGCTCTCGTCAGTAAAGAATATCATTGCCGTGTCATCAGGTAAGGGTGGTGTGGGCAAGAGCACCGTATCGGCCAATCTTGCTGTTGCACTCGCCAAGTTGGGCTACAAGGTAGGTTTGCTCGATGCTGATATCTTCGGCCCCTCCATCCCCAAGATGTTTCAGGTTGAGGATGCTCGTCCCTATGCCGAGCGCATCGACGGACGCGACCTCATCATACCTGTCGAGAATTATGGTGTCAAGGTGCTCTCAATAGGCTTCTTTGTCAATCCTGGCCAGGCAACCATCTGGCGTGGCGGTATGGCAAGCAATGCATTGAAGCAGCTCATTGGTGATGCTGCATGGGGTGAGCTCGACTATTTCCTCATTGACCTCCCTCCCGGTACCAGTGATATACACCTTACTACCTTCCAGACCGTAGCCATCACGGGTGCTGTCATCGTGAGCACTCCGCAGGAGGTGGCGTTGGCCGATGCACGCAAGGGTATTGATATGTTTGCCAATGAGAAAGTCAATGTCCCCATTCTCGGATTGGTAGAGAACATGGCATGGTTCACGCCTGCCGAGCTTCCCGAGAACAAGTACTATATCTTCGGTAAGGAGGGTTGCAAGCGTTTGGCTGAGGAGATGGGTGTACCCTTGCTCGGACAGATTCCTGTGGTACAGAGCATTTGCGAGGGTGGTGACAATGGTCGCCCTGTAGCAATGGACGATGACACCATGACTGGCGCTGCCTTCCGCCACTTGGCCGAGGCTGTGGTGCAGCAGGTAGCGGTGCGCAATGCTACCCAGGAGGCTACGCGCATAGTGAAGACGAAGTGATATAGAGTAGGGGGGTAGACAGTCTTTTGTTTCGGCAAGATTAAACCTTCCCTACTTATCTTTGTCGTATAAACGATACACTTAAAACGTGACAATACAGTAAAACACCGTGGCATTACCCATCGACGAAGCCCTACTTATCGAGCGCCTGCGCAACCATACGACGCGCCGTGCGACCTTCTCTGATATAGTGAAAGCCTATAGCGAACCTCTATATTGGCACATTCGTCGTATGGTATTGGATCATGATGATGCCAATGATCTGTTGCAAAATACCTTTGTGAAGGCATGGACTGGTATCGATGGTTTTCTTGGCAATGCCAAGTTGCTCACCTGGCTTTATCGTATAGCCACCAACGAGACTATCACCTTTCTCAATAGGGCCAATGCCGTGATCACGGAAGATGCCGAGACATGTGCCACCCGCCTTGAGGCCGATCCTTACTTTGACGGTGATGAAGTCCAGGCTCGCCTGCAAGAGGCGCTGCAGACCTTGCCCCCCAAGCAGCGAATGGTATTCAACATGAAGTATTTCGATGAGATGAAGTACGAAGAGATGTCCTCCATTCTCGGTACCAGCATAGGAGCATTGAAGGCATCGTATCATCTTGCAGTGAAGAAGATAAGTGCATTTTTTGAAGACGATATTTAAACCTCATATACCCAACCAAGTCATTATAATTAGAATAAGGATACCGCTTATGAAAGACGATAAGGAACTTATGGCTCGCTGTAGCAAAGAGAATCCCTTCAAGACTCCCGAAGGGTACTTTGTGCATTTTCACGACCAGCTGATGGATAGTCTTCCTGAAGTGGAGCCTGTACGTCAAGAGTCAGCAAAGGTGTCGTTGTTCACGCATATCAAGCCATGGCTCTATATGGCAGCTATGTTTGTGAGCACCGTATTTGTCATTCAAGGATTGATGTTTGTGCAGGAGAGCAAGTTCTCCACGAACAGCAGTGTAGTGGCTGAGGAGCTGTATTCTGACGAGGTAGACCACTTCATGTCTTCGTCGCTCTATAATGAGTATGCGCTATATTCGTATCTTACGAGTGGCGAGTAAGTTTTTCTCATAAATAAAAAAGAATAAAAGAAGCAGAATATGAAACGATATTTGTTACTGATCATCAGTTTAGTATGTCTTGCGGCTACAGCGCAAGAGCAGACAGGTGCTCCGCGTCGTCCGAGGATGACTCCCGAGGAGTATCAAACCAAGCAGAAGGAGTTTATCATACAGCATGCCGAGCTTACCGAGGTAGAGAGTGCCGCATTCTTTCCGCTCTACTTTGAGTTGCAGCACAAGAAGCACGAGCTTAATGGTCGTGTATGGAAGAAGGCACGTGCCATGCGCTCTAACGACTTTACAGAGGAGGAGTGCAACGAAATGATTGATGCCCTTGCCGAGGTGAAGGTTGAGTGTGCCACCCTCGAAAAGGAATATCTCGTCAAGTTCAAAGCTATACTTCCTTCCAAGAAGCTGATGCGTGTGCAGATGGCCGAAGACCGTTTTCAGCGTGAGCTACTGAGAGGCATGCAGCAAAATCGCGACAAACGCTCAAGCAATGAATAATAATAAATAGTATAGGTAGAAACATACATGGAAGCAGTCACTATGCATAGTGGCTGCTTTATTTATATACAACAGAAAAAAAAGCAGCTATCTTATCAGATAACTGCTTCTTTTCTAACGTGGTGCCACCAGGAATCGAACCGCGGACACAAGGATTTTCAGTCCTTTGCTCTACCAACTGAGCTATGGCACCTAAAATCAAGCAGTACAGCCGTTTCTTTTATCGTTTTTTCTTCTTGGTTTAACTCTCAGTTTACCTAACTGTCATCCCAAAGAGGGGTTTATAATCTTTTTATTATGCACTCTATTTAGCTAGTAGTTTTGCAAAGTTACTGTTTATTTTTACTATCTACAAACAAAAATAACTTTTACACTTCAACAAAAAGTTATTCAGCAATGCAATGACAACATTCGTCAAATCCATAAACGTATCCTGTTAAATAATTCGCCCATAACCTATAAACTTGTTAAATATGATGAGCGATCATATATGTTCTGTCCGCCCCAGCGGAAAAATGTGGCTGAAAAACATAACACGGATGAGGAAGAAGAACATTAAGCCTATCTATCGTTGATTTTCCCTCGCGGCAACCCCTCCTCCTAACTGGCCGCTATGCGGGGGAAAT
>JAEIGA010012609.1_pt1 | contig 12833 bp, 11 predicted proteins | sample 9270691 | NCBI WGS metagenome assembly JAEIGA01 (sample SAMN17057246, study PRJNA624740) | gut metagenome | biome: biome; isolation source: fecal sample | host: Bos grunniens | place: China: Xizang | collected 2019 | reverse complement strand
ATGGCGTTGAGATTAAGGGCGACAAGGCTGTTGTGAACGGCAAGGAAGTTGCGTTCAAGGCTGAGGCTGGACTTAAGGCTGCTCCTGCCGCCGCCGCAGCTCCCGCAGGTGGTCAGGAAGTCAAGGCTCCTGTTCCCGGAACGGTTCTCCGCGTAACGGCTTCTAACGGCCAGAAGCTCGCTAAGGGCGACGAAATCCTCGTCATGGACGTCATGAAGATGGAAACTCCCGTCACCGCTCCGTGCGACGGCACTGTCACCGTTATGGTCAACGCCACCGACAAGGTTGCGACGGGCGATACGCTTGCTGTAATCGGTTGAGTTTAGGAGTTAGTGATTAGTCGCTAGTGGTTAGTCGTTAGTGATTGATTGAACTAACATTCAATTGAAAGGAAAAAAATGAAGTATTTGATAACAGCGTTGTTCGCCGCAGTCTTTGCGTTTGGAGCGGTTGCTGGAGAGGACGCGCCTTGGAAAGAGACGCTTGGCCGCGTGTGGGATCTCGGTGCCGATACCGGTGTTTCCGGCTTTCTGAAGGCTGAGGCTCCTGCGTACATCACTGGCAACTTTGCCGAGGCAGATCGCCCCGAGAAGAAGCCTTTGAGCGCAAACCGCAACGGTTATTATGACAAGGACGGCAAGTGGCATGGCGGCTACTTCGACGAGAAGGGCGCATTCCATGCCGGTCATAAAGTGGAGACGCTCTTCGGGATGCCTTACGGTGTAGGACAGCTTATCATGATTCCTCTCTGTCTCGTGATGCTGTATCTTGCTATCGTCAAGGGCTTTGAGCCGCTTCTTCTTCTGCCGATTGGTTTCGGAGGACTGCTTGCGAACTGCCCGCTCTCTGGCGTTACGGCTCCTGCGATGATGCACTCGGGTGTCATTTCATTCCTTGAAAGCGGCATTCCTGTGATGTCCGGCGGCATTATTGAGCCTGGCGGGTTCCTTCACTACTTCTTCTCGTTCGGCATTGATACGGGCATCTTCCCAATCATGATCTTCATGGGCGTTGGTGCGATGACCGACTTTGGCCCCTTAATCGCAAACCCGAGAATGGCTCTTCTCGGCGCCGCAGCACAGTTCGGCATCTTCTTTGCTCTCTTTGGCGCGCTTGGGTTGGCTGCCGTTTTCGGCAACGACTTCTTCGGCTGCGATCCTTTGAAAGCGGCGGCATCCATCGGTATCATCGGCGGCGCCGACGGTCCTACGGCCATTTGGCTCACCTCGCGTCTCGCTCCGGACCTCTTGGGCGCAATCGCAGTTGCCGCGTATTCCTACATGGCGCTCGTTCCGATTATTCAGCCGCCGATTATGAAGGCACTTACAACGAAGGCCGAACGCGCAATCAAGATGCCTCCGCTTCGCGAAGTTAAGAAGATTGAGAAAATCTGCTTCCCGTTGCTCGTCCTGCTCGTATGTGCAATTCTTCTTCCGTCTGCAGTGCCGCTTATCGGTGCTTTGATGCTCGGCAACCTCGCTAAGGAGGCAGGTCCTTCCGTTGCGCGTATTGCCGATACAATGTCGAATGCGCTTATTAACATCGTCACGATCATGCTCGGCCTTTCCGTCGGCTCTAAGCTCGCTTGCGAGAAGTTCCTTTCTGGAACGACACTCGGAATTCTTGCGCTTGGACTTTGCGCCTTCTGCGTTGGTACGGCCGCTGGAGTTATCATGGCGAAGCTGATGAATTTGTTCTCAAAGACGAAAGTCAATCCTCTTATCGGTTCGGCTGGCGTTTCCGCAGTCCCCATGGCTGCGCGCGTTTCCAACAAGGTCTCGCTTTCGGAAGATCCTACGAATTTCATTCTCATGCAGGCTATGGGACCGAACGTCTCTGGCGTTATCGGCTCTGCCGTCGTCGCAGGTGTTCTTTATACGCTTTGCAGGTGAGATTTGATGAAAAGCCTCCAATGGAGATGAAAATGAAAAAACTCATAATTGCGGCTCTCGCCATACCTCTTCTTGCAGGTGTGGCGGTGGCAGGAGAAGGTAAGGCGAAACTGGAAAAAGGCAATGTCCTTTTGAGTGGCGGGTTGTCTAAAAATGACTTTCCCCGTCTATCTTTCCCCGCTTTGAAGCTTTCATTGAAATCTGGTTGGGGGCTTTGTCTTCCTATAACTATGCTTAAAGACGGAGGCGTGTTTGTCATTGATGAGGGAATGGTTTCTCGACTTGCCGCATCAAACGACGCCGTCTCCAATCTTCCCACCGATACGCTCAAAGGTCTTAATGTAAATGTAAATACCGGAGGCGAGTTTGATGATCTCGACATGGAGTTTTATCCTCCAAGCGAGCTTAAAAAAATAGTTCCTTTCATTAAAGAAGCGAAGGGGACTGTGATGCTCAGATTCACTAACGGTATCGGTTCTACGGAAGTAACGTCGGCACAAATCAAAAAGGTATTAACGAGCCTTTTTGGAGAGACACTTCCTTCTCATGTCGTCCTTGCTTCGAGTCATGAGAATATGCTTATAGATCTCCGAGTCCAAATGCCCAAGGCGAGGATTGTTAGGTTTGCGCGCCCGTGGAACGACAAGTACCATAGATTCTTGGGCTGGGGTTGGCCGGAGTCGCTTTCCAGGTCGCTTAAGAAACATAATTTCGAGGGCGTGATAATCGCATGGCTTCCAGGTTACACCGACGATGTTAATTATCACAAGAAATTAAAAAGCTTAGGCGTCAAGACGGGCTGCTACGTCACTTCATCCGATTTTACGACGAAATTTATTCTTGATGCAGAACTTGATTTTCCCGTTGTCAATAATGTCTCAAGCGTCTCAAAGATGTTTAAGGGCAAGTGAGACAGACGTTTTTTAAGAAAAAACTAAAGGAAAGATAAGTGCAATGAAAAAAATACTTGTGCTCACTGTCGCCGCGGCGGCAAGCGCAATGTCGGTGAATGCCGATTTCGCGCTCAACCTTGATCTATCGGGGAAACCCGTCAGAGACGTTCGCACTTCGCGCTGCGGGCCTATTGTCGGTTACGCAGGTTGCCTTATGGGCAATGATGACGACACTTTCTGGTTTGACAAGAATAAGTACGAAACGGCGCGCGCCTTGAAAGAGGCAGGTGCATGGCATCAGCGTATGTGGAGTTCAAACGCCTGGTTCGCGAGGCGTCACCCGAATCCTTACAAGGAAGGGACTAAGGAGTACAAGAAGTATAAGCAGTCGAACCCCGATGCCGCGTTCAAGTTCTGGAAGGAGAACGGGTTTAAGATTATGTTCACTCTCGAGGCATGGGGCGGCGAGAGGGCGCGTAAGGAAATTTACGAGTTCGTCAAATATATCGTAGACAACGATTACAAAGATGTTGTCGCCGGATTTGAGCTTGGAAACGAGTCTTACTTTGCCAAGCCTGAGCATATGGTTCCTCTTTGCAAAAACTGGGCTAATATCATTGACGATATCCTGAAACTTTGGCCTAAGGCTCAAATGGGAATTCCGATCTGCGAGCTGTTTGAGAACAATCCCGATCTTACGCAGGTGAGAAACCGCATGCTTGCCGCAGGTGAAATCAAGCGCGATACGTATTTCGCCGCCGGTTACTTCAACCAGACCTCCGCCAAGATGATCATGGAATTGAAGGGCCACGGAAAGCTTGATAAGATTTCCCACATCATTTATCACGCATACGGTGCAGAAACTCCATATAGCTGCTCTTACTACGGAATGCAGCGCTTCCGCAACTTCTCTGAGGCGTTTCCCGAAATCAAGGGCAAGAAGTTCTGGCTTACGGAAATCCGTCCGCGCTCCGATGAGGATAATCGCTGCCAGCGCATTTTCCGCGAAGCTCTTATAATGGCGCACTACTCCCTTATGGCAGTCATGCAGCCTGATGTCGATGGCTTTAACCACCATCAGATTTACGCTCTTTCCGGCGGTCTTTATCAGTCATTCGGCAAAAACTGGGCAATTCAGTGGCGCGATCATGGTTCGGAATATCCCGATTATCGTTCTCCTTTCAACAAGCCTCGGCTTGATGTAGGCGCGATGGGCGTTATGTACCGCATTATCGCAGAGGCGATCAAGGAGCATCCTCTCATGTTCCATCACGGCACGTCTAAGGAGATGGATACGGAAGATACATTCTTTACCTCGGCACGCGTTACAGATCAGGTTTACGCTCGCCGCCGCGCTCTCAAAGAAGCCGGAAACAAGCTTGATAAGCCTCTTATCGGCTCTGCAAAGCGCCGTCGCGACGAAGTTGCTCAGATTGAGGGCGAAGTCGAATGGGTTGCGGCGACAACACCGAACCGCGGAGAACTTTGCCTCATAATGGTAAATACGAAGCCGGTTGCAGAGACGATCACTCTTACCGTTCCCGGAAAGCGCTTTGCCGCTCCTACATATAAGACCTTGAGCTGCCCCGAGAAGTTCCTCGATTGCCGCGAAGTTCCTGGAGAGGGTAAGCCTTGGAAGGCAATGGCCTGGGAGGATACGCAGTGGGGCTTTGATGTCGTTGGTATGGAAAAGTATCAGGGTATGGTTCCTGCTTCTGACAGCATCGATATTACAATCGAGCCGCACACGGTGCAGTCTGTCACGGTAGTTCTTGGTAATATGCCTAAGCCTAAGAATAAGCCTAAGAATCAGAAAAAATAATCCTTGGATATGAAATTTGAGGATAAACTGAAAAAGCTTGAGCTGCTGGTCTCGAAAATGGAGGCCGGCGAGCTCTCGCTTGACGACATGATCACCGCATTCGAGGAAGGGCGCCGTCTTGCAGACGAATGTCAGCAGAGCCTCGATTCAATTCGGTTGAGAATAGAGAAAGTCACTAAAACGGGCGAAGTGGAGAAAATGGACATTTAAAGCCTTTTCCTTGCCTTGGTCGAAGAATATTTATTTTATGAGCAAACAAATATACGTTCAGGCGCAGTCGGATCATATTGAGTCTCTTTTCGGGGGGACTCCGCTTTCAGCGGTGGAGGAGCTTGTTTGGAATGCTCTTGACGCTGATGCGACTGAAGTTAAGGTAGATCTGATTACAAATCAACTCGGAGCAGTTGATGCCATACGCATATCTGATGACGGTACAGGAATAGATGTTCTTCGCGCCGATTCCACATTCGGCAGTCTCGGCGGCAGCTGGAAGAGAGAGGGCAAAACGACAGTTTCTTCCGGTCGCCGTCTGCATGGAAGGCACGGCAGGGGTCGCTTCCGCGCGTTTGCATTAGGAACTCATGTTGAATGGCGCACGACAATGCGTATTGGAGGAGAGCTCCTTTCGTATTGTATTTCCGGTGAGGCCGATAAGCCAGGAGTATTTAATCTCGAGTCGCTTGCCTCAGGGCCGGCTTCGGGAACGGAGGTGTACATTACAGGCATTCGGGCTGTCGCCGACTCGCTTCTTGAAGCTTCGGAGACCGTTCAGAATCTTGCAGCGAAGTTTGCGCTTTATCTTAAGAGCTATCCACACGTCAGAATATATTTCAACGGTCTTCCTGTAACTCCTGTAATCGTTCAAAAGCAGGTGTCTGACTATAAGCTTACTCTTGACGGCGGGCGAGAAGCGAAACTTGAAGTCATCGAATGGAAGCGCAAGTTTACTGGGGCTGGAAGGCTCGTTTTCGCAGGTCCTGACGGCTTTCAGCTTCACGATATGCCCGCTGGAGTCCGTTCCGGTACGGGCGCGAGTTTTACGGCATACGTAGTTTCCGACCGATTCCCAGTCCTTCAAGCGGAAAACGCTCTTATCATGGATGAGTTAAATCCAGAAGTGCGTCGCTGCATCGATGAAGTGAAGAAAGTTCTTAAAGCTCACTTCCTCGCATCTTCCGCGGAGAAGAGCGCTTTTGAGCTTGAGTGGGAAGAGAAAATTTCTGCTCTCTCAAAGATTGAGCGCAAGAGCCTTATTGAAATTTTGAAGCGCTCGCTCAAGGCGAAGTGATAAAAAAGTCGAATGACGCTCGGGACGAGAAGGGCTTTTCATCTCATCGCGCCGTACGCGGCATGGATGGTGATGATGCTCGTCTTGCCTGAATCGGCATGGGCGTATGCGACAAGAGGAGTTGTCAGCGCAGCTTTTTTATTTTTTTCTTTTCGTTCGCTCGCTTCTTCTCTTGGTCATGCGAAAGGCATTTTAGTTGGAGTTGCAGCAGGAGTTGCCGTTTTCGCTGTATGGGTCGCGCCTGAAGTCGTTTTCAAGTCTGCTACCACCGCTTCCGCAGCCTCTCCCTATTCGCCTGATGTATGCGGCTGGCCTCTGACACTTGCAAAGCTTGCATCAAGCGCCTTTGTCATTGCCGTCGCCGAAGAGCTCTTCTTTAGAGTATGGCTCGTTGAGTTTGCCGGCTTTTGGTGGATGATTCTTCTTTTTGCCGTTGAACACGGTGAAAGGTGGCATGTCGGAGCGATAGCAGGCATTGTATACGCCCTTATTGCGAAAAAGTACGGAGTTTATGCATCTATCGCATCTCACGTTACGACGAACTTCATTCTTGGAGCGTGGGTGATTGTTTTTGAAAGATGGGAATTTTGGTGAGCGCTTATTTATCGTCCTCAACGGTCTTTTGATATAATTCACGCAAATGGATAGAGTTTCATACATCGTCAGACGATTGCTTCTCGCAGTTCCTACGTTTATAGGAATAACGCTCGTTTGTTTCTCATTGACGCGATTCCTTCCCGGCGGGCCTGTTGAGATGAAGATTCTCCGTATGAAGGGCGGGGGTGCGTCTCTAGAAGCAGGTGCCGTTTCGGCCGCGGCAAAGCAAGTTACTGATACTTACCGCCGTGAACTTGAAGCGCAATTCGGCTTTGATAAGCCCATAGCCGTGCAGTACTTTAATTGGCTCGTTAAAAATAAGATGGGCCTTGCTCTTTCAAGTTATGATTATCCGAACAAGACTGCCTGGGATCTTATATCTTCGCGTCTTCCCGTTTCTATTTCTTTTGGTCTTGCCGCATTTTTTCTTACATACCTTGTTTGCATTCCTCTTGGCATTGCCAAAGCGTTAAATCATACTAAACTTTTTGATGCCGTTTCAAGTTTTGTCGTCTTTGCCGCGTACGCGATTCCATCGTTCGCCCTTGCGATGCTCCTTAAGACGCTTTTCTGCGGCACGGTCGAATCTTGCTGGGATATTTTCCCTCTTGGAGGGATATCGGGGGATTTCGATAGCGAGCCGACATTCTTTGAATTTATAGTTGATCGCGCCCGCCACATGGTCCTTCCTCTCATGTGCTATGTGGCAGGGTCCTTCGCGATGCTCACGCTCCTGATGAAAAATTCTTTGCTTGATCAGATTTCAGCAGATTATGTCCGCACAGTAATCGCAAAAGGGGCAACGCGCACGCGTGCAGTCTGGGCGCACGCGCTGCGCAATTCTTTAATTCCCGTCGCAACTGGTTTAGGCCCGATGATTTCGCTCGTATTTGCAGGTTCGATTATTATTGAAACTATTTTTGAAATTCCAGGTATGGGCAGGCTCGGCTGGGATGCTCTTGTCGGACGCGATTACGCCGTGTTCCTCGCTCTTCTTGCGCTCACTTCAATTTTTCAGCTTGTTGGAAATTTGATTTCCGATATTCTTTATATGTTTATCGATCCGAGAATTGATTTCGCAAAAAGATGAAAATGTCCTTTATATCTCCTTTGACAAAAAAGCGTCTTGCCGCGTTTCGCAGGAACCGCAGAGGGTGGTGGTCTTTTCTTCTTCTTTCTGCAGTTTTCGTTTTTTGTCTTTTTGCCGATTTCGTATGCCCGTGCGATCCGAGGGCCGTGGTAGACCCGTCGTCTCTTGAAGAGTTCCGCAAGAGTGTTTCAGTTAAGACGTATGCCATTAAGACTGCACGCTTTAATATTTCTTCGTCTGGCAAGGTATATGATTTTGAAGGCCCTGACGCTCTTGCTAAAAAAGTATTCTCTTCAGTTAAAGGCGGCGAGGCGATTTCTTCCCTATTCCCTGATTACGACGTGCGAATTACTAAGAGAGACGGGTATTCTCGCTATTTTCTTGAGCCAAAGGAGGGAAACGGCGTTAGTATTTCCGCGTTGCCTCCTTCGCCAGTCTCATTCCCGTTTCATCCGTGCAAGGGGCATCCTTTCGGCATTGATGCCGGCGGACGCGATGTATATGCGAGAGTGGTGCACGGTATGCGAATTTCGCTTCTTTTCGGTTTTCTCCTTGCCTTTTCAGGTCTTCTTTTCGGCGTTGCAATCGGTGCCGCGGAAGGGTATTTTGGAGGGCGCACTGATTTGACGCTTCAGAGATTTACTGAGATTTGGAGTGCGCTTCCGTTTCTTTATGTGATGATATTTTTAGGCTCTACGGTAGGCCGCTCGTTTTTGATCTTGCTCGTTTCATACGCCGTTTTCAATTGGATAGCCGTGTCGTATTATATGCGCGCAGAATTTCTGCGGCTACGCTCTCTTCCGTTCGTCGAGGCTGCAAAGACTCTCGACTTCTCTCATTTCAGAGTAATTTTCTCTCACATTCTTCCGAATGCGCTGACGCCTTTGATAACGCTTTTCCCATTCCTTCTTATGGGTGCTATCGGGTCGCTTGCGGCGCTTGATTTTCTCGGTTTTGGACTTCCTCCGATGACTCCGTCGTGCGGTGAATTGTTAAATCAGGCTCAGCAGTTTAGAGACGCATGGTGGCTCGTCGTCTTTCCTTCGGCTGCGCTTTTTATCGTGATGCTTCTTGCCGTCTTGGTGGGAGAGGGGTTGCGAGACGCTTTTGATCCGAAGCAGCGTTCGTGTTATGAGTGAAGCGAATAAGGTCAATCGCGAAAACTTCTCTTGCCAGATGTGCGGGGAATGCTGTCGCATCAAGGATGGGATAGTTCGTGTCAATGACGAGGAGATTTCGAGGATAGCGGCATATTTAGGCATGGACGAGAGCGAGTTTGTCGAGAGAGAGACTGAAGTTGCGCCAGACAGGAAAAGCCTTATTTTGCTGAGTCGTCCAGATGGAGCGTGTGTTTATCTTACAGAAGATAATCTCTGCCGCATAAATCCTGTCAAGCCTCAAAAGTGCAGCACTTTTCCTTTTGAGTGGACGAATTCAGATTCTCCTTCCATCTGCCCCGGCTGTAGAGGGAACGCATAACGGGCTGCGGCTCTTTGCTAACGAGAATTAGTGAATATGGTATAATTAGCGATATGAAAAACTTAAATATGAAAAATGCATTTCGGCAGTAGTTTCTTTTGCGTCTTTTGCGACTCTTTTCGCGCAGGAGATACTTATTGTTTCAACTTCTGATGTTTCAATTTACGAGGAGGGCACCTCTTCAGTAGAGTTCGGAGCGCAAACTTGGCGATGGAGTGCTGCGGAAGATTCTGCAATTCCCTCGTCTCTTAAAAAGAATTTCGTCACTTATTCTGATGCCAAGCCTTTTGCGGGAGGTAAAGAAATTATCCTCACATCATGTGAAGGCGGTTGGGCTATCGTTGATCGTGCAAAGAAAACGGCTCGCGCATGGGGCGTGTGCGGAACTGAGGCGTTCAGCATCGAAATGATTGGTGAAGATGTTGTTGCCGTTTCAGGCAAGGATGATAAGAGCCAGTCAGGGTGCGTTTTTCTCTTTGATTTAAAAGATGAAGGCAAGAAAGCGAGGTTTGTCTTCGACAAGCCTCGCGGGCTTTATTGGGATAAGGATAGGTCGCTTTTGTGGGTTCTTGATGCCGGTGCCTTGTCAGGGTGTAAGTTAAGCCGTGATAAGGAAGGATCTTTTTCCTTAAATCGTTATAAAATCATTTCGCTCGTCGACAGGGGTACGGGCTTGGGATGTGATTTGCGGCCGATGCCTGCATCTACAAACACATTGCTTTCTGCTACAATGAAGGGGGTAATTCGCTTTGTCAATCTTAAGAAGATGCATTGGCATGTTAACGGTTCAACAATTCCCGTCGATGCGGTAAACTCTTACGATGCAAATATTAAAGGCAAGTCATTCTTTGTACGAAAGCGCAGTGATGGCTCTGAAAGCGATATGCTGGAGAAGCGTATGTGGGGACGGAGATTCGCGCCGTTTAAAAAGATTAAAGGCGCATCAATTCGTCGCGCCCGTTGGGTTCAGTAATTTTTTACATTGAAATCATGCTTTAGGAGAAAAATATGAAAAGCATTCTTGTTTTTGCCGTTTCAATCATGGGGGCAGCATTAGTAAACGCCTCAGGCATTATTGTATGTGATCAATCTGGAGATCAGTCTATTAGGGTCTATGACGCTTCTTTGCCTGGAGAGAGTTTGGGAGAGGCAAAATGGACATGGTCTGGACCGAAAGATACTGTTATTCCCTCTTCCATGCGCAGGAAGTTTCTTGGAAATTTGGCGGAATGCAAGCCGACTGCAGATGGAAAGTCGATTCTTGTTGCTGCGTGCAGCGGATGCTGGGCCGTCGTAGATCGAAAAACATGCAAGGCTACCGCATGGGGCGTCAATAAAATGATGTCGCATTCAATTGAGTTGGTTGGCGATGATATTGTAGCGGTAGTAGCTACAGGCGGAAAATTTTTTGCCGGTCTTCTTTATCTTTTTGATATAAAAGGAGATAAAGCCCTCTCTCCCGACAAGCAAAACAGCACTGCTTTTTGGTTTGATAATCCTCATGGCCTTCATTGGGATTCGAAAACTGGCATTTTATGGGTTTTGGACACGCCTTCGCTTACGCCATGCGCCGTTTCGCGCTCATCTAATGGTAAGTTGATTTTAGAGCGTCTTGATGCGTATTCACTTGTGGAAAAAGGCGTCACTTATGGGCATGATTTAAGGCCTGTTCCTGGAACTCGCATTTTAGCTTTAACTACGCATGAAAAAGTTATGTTCTTTGACATGGATAAGCGTGAGTTTCTTGACGATCGCTCTGTCGTGAAGAAAGATGTCAAAGCGTATGACCCGCGTATAGATGGAAAAGACTTGATTACGACGGCTCGCACCAGGTGGTGGACAGACACCATAGAAATTTTTGAAGACGGTAAAATTCGCGATTTCAAGAAATTGCCAGGAGCAAAAATATATAAAGCTAGATGGATAGATTAGAAAAAAGGTCAATTACGGCATAAAAATGCGTTCTCTTCTGCGATGGCGGGGAGAACGTTTTTTATTTTTCAGATGCTGGTTTTTTATTTTACCCCCTTGCCAAAACGCAATATATAGTGTATTATACTCACACAAACCACAATAGGCGGTAAAACAGGCAAATTTCAAAACAAGGGGTTTTTCTATGAAACAGATGAAAATCATTAAGCGTAGCGGGGAAGAAAAAGGTTTTGATATTACAAAAATCGAAAACGCCATTCGTAAGGCCAGTCAGGCGGTCGATTATAAAAATGCGCTTTCTGAAGGTCGCATAAAATTAATCGCCGAGGAAGTGGCAGGCGTTTGTGCCGCTCGCGATCGCGCGATGACAGTTGAAGAGATTCAAGATGTCGTAGAGACGAAGATTATGGAGATGGGTGCGCACGAAGTGGCGAAGAAGTATATCACCTATCGTTACAAGCAGAATCTTTTGCGTCAGGCCAACACTACCGACCAGCAGATTATGTCGCTCATTGAGAGCAATAATGAGGACGTAAAGCAGGAGAATTCCAATAAGAATCCTACCATTAACTCGGTGCAGCGCGATTATATGGCTGGAGAGGTTTCAAAGGATGTTGCATCACGTCTCCTCCTTCCTGCCGATGTTGTCCAGGCCCACAATGAGGGCATAATCCATTTCCATGATATGGATTATTATGCCCAGCACATGCATAACTGCGACCTTGTCAATCTCGAAGATATGCTCCAGAACGGCACGGTTATTTCTGGCACGATGATAGAAAAGCCCAAGAGCTTTTCCACCGCCTGTAATATCGCAACTCAGATTATTGCTCAGGTCGCGTCAAACCAGTACGGAGGCCAGTCGATTTCGCTTACGCATTTAGCGCCTTTTGTTGAAGTGTCGCGCCAGGCGATTCGCAAAGAACTTGAAAGCGAGTGCGCGGAAGCCGGCGTTGAAATGTCAGCAGAAGCTTTTGCCAAGATAGTGGAAAAGCGCGTGCGCAAGGAAATCAAGAAGGGCGTTCAGACGATTCAGTATCAGGTTGTTACACTTATGACCACCAACGGTCAGGCGCCGTTCGTGACTGTGTTTATGTACCTTGGTGAAGCCCGCAACGAGACAGAGCGCAAAGACCTTGCTCTTATAATCGAGGAAGTTCTCAATGAGCGTATCCGTGGTGTGAGGAACGAGCAGGGCGTCTATATCACTCCTGCGTTTCCAAAGCTTATTTACGTCCTTGAAGAGCAGAATATAACGGAAGACTCTCCATATTGGTATTTAACGGAGCTTTCCGCGAAGTGCACGGCGCGTCGTATGGTTCCCGATTACATCTCTGAGAAGAAGATGCGCGAATACAAGCTTTCCAAGGGACAGGAGGCGGGCTCGGGCGACTGCTATACTTGCATGGGCTGTCGCTCCTTCTTGACGCCGGATCGTTCTGGAAACGGATACGACAATGTTTCTCGCGCACTTAACTATCAGCCTGGCAAGCCTAAATATTACGGACGCTTCAACCAAGGTGTGGTTACAATCAACCTTATTGATGTCGCGCTTTCGGCAGGCGGTGACATCGATAGGTTCTGGAGCCTCTTCGATGAGAGGTGTGAGCTTTGTCATAAGGCTCTGCGTTGCCGTCACGAGCGTCTTAAGGGAACGCCCTCTGATGCAGCTCCCATCCTTTGGCAGTATGGTGCGCTTGCGCGTCTTGACAAGGGAGAAAAGATCGACAAGCTTCTTTATGGCGGCTACTCCACGATATCGCTTGGATACGCCGGACTCTGGGAGTGCGTTCTTGCCATGACGGGCAAAAAGCTTACCGAGGCCGAGGGCGAGGCTTTT
>JAEIGA010012608.1_pt1 | contig 12833 bp, 10 predicted proteins | sample 9270691 | NCBI WGS metagenome assembly JAEIGA01 (sample SAMN17057246, study PRJNA624740) | gut metagenome | biome: biome; isolation source: fecal sample | host: Bos grunniens | place: China: Xizang | collected 2019 | reverse complement strand
CTTGACAGCAAGGTCATCTTCCGTAAACTGGCCCGGAAATGCAGGACGGTCGCCGCCGCCAGGGAAGGAGAGTGGTAAAAGACCCGGTGCCGGACTGAAGGCACCGATGTAGCCGAAGGTCTCCGGCATGCTAAAGCCGATGAAAAGAGACTCTCTTCCGCCCATGGAAAGCCCTGCGATAGCAGTGCCTTCACGATCGGTTCGGATACTGTAATTTGCTTTGATAAACGGCATTAAGTCGTCTCGTAAATCGTTGATAAAGTTGTCGAAAGCGGCGATGTTTACCGGACCGAATACTTCCTGCGGAATCGCGTCCTTTTTCATGGCGCGTACATTCGGAATGACAACGATCATCTCCGTTGTCTCGCCCTTTGCGACTAAGTTGCTGACAACCTCTAACGGATTGCCGCCGAGCCACTCGTTGTGGTCGCCGCCGATGCCGTGAAGTAAATATAACACCGGATAGGTCTTTTCGGTGGTGTAGCCTGCCGGAAGAATGACGTGACACAGACGGTCTGCACCGGTCGTCTTGGACGGATAAGTAACGGTCTGACGGGTCCATCCTTCGCAGGCAACGGATACCTCGTCAAATCCCTGTGGTGTTTCGTATTGGAAAGCCATAAAATACCTCCTTATGTGAGAACCGTGACGGCTCGTAAATTAGAATTCTAATAAATAGAGAATAGCATAGAATGACAGGGTTGTCAAATGAAAAGTTTCGCAGAAAAATCGTGCCGTTCACAGAATTTTAATTGACATTCGCTAAAAACAAGATACAATAGAATACGGAAGGTTTTTGGACGTTCTGTCCGTAGAAATATGGGTTACGGAAAGCTTTTATGTAGAAGGGAAGGAAAGAAAGATGCACAAATTATTAAAAAGAATGACAGCCGGGATGTGCTGTTTGACCTTAGTGTTCGGAATGATGGCTTGCGGAAACGGAGATGTACCGGTTAGTGAAGAGCCGACGCCGGAGGTGACCGTTACGGTTGCACCGACACAGGAACCGGAACCGACGGAGAGCCCGGAGGTAACAGAGGCGCCGGTCGTAACGGAGAAGCCGGAAGTGACGGAAGCACCGGAGGTGACAGAGACGCCGGAACCGACAAGTGAACCGGTTGCAAAGATTGAAGGTACGCTTAAGGATGCTGCTGCGGATTGCGGCTTTAGCTTCGGTACGGTAGTGAGTGCGTATTCCGATCGAAATCTGGATTATGTAATGATGGTAATGGATGATTTTAACAGCGTGACTGCCGCAAATGAAATGAAAGCGTATTCTATGCTGAATCAGAGTGTATCCCAGACGAATCCGGACGGGATGCCGGCGATTGACTTTTCTCAGGCAGATGCCATTGTTTCCAAGGCGGAGCTGCTTGGCATCGGTGTCAGAGGCCACGTGTTGGTTTGGGATGCCTATATGTGTGACTGGTTTTTCCGTGAAGGCTATACCAACAACGGCGCATATGTAGATCAGGCGACAATGAAAAAGCGTTTGCAGTATTACATAGAGCAGGTAATTACCCACTTTGAGACGGAATTCCCGGGTGTGGTATATTGCTGGGATGTAGTAAATGAGGCAGTAGGCGACAGCGAGAAGGATTACGATGCGTCCGATGCACGTCATATTCGTACGTTGCGCGGTACCACCGAGAATCAGTTTTACAATATTATCGGCGAGGATTATGTGGAGCTTTCTTTCCTGTATGCAAAGGATGTAGTGGAGAAGCTTCAGAAGAAAAATCCGGAAGTAAGTATCACGTTGTTCTATAACGATTACAATGCATATTTCCCGGAAAAGAGAGATGCAATATGTGAAGTGGTAAAGAGCATTAACAGCTATGCAAAGGATGCCAACGGTAAGTATCGTAAGCTTTGTGAGGGCGTTGGCCTGCAGAGCTACATCGGCGGCTACGGTGAACAGGAGGGTTGTCTTGAGGAGTCTCATATCGATATGATTCGCGAGGCTATCGAGAAGTATCACTCTTTAGGTGTTGAGGTACATGTAACGGAGATGGCGGTTCGTAACTATGATGAGACGTTGATGGCAGAGCATGCGGAGTTTTGCGGTAAGCTGTTTGATATGTACGTAGCCTTGAATGAGAAGGAGACGATGATTACCAATATTTCTGTTTGGGGTATCACGGATGATCCGACCTTGGGCGAGTGGAATGATAATTATCGACAGAATTCTCCGTATTGCGGATTGTTTGATAAGGACTGCAAGGAAAAGGATGCATATTATAAGGTGTTGGCTGCTATGACAAAAGCAAACGAATAACGACATGTAAAAGAGATCGTGTAAATGACACGGTCTCTTTTGTTATTCCTGCGACCGGATGGTGTTGAACGTATTTTGCACTCGGCGTAAACAATTGTAAAAGGACTTGTTATTAGCCTTCGGGACATGTCGGAATACTTGACAATTGCGGAAAAGAAGGTATAATGAGAGTATGGATAAATTAGGCTTCTAATCAGTTTGCTCGATGCGAGAAATCCACCGGGTTAGGGTATAAAGTGCTTATGGAGGAAAGAATGAGAGAACAGTTGATTGTAGCATTACTCAGTGCTTCGGCTGCACATCAGAAGAGTTGTTGGAGCGGGTTTCGTGAGTTGGATTTGTCTCCGGGACAGCCGAAGGTGTTGTCACGCCTTCGTTTTCAGGAAGGATATTTGCAGAAGGAATTGGCAGCATTGTGCCGTGTAGAGCCGGCAACGATGGTGGTGCTTCTGTCTAATATGGAAAAGCGCGGCATGATTCGTAAGGAAGTGGACCATGTATCCGGCGGGAAGCGGGCATTTCGTATTTATTTAACTGAAGAAGGGAAACGACTTGCCGATCAGGTAGACCGGATTGTGGAAGAGATAGAAGAGAAGAGTTTTGTCGGATTTTCCGAAGAGGAAAAGGATCAGTTGGTCACTTTGTTGGGACGTATGACAGAGAATTTAGCATAATTTGGAGATTTCCAGGAAAGAAGGTAAAGGAATGAAGAAGATTGCAAAACTGATTGGAATGGGAGCGTGCTGTGTGCTTTTGTTGGGGAGTGTAGTTGCATGCGACAAAAATGACGGAGATCATGAGGGGATGAGTGAGAATCCATCCGTTACCGAAGAGGTGACTCCGGAGGTGACCGAGGAGCCGACGGCAACACCTGCACCGACGGCAACGCCGACACCGAAGCCGGAACCGACCAGAAAGCCGATTAAAGTAGAGGACGGTGCGATTCCGAATGTTTATTTAGAGAAGCACGAAGGCTTTGAGGGAACGGTAGAGCATATCGAATATCAATCCAAGAAGTATCATTTGGACGGGGAAGAAGACAATACGAAGTATGCCTATGTGTATTTGCCTCCGAATTATGACCCGGAGAAGCAGTATAACGTACTGTATCTGATGCACGGTATCGGTGGCAGCGAAAGCGAATGGAAGCTGGACCAGGCATCCTGTAAGATTAAGAAAATCATGGACAATCTGATTTATTACGGAGCAATCGAGCCGTTTATTGTAGTAACACCGAACGGCAGAACCGGTGGCGGTCAGGAAGCATTTTACTCCTTTGGCCAGGAGCTTCGCAACGATTTGATTCCGTACATAGACAGTCATTATGCGACCTCTGCCGAGTATGACGAGAACGGATATGACCTGACTGCGGCAAGAGAGCATCGTGCGATGGCAGGTTTTTCCATGGGCGGTATGCAGACCATCAATATCGGTATGTGTGAGAGCTTGGATATTATGAGCTATTTCGGCGCGTTTGCGGCGGCACCGACCTCCAATGACGCACAGACAATTGCGGATACGTTAGAGACAAAATTCCCGGAGTATGAGGTAGGTTATTTCTACAGCATCTGCGGAACGGACGATACGACCGCATATTGGAGTGCCAGCGCGGCATCGGCAACCCTTGATAGTCTGACCGATCGCTTGACGGAAGGTACGAACTTCAGATGGCATCCGGTAGCGGGTACCCATTCGGAGTATGTCAGCCACCTTGGATTTTATAACTTTGTACAATTAGCATTTAAGGAGCCGCCTTTGGAGAGTCAGTATATTAAGGATGCCGCAGCGGAGAATGGATTTACCTTCGGTACGGTGATCAATTACGATCAGTTGAGCAATTCCTATTATATTCCTATGGTGCAGAAGGAGTTTGACGTGCTGACCACCGGTAATGAGATGAAAGCGTACTCGATGTTGGATCAGAGTGCATCTCAGAAGAATCCGGACGGCATGCCGGTAATGAATTATTCCCAGGCGGATGCATTGGTAGGATTTGCACAGGAAAACGGACTGAAGATGCGTGGTCACGTGCTGGTTTGGGATGCGTACATGAGCGATTGGTTTTACCGTGAGGGCTATACCAATAACGGTGCGTATGTAGACGAAGCTACCTTAAAGGCACGCTTAAAGTATTATATCGATGAAGTGGTTACCCATTTCGAAGAGGAGTTTCCGGGTGTGGTTTACTGCTGGGATGTAGTAAATGAGGCAGTCGGTGACGGCGGTGATTACCGTCCGGATGACCCGCGTCATGTCAGAACCTATCGTAATCAGGATGAGAATATGTTCAACACCATTATCGGTGAGGATTATGTAGAGTTTTCCTTTGCCTGTGCGAGAGAGACGGTGGAGCGACTTCAGAAGGAAAATCCTGAGGTATCCATTGAGTTGTATTACAACGATTACAACACTTTCTACGATGACAAGAGAAATGCTATCATCGAGCTGGTAAAGAGTATTAATAGCTATGAAAAGAATGCAGACGGTACTTATAAGCAGTTGTGCGATGGTATCGGCATGCAGAGCTACATCGGCGGTTACGGACAGCAATCCGGTTGTATGAACAATCAGGATATTATCCGTGTGGAAAAGGCAATCCGTATGTTTCGTGAGCTGGGCGTAAAGGTGCATGTTACCGAAATGTCGGTGCGTAACTTCCAGCAGAGCGAGATGGAGAAGCATGCGGAGTTTTACGGTAAGTTGTTTGCTATGTATAAGCGTTTGAATGCGGAGGGGGACTTCCTGGAGAACGTATCCATTTGGGGCATTTGCGACGATCCGATGATGAGCAAGAATGACTACAGCTATTCCATGAACGGACCGTACTGTGGATTGTTCAATCGTGCATGTGTCCGCAAGGATGCGTATTATGAGGCGTTAAAGGCGCTGAAAGGTATGAAATAATAGCCGGTAACGGTTGTTATAGAGAGTAAGAAATAAAGGAGTAACGATGATGAAGATGAAAAAGTTATTAGCAGGAATCTGTTGTCTGACCATGCTTTGCGGTATGGTAGCATGTGGCGGCAGTGGTGAGGGAGAAGATGCGGGAGTAACCATGGCACCGCAGGGTACTTCGACGCCGGTACCGACGTCCACACCGACCCCAACCCCGGAACCGACTGCAACTCCGGAGCCGACCGCAACCCCGGTACCGGTACATGAGCCGGCAAAGATTGAGGATATCAACTATCCGCGTGAGTACTCGAAGTTTAATAAGGACTATGCGGGTAAGGTTGTGGATATTGAGTATACCACCTATGCTTACGCAGATAACGGCGAAGAGATTACAAAGCATGCGTATGTATGCCTGCCGCCGCAGTATGATGAAAACGGCCAGTACAACGTTCTTTACCTGATGCACGGTATCGGCGGAACGGAAGAAGAGTGGGGTATTGACGGAATATTTGATGATATTCGTTGCGCAATGGACAATCTTATGTACTACGATGAGGCAGATGAGTTCATTATCGTAGTTCCGAACGGCCGCTCCTGCGTGAACTATACCGATACGAGTTTTGGCAATATGAATGCTTTCTATTCCTTTGGTAAGGAGCTTAGAAATGATTTGATTCCGTACATTGACAAGAATTTTGCTACTTACGCGGAGTACGATGAGAACGGTTATGATTTGACCGCAGCACGTGACCACCGCGCAATGGCAGGTCTTTCCATGGGTGGTATGCAGACCATCAACATTGGTTTATGTGAGTGCCTGGATATTATGAGTTATTTCGGAGCATTCTCCGCAGCACCGACCTCTTACGAGGCAGCTGTAATAGCAGAGAAGATTGCTGCATTTGATGAGAAGTATACGATCAATTACTTCTATAATATCTGTGGTCTCAGTGACGGAACCGCTCTGGCAAGTGCAAAGGCAGCGGTAAACGGTTTGGACGGCTTATCCGACAGAATTACCGACGGTGAGAACTTCAGATGGCATGAGGTGCCGGGTTACCATGATCATAAGGTATGGCATTTGGCTTTATACAATTTTGCTCAGATGGTATTTAAGTAAAATTGAGGAAGTATCTTGAGTAGCGGGCTGGAGACAGCCGCTACTTTTGAGTAAAAAGAGAGAAAGAAGGAGACAAGAAATGAAGCTGAGAAGAGGAATGATTGGGGTACTTTGTCTGGCTGCGATTTGCAGCATGGTATCCTGCGGGAAGAAGGATGTAGAGGAGAATGCGGTAACGAATGTGCCGGAAGCAACCGCCACGGTGGCACCGGAAGAGCCGACTGCAACGCCGACCCCGGAACCGACTGCAACTCCGGAGCCGACTGCAACCCCGGTACCGGTACATGAGCCTGCAAAGAATGAAAGCGTCATGATTCCGAGAGAATATGTTAAGTTAAATAAAGACTTTTTAGGTAAGGTTGTGGATATTAATTATACGACCTATGCATATTATGGGGACGGCGAGGAGATTACGAAGCATGCCTATGTGTATTTGCCGCCGGAATATGATGAGAACGGACAGTATAATGTACTTTATCTGATGCACGGTGTAGGCGGAGATGAATACGAGTGGGAAATGCATAAGGCATTTTCTGATATTAAGCTGGCACTGGACAATCTGATTTATCACAAGGATATCGAACCGTTTATCGTGGTAGTTCCGAACGGCCGCTCCTGTGTGGATTATACTAACACCAGCATGGACAACGCAAATTCCTTTTATGAATTCGGAAAAGAGCTTCGTAATGACTTAATTCCGTACATTGAGGCTAATTTCGCTACTTACGCGGAGTATGATGAAAACGGTTATGACCTTACTGCGACAAGAGACCATCGTGCTATGGCAGGCCTTTCCATGGGCGGTATGCAGACCATCAACATCGGTATTTGTGAGAGCTTGGATATACTCAGTTATTTCGGAGCGTTTTCCGCAGCACCGACTACTTATAATGCCGCAACCATTGCAGAGCATTTGAAAAACTTTGAAGAATATGACATCAATTATTTTTATAACATTTGCGGTCTGAGTGATACCGGCTCTCTGGCCGCAGGCGGCGATGCGGTAAAAGGCTTGTCGGATTTGACGGATAAGGTGAAAGAAGATGTGAATATGGTATATCAGACCGTAAACGGCGGTCATACCATGAGCGTATGGAAGCTTGGCTTCTATAACTTTGCACAGATTGTATTTAAGTAAAACAAGAGAAGAATGAATAATGAAAGGCGGACTGTCCGAGCGGGCGGTCCGCCTTTTTGCATGCGAACGCGCCCACGACTGAGCGGCTATGCTGCGAAGTGCGTGAAGACGCGGAGCACCGCCCACGTGAGGAATACGACAAGTATAGAGAGATACAAAACAAGATAGTAAATGCTATTGACAAAGCGGAAGATGGATGATAAAATAGATGTAAATAAGATTTACTGATTTGGGCGTTGAGAGAAGGGAGATAAGAAAATGCGAAAAGGACAGAAGAGAACATTATTTGGGGTGGGTTTGGCTGTGCTGCTGTTGGGGGTGGCAGCATGTGGCTCGACCGGAGAAGAGACTGTGACACCTTCTCCTGAGATTACTGCAACTGCGGTACCGGGACAGTCGGATACGGAAGGAACAGTGACAGATCAGCCGGAGCCGACTGCTACGCCTGTCCCGACAGAGGCACCTACCGCGACACCTGAGCCGACCCATAAACCGGCAAAAAATGAGGGAATAGAGATTCCGGCAGAGTACCGGAAGTTAAAGAAAGAGGCATCCGGTACGGTAGAAAGTATCACCTATACGACAAAGGATTATTACGGAACCGGGGAAGAAATGACTAAGCCGGCCTATGTGTATTTGCCTTACGGATATGATGCGGAGAAGCAGTACAACGTACTTTTTTTGATGCACGGTGGCGGAGGTGATGAAACGGAGTGGGCAATTCATACAGAGTTTTCTACGGTAAAGCTGGTTCTGGATAATCTGATTTATTATGGAGATATCGAACCGTGTATTGTAGTGGTACCGAACGGAAGAACCGGTGAGTATTATGGCAAGCATTCAGACAGCAGCAATGCGTTTATGGACTTTGGATTGGAGCTTCGGAATGACTTGATTCCATACATTGATGCGAATTACGCGACCTATGCGGATTACAGTCCGGAGGGGTATGATGCGACAGCCTCCCGGAATCACCGCGCGATGGCAGGATTTTCCTTCGGCGGAATGCAGAGCATTAACGTCGGTTTATGTGAGTGTTTGGATGTAATCAGCTATTTCGGTGCGTTTTCACCGGCAACCGCCACATATATGGCAGAGGATATCGCAAAACGGTTGGAAGCGTTTGCGCCTTACGAGATTGGTTATATTTATGAGATTTGCGGAGACATGGACAAGAATTGTGCCACTGCCGGGTATTATGCACTGATGCCGCTTACGGAGCTGACGGATAAGGTGGTGCAGGGAGAGAATCTGATGCTGCAAATCGTGCCGGGGAGCCATGAAATGGCTGTTGCAAGGCTGGGATTTTACAATTTTATGCAGTTGATATTTCAGGAATAGAGAAGACTCAAAGGCGATGGAAGTATTGTTTGGGGGACTGGGGCATATTACGGATTGTAATGAAATGAAATAAATGGTAAACTATAATGGCAGGGAATGGTTTTTCCCTGCCGTTCTATAAATAAGGAAACAGGGAGTTGAAGCGATGAGTATGAAAGAGAGTATTACGCCGGAACAGTTGGCGGTTTATACAGAGCTTGTGAAGGAGAAGAGGGCGCTGCGGAAAAAAGGAAGCAAAGGAGTGCTTATTTTTTATCTTGTCTGCTTTGTGTTTGGCGGATTACTCGGTGGTTTCGGGGTGATTTTTTTGGAAGAGGGAATGTTTGACCTTCAGATTCGGCCGCCGTTTTCGGTAAAAGACGGTTTGGAGTTTTTATATTTTTTTGTGGCTTTAGGGTTCTTTTATTTAACGATGGTGCTTCACTTGATTATTCACGAGGCCGGGCATCTGGTATTCGGGTTGCTGTCCGGATATGAATTTTTGTCCTTCCGTGTCTTTTCCTTTACTTTGGTAAAAAAGGACGGAGAGATTGTTCGGAAGAAATTAAAAGTAAAGGGGATTCCGGGACAGTGTCTTCTTGCCCCGCCAGAGTGGAAGGAAGACGGGAAGTATCCGTATGTTTGGTATAACTTAGGTGGTGGTGTGTTAAATCTGATCACCAGCCTGTTGGCGGTATTGTTGTTCCTGACCCATAGTCCGTTGGCGGGTTGGGCAGCCGGTATTTTCATTTTTACGGGAGTGCTTTTGGGACTTACCAATCTTATCCCCATGTCTATGGGTGTCCCGAACGACGGAAAGAACTGTCTGCTGTGTAAAAAGGAGAGAGATAATCAAAGAGCGTTTTATTTGCAGTTAAAGATAAATTCCATGATGAGTGACGGCGTTGCGGTAAAAGATATGCCGGAGGAGTTTTTTGCGATGAACGGCGATGTTCCGTTAAATCCGTTGACCTGTTTTGTGGGATTGATGAAGTACTATCGGTATATGCAGATGGGAGAGTTTGTACAGGCAAAGGAATGGCTTGCTGCGATGGGGCAACAGGAGGCGAAGTTGCCGCTAGCCTTTGTGAATTCTTTTGACTTAGAGCGGATATATTGTATGCTTCGGGAGGATGCCCCGTTGGAAGAGGTTGCTGCTTCCTGTGCGGTTCTGTTGCCGGTGTTTATGCAGAACAGGGATATTTCCATCCTGCGGGTGAAGTACGCGTATTGTGTACTGCTTACGGAGGAAGAGCGGGAACTTGTTGACTGGCTGGTGTACTCTAAAAAGGGCAAGCTTCCGAAGAAGCTGCCGAAGAGAAAGCCGGAAACTGCGGAGCAGATTTACGAAGCTATGGAGAAGGCATTGGCAAAGCATCCGGTCATCGGAGAGGCAGAGATGTATATGGACTTGGCGAAGTGTTTATAGGGGCGAGTTTTTGAGGCGAAGCCTCGACATAAACAAAAAGAAAAGCGGGATGCTTTGTATGTGATATACAGAGCATCCCGTTATTTTTTACTCCGATTTTAACATTCGGTAATTCTTCCATTTGCCGGACAGGTAGTAGATGATGCCTGGGATGGAGGTTCCGTAGGCAGCCAGACCGTAACCGAGGAAAAATCCGAACAGGCCAAGATCCAGGACGATACCGAGAATGTAGCTTAAGCTGATACGAAGCACTACGCCGTCAAGCAGGCCGAATACCAGATTTAACTTGGAGTTTCCGATGCCGTTCATCAGGGCATTGGTGCCTCGCATCAGGAGCATGCCCGGGAAGCTGATGATTGCAGCAATCACAAACTGTTTGATGTACTCCGGATTGATAACATCTTCTTCTCTCTTAAAGAAGCCGAAGAGTTCCTCGGAAAAGCACAGAAGAATTACGGCAAACAATGTATAGAAAATACCGCTGAAAATCAAAATCCAATTTACAACGGAAGCGGCACGCTTTTGCTTTCCGGCAGCCACATTTTGTCCGATCATGGAGCTTCCTGCCAGGGTAAGACCGTAGGTGATACGGTTTACCACGTCGTCAATCTTAACACCGGTACCGAAGGTAGAGGACGCAGTAACGTGTACCTGATTTACCAGGGAGTTTACATACATCATGGAAAGATTGATGGCTGCACTCTGGATGGCAAGCGGAACACCGAGACGGGACAGGTGTGCTGCGGCGGTTTTGTTGATGGCAAAGCTCTTTCTCTTAAAGTCAAAGCCGAAGGCTTCCTTTCTCTTATACAGATAAATCAAAGCGTAAATAAATGCTACAGCCTGTCCTATGATAGTTGCCAAAGCCGCACCGGCAGTACCCATATGCAAGTATTTTACAAAAAGAATATCCAGTATCAGGTTCAGGATAGATGCAATCAATACGAAAATAAACGGACGCTTGGAGTCTCCCATGCCGCGGAGTACCGCAGATACCATGTTGTAGCCGAAGGTAAATACGTTACCCAAGGTACAAATGAGAAGATAATCCCAAGCGTGGTTGAGAGCCTCTGCCGGGGTCTTTAACAGGTTCAATACCGGCATGCCGATGCAGACGCCGATCACAGTCAGGATTGCCGCCAACCCTAATACAAGGGTAAATAAGGTGCCGATGGCATTGTTCAGTTCTTGTTTACGTTTGGCTCCGATCAGCTGTGCAATGTAGATCTGGCCGCCATTGGAAAAGCCGAGGCCTACCATGGTCATGAACATGACAACGGTACTGCCGTTGGTAACGCCGGACACTGCGTTGGTGCCCAGTACCTGTCCTACGACAAGCATATCTACCAGAGAGTAGATTACCTGTAGTGCGTTTGACAGCATAAATGGCAGGGAAAAGCGAAGCAGGCTTTTTGGTACGCTACCGATGGTATAGTCCGTAATTAATTTTGTGTTTGACATAAGAACTCCTTTATATGTAGCTTAGTGTTGACGCGGGTGCAACATCCGCGCTGTTTACAAAAAGAAAAAGGGGAAAGCCCCTTTCTTTATTATACGGGCATTTTTTCGGATGTCAAGAAAAAGAGATGAATTAATTAGAATTTTAATTTATTCCCATAATGGGAAAATAAATCTCCTTACCGGGACCTGTTTGCGTAGGAAGTGTAAAAAAGTGGTTGACAGTGTAACAATGTTATGCTATTATGAATTCAAGACGTAACAATGTTACGAAAGGAGGCGCCTATGGGTGAAGAATTGATTTCCAAAAAGGAATTATTGGAACGATACGGTATTTCTTACGGAGCGTTGTACCGATGGAAGCGAAAGGGACTGATTCCGGAGGAGTGGTTTATTAAGAAGTCCACGGTAACCGGGCAGGAGACTTTCTTTCCGAAGGAACTGATTTGCGAGCGGGTAGAGCTGATTCAGAACCAGAAGGATGATTTTTCCCTGGATGAACTGTCGAAGCAGTTTCACGAGGAGTCGGAGGCAAAAGCAGTGCTGACGGTGAAGACTTTGTACGGGGATAAGACGTTTTATGTGAATGAGGTACAACAGGTGCTTTTGGATAACGGAAAAGGTGAAGTAAGAGACATCACTGCTTTGATATGTGAGTGATTCAAAGGATTTGGAGCGTTGCGATGTGGTAAGCAGGCGACCGGGAGGAAGGATGCTCCCGGCGAGATAGGAAGAGAGGAGATTTATACTATGGATTTAAACATTTCGGGTAGCGGACAGATTACTCCGGGGGAGTACAGTACAATCAGAATCAGTGGTAGCGGACATTTGGGTGATGCAGTGCGTTGTCAGAATTTGTATGTATCCGGTTCCGCCAATGGTAGCAATGTGGTTTGTGAGAAGGATTTTCACGTATCGGGAAGCAGTAGTTTTTCCGGAAAAGTGACGGCAGGAAATATAGCGATTTCCGGCGGCACTTCCTTCGGAGGAGATGTAGAGGCCAAAGAGCGCATCGCAGTTTCGGGCGGTATGCGTTGCGACGGTGATGTGAGATGTAAGCAGCTTCAGGTTTCCGGAAACGGTAAGGTATCCGGGGATGTGGAGGCAGATCATGCCAAGGTTCGCGGTGCCCTTGATTGTGACGGTCTGTTAAATGCAGAAGAAGTGGATATAGAGTTTAATAAGAGCATGGATG